>Ga0209500_10002546_pt1 | contig 12826 bp, 22 predicted proteins | sample S_140212_EF_Meta_FD_187323 | JGI IMG/M metagenome (GOLD analysis project Ga0209500, IMG submission 187323) | Freshwater microbial communities from Lake Simoncouche, Canada to study carbon cycling - S_140212_EF_MetaG (SPAdes) (version 2) | ecosystem: Environmental > Aquatic > Freshwater > Lake ...
CCAGCAACGGGTTCTCTGATGCCATCAATGTCTACAGGGGGATTTGCAATAAATGCAATAATAAAAACTGAAGTAGCAACCAACAATGTTGGAATCATCAATACACCAAACCACCCCACATAGAGACGGTTATTGGTTGAAGTAACCCACTGGCAAAAAGATTCCCAGAGGTTAGTAGAATTGCGTGTAGCAATAGTAGCAGTCATTTTTTCGTAAAAGGGTAAGTATGAGTTCAAGGGGAATTGAACGAGTACAGTATATCCTACACCACCCTCCAGTGTAGGTATGAGAGACGCTTTACTTCTGATGGTCTCGGTTACAGAAGGTTACGAAACGTAAAGATTTGTCTTTGTTTCCTGACTTATTTATCATAACACGGGTACTGGATCCTGTCAACCCCTTTCCTTAAATATCTCGTCGTTTATTTTTTACAGATAGATTACGCTGCAGTGAATGCAGTATCCAATAGAATCAATGGTATTGCAGTTGAGATCTTGTCTGTTGTTCCATATTGGAATATTGGACTAGCATAGATTACTGTATTTCCCGCACCACCATTAATTGCACGATTGGTTGCTTGTGCAGCAGGTATGTTAAAAGTACACACACCAAACTGCATGGTTGCGGTACCACTCATAGAAACTCCATAAGTACTAGCACCTATACCAGTGTTGTTGAGAATAACCTCGCCCATACCCCATTGTGTTGTTCCACTTAAAGTAATAACAGCACCAGTGTCGGCATCTAACGAACTTCTCAGCATAGTTCCTGTTGAATTGTTTGCTTGGTTGAGCACTTGTCCTGTACCGTTAGTTTCAAGATTTTTTATGCTACAAAATCCACGTTGAATGTCTATTAGATATACAGAACCACTTGATCTTGCCATAGTGCAATCATCTAGTTCTACTCTACTACCTGTGCCAGTATTATCTGCGTAAACACAACTCTTAGTAGCGTTATTTTGATAGCAGTATGTATTTTGTAGGTAAACTTTTGTTGGATTAGAACCAGTTATCTTAACAGCATCATTGGCACCAGAAGGAAGAATTGCAATATTAAACAAACCAAATCTATTTACGTTTAGGGCGTTGCCACTAGAATCTGCGGGAGTAATGGTAACGTGTCCGTTGATCCAAATAGGCACGTGACCAGCATCTGGGGTATCACCGCAGATGAAAATGTTACCACGAGTCAGTGCTACATTTTCTGTAGTAGAACTCTTTACGATAATAAACTGTGGGTTCTGTACAAGAGAACCAGAAATACTAAGTACCAAACTGCCGTCTGCAATTCTTGCTTCAATATAGACCAGTGCGGCGGTAATTGAAAGAAACGGATTCATAGAGTTACCAGTTGCTGTTGCTGGATTTATGTCCGTTCTTGCTGGGTCAACATACCAACGATTATCTGCCAGAATACTTGATGTAGGTTCTGTGATGGTTATACCACCTAGAGATGTTCCATCAGAAAGTTTCAAAGATCCAATTTCTGGATTATAAAATACTTCACCTTTATCCCCCACAAAGGTAGATGGATTAGCACCACCAAGTTTTTCTACAAAAACTCTATAAACGGTATTGGTGGATAGGGACATTTTATAAATTTCATATGTATCTTATTTATACTGAACAAGTACAGTATACTCCACGACACCCTCCATCGTGGATATGAGAGACGTATTTAACGTGCAAAAAGTCTCGGTAAGCACGGGCAGCAATGTGAGGATTCCCTGACTTGCTTACGTATATAGTAACATTAGTTCACGATTCTGTCAAGGGGTCTGTGCCAGTTGAAGGAGTGTCCCCATTAACACCGTCTGTATTTCGTCTTGCATAATCATCCACCATTATCCATATGCCATGAACGTGGAAATAAAATTCAGCATCATCATAACAATTTTCCCTAGGATAAATGTCATTGATAATTTTTGCCGCTATATCCCAATAATCATACCATTTATCTGAAATGTATTCTTCAATTAACTCATCAATTGATTCTTGTGTAATAGTCATTTGTTTTTAATTTTGTTTGTCATAACCCATCCCATCTTCTTATACCACTCAATTGCCGATTTATGATTTTCAATATATGAATTTATAGTTGAAGTATCATTCAATTTGTATTCTTCAATGTCAGTATAAGAAGGTATTTCACAACCAGTAATTTTCTCTTTAAGAGCAAAAGACTCTCGCAATAAATTCATCTGTTCTTTTGCTACGTTATAATCATCAAAATAACCACAAACAACATCTTCTTCATTAGGATAATGAAAATATACACAGTAGATTGTCATAATAAAATTCCTCAATCTTTAGAATACTCTAAACCAATCATAGTCCGACGAGCAATAATTGCCTCAAAGGCTTCTCCCAAACTATCTGCCTGACCTTCATAATGGTCAATACCGTCAGGACCATCACGTAAAGTCCAACTATAAACTCCAGTTATACAATCTTGCAAAATTTCAATCTTCATATCAAACTCTCCAAGTTTTTGCCAAAATATCAAAATCCGCACCTATGCGCCAGAAGTAGCAAAAGACCCCAAACAACTTATTCTCTCCCATTGTAATCTGCAAATAAGGCCAAGAAGGAATCTCACATATACTCAAAGATACTTGTAGGAAAGTATATTTTAAAGTCTTTAGAAAACTGAAATAATAATCAGTTCCATAATCATCGCGTTTTTCAAAGTCAAAAAGTTTCATAATTTTGTCATCCGTAAAATAAAGTTTCAGCAAATTTTGATAAAGATTCTTTTAAATCTTTCTTGACACTTTTTTCCCTCCCTATGGAGAAATATCCACTATCATCACGTTTAGCATCAATAGCAGCATCAATGTATTCAATAAGACTTTCAAAAAACTCTTCTTGTGTTGTCATTGTGGGTTCTCCAAAAATACTTTCTTAGTTTTAGATACAACTTCTATTGCATCCCGTTTACCCTTTAACCAATATTCATTTTCTTCACCTTCATTGATGTCATCCTCTTCAATATACCATTCAAGGTGTTTGAGAAGTTCTTCACACATAGAGCGATAATCAGGTTTCATTTGTAGTTTTAGTAGAGGTTGGAATTTGAATAGCATTGTGTGGGAGCCAGTGAGTCGGATGAATACATGGGATATGACGTTCTATTCGTTCAATCCAGGCAGGACTATTGGGACCATCAATTCTTAAAGTCCATCTCGGATCATTAGGAAAATCGCCGCCCCAACATGGGTCATCGCGGTGTTGACCATAAGCCCACCAACATCTCCCTTCCGTATCACAATCTTTAGGTCCTGGAAGTCTATCATTTACTGATATTGGTGCCGAGGCAGAATGAATACGAGAACTAAAATGCTCTTCAATTAACTTAACTAATGTTTTAACATTAAAGTTAGTAACCCAACCACAACGAATAAGTTTTTCTCCCAAAGTTTCAGTCATTGGTTTCATTTGGTTCACCATAAGCGTCTTGGTCAGTAATCTTATCCCTAAAGTAAATACCCCAAACACCATCTTCTTTTTGAATATCACAATAGAAGTCAGAATGATTGACATACCAACCAAGAGAACTTCCATCTTCCGCTGTCATTTCCTTAAGAACGAATTCTCTATTTTCTTCTTTTGGAGGGACTATGGGGGCGGGCGGGGCTTGCTGCTGAAGCAGGGTGGCGGCGCGGGTGAGACGTTTTGAGCCTGAACGAGATTGCAAGTAATCCTCATACACAATCGCCTGCGCCTCTAACCATTCCACCAACTCCCCCACCTCCCCCGCCTCCGGTGCTGGCGGGGCGGTAGGGCGGCCCCAGCGGGCAATGGCGGCGCGGGCAAAGGCCAATAGATCAGCATCTGAGCCTTCCCAGGCTGCAGGGTCGCCCATGTGGGCATCGGAGTAGGCAAGAAACTTGCTGGCCTGGGAAATGATCGCCTCATCTGTCGGCCCCTCCCCCACCACCTCAGCTTCTAGGGCTTCAATGGCGTCAGCGATGGCGTTTTCGTGCTTGAATGCCCACCTACAGTCTAAATTTGGTGAACTTTTATCCAGCTCAACCAGCCGCTCTAGAGCAGCGCGAATATTGTCAGTCATCATTAACATCCTCGTTTTTAATAAGTTCACCAAAATCATAAAGAAATAAAAGAACCATACCAATAGGTAAAGTTATCCACCATTCAGTCCGTCCAAAAACATCTTGAACTCCCGAAAAAAGAACGAAAGTCAAAGGCAACTGTAGTAAAAGTCTTAAAAGAAAATTCATTGTTCTAATTGATTGACTAGGGTGAACAGTTCTTTAGAATACACAACACGCATATCATTTCCAGGTAATGCAATATAACACTGAAGTTCTTCGGTAATAGTGCGGAGGGCAGCAGAAACAATAAATCTAGCCTCTGCTTGTGTTATTTGTTCATTTACATTTAACTCATAAATTGCATCTTCAATGGTTTTATTTACCATTTCAATAACGCTTGAAGGTTTAAGGTTGCTCATTGGTTAGAATAATAAGTTGGTTTTGAATTTGTTTTTGGTGATGGCTCAAATCCACCCATAAGCCATCCCACCCAGTCAAACTCACTCCAAAGAAATTCAGAAATACCAGGAAGTTCGTAAACGGTGGCTTCGTAAAAATTATTGAGCCCCCAGTGTTCAATACTGAAAGTCACTTGATTGCTCCAGTAAAACCTGCCAATATTTCCACCATTGGAGTCAATTTTGATGATGTATTCAGGTATAAATGGCGTTTCCCAGGTGTCATTCATTGGAGTCACACAGTTCAATAATGATATTAAGAATATGAGCCCTACATTCATCTACACCTAAAGAGTGGCATAGTTTTCTATTTTTTCGGATTCACCGAATGGTGTTGAGGGTTTTAATGTTTTTAACTGTTCTTCAATCGTTTGAAGAACTCCTATAACAGCAGTAGAACGCTTAGTTGCCAAAGTTCGCTGCTTGTAGGCATTCATTACTTCCTGCGCGGGAGAAATTTTATCAGTCATTAGGAAGCGCCTCTAATTCTGCGGCAATTGCATTAAGTTGGTCTATGTGCCAATGTTTAGTTGACCCCGCTTGTTTTACTAAAGAGCGGATGGCAGCAGCAAGACCGCGAGCCTCATAATTGGGTCCATAATTGCGAAAATCCGAGAGTGCATCCGTTTGTGCATCTAGAATCGCCTGCGCGGGAGAAAGTTCATCAATCATTAGGAAGCGCCTCCAGTGCTTTACGAAGAATTGCTATACCTTTCTCGCTGAGAAAGGGTTGATTTTCGGGGTTGGTTTGTAGCAGTGCCAGAGCCTGTTCCTTTAGCGAAGGTGGTTTGGGGCGGCGGTGGCGACATAATCAATATGTGCATTATAAGATGGAGTTTGACTATGCCACCACCTCACAAACTCAGGTCGCGGAGTAATTGGATGTTGTTCAGTATTTTCCATAAGGTATGTGCGATTTGACATTATACTACGCCATTCAACCGGGCCTGTCAAGGTCATTGTGTCGGTTGTTGAAGCGTCCTACACAAATACTGTAACTCTCCACTCTTATTCTTATCAAATTTAAAGTTAAGATTATTACTTTCTTTCTCATCATCAAAATAGTTAATGTATAGAGTGTTGGTTTTGCACAATCTTGCAATATTGCCCGCACACTCTAAAACTAATGCTAATTTATACTCAGAGTTCCTTATGTTAATATAAGTCGCATCAATTGTTTTACTGCCAACATTAGCATCACCTTTAAGTCGTCTGATTTCTTTTACTAACTCTAGGACGAAATCAAAATAATGATCGTATTTTAAAAAGGATTCCTCAAATGTTTTTGCCATTATCTTCTCACCACCTAATTTGTTTTATAATTGCTTCGGCACCTTTCTTTAGATGCTCTTCTCGTTCTTCACTCAAAAACATACCACCACCATTTGGTTCACAATCATAGACAATTTCACCATAGTCATCATCTGGAGTCTTATAATATTCAGTTCTAAAGTAACCGTGCCGAAGTCTCATATAACCACATAGAATATCTTCATAATATACATCATACTGCTCAGGACAAGCAAAGCAAGTATTTTTCAAAGTGAGACCATAATAGGAGCAATCTGGTAGTTCAAATTCATTATCATCAAAAGTCATAAATCATCCTCATCACGAAAGCCAAGAAAAACAGGATGCCTTGGTAATTCTTTAACTCCTTGTGGGAAATACTTATACTTAACAAGACGGCCAAGGTATTTCTCCTTATTATTCCAAATCTCATTCCGCATTAAATCATTTAAACCCGAACCAATACCAAACACTTGTCCTTCTTTGTTTTCTACAATAAGAGTGCCAGTTGTGTTTGCTCCAACCAGACCAAGAATTGAGGAAGACCTTTTCGTTCTACCAAAGGCATCTTTTTGCGCCTCATTCTCATTGTGCATCTTTTCTTCAATATCAATAACAACTGCCTCATCGTCTAGAAACCTTTTAACCTTAAGAAGAATATTATCCCTTACAGTAGAACGACCAAACTTATAAGTTCCCATTGGGTCTCGGAGCATTATACCTTCATAACCTTCTTCAAGACAAATTCCTTCGTATTCATCGAGTTCTTCTTGATTGTTAATAGTCGTTCCAGATAACAGAATATATTGTCCACTATTTGGAAAAGTTGGAAAGTTAAGAATTCTTAAGTAATACGGAAGAATCTCATCTTGATTGGGGTCAACATAATCAAAAAGCCAAACCTTAAAATCTGGCTCACCTTCAATACTCATTACACCACTAGTAGAAGATTGAAAGGTATCTCCAACTGTGATTTCTCCATCCACTCCATCTGGAAGTGTTTCGCTTAAAACTTGTTGGAGATAATTGTTCCGAATAGGCTTGAATGTGCGGGAGACGGCAACACCATTAACCATAAGAAACCTGATGCCATCAATCTTTGGTGTGGCAATATACGGAAATTTTGCCTTAGAAGCATCATAATTTCCGGCAAGCATTGGCTTTTGAATTTGTTTCATTGTCGGTAATTGGACTGTAGTTAAGAGAATGTAATTTTAACTTATACTACACCACTCAACCAGGACTGTCAAGGAATGATGAACTACCATTCTAAAAAGTATTCGCAAGAAACCCCTCTCACCCACGACCTCCACCTGATGCCTGGGAGTCACGCTGCGAATCCGACTGCTGACTGATCTTCTGGATCAAGTTGGAGATGGAGTAGATATTGAGTGTCGTAACTGCTCCGACCCCAGCGCCTCTATAAAGTCAGCAGGCAGGTCAAACTGCTCTGCCAACGCTATCACATTAGTCAGAAGCTCGGGTGAGATCAGATCGAGAGAGCGGGCCATGGCCCAGGAACTCAGGAAATTGGCTGGTTTCCCGTCCTCGGCCTTGCCCAGGCCAACCCCAAGGCCAAGTCCAAGGGCTGGTCTTATTGTGAAAGCTGCACCGAGAAGCCCATTGATTGCAGGATCGCTTTGGACTGCGGCACCGAACTCAACCCAGCGAGGCTGTGGTAGAACCGGGGGCAATTCCACTAGCTCCCATCCATAGGTTGCCAAGCCGTTTATATCATCACTGTCGGGATCAGTGATATTGATCACCGGCTCCAGCGGCTGTAGGTAGTGCGTGGACGGGTCAAATTCTGGCTCAGGTTCGCGCACGACTTCCACCACATGATAGGTAGTGCGGTCCAGGCCAACTACAGGTTCACTGTCCTGGCGGTTGTAGGGGATTAATGCGCCACTGGCGCGGCTGAAGAGAAGGCGGCTCATGGCAGAATCCGATAGCGAATAATGACGATGCCGGACCCACCAGCGGCCCCCTTACTGTCCCCGCCACCGCCACCGCCACCGCCAGTGTTTGGGGTTCCGGCGACAGCAGCGGTGGAGCCCTGCCCGCCCTTCCCCCCTCCAGCTACTCCAGTCCCGCCGCCGCCGCCGGTCGTGTCGTAGTCGCCGCCACCACCGCCGCCAGCCCTAGCCGTGGCGGTGCCATTGATCGAGCTTGTAACGCCCGCGCCACCAACGCCAGCAGCGGCACCGCTTAGTGAACCAGTAAAAACACCACCAGCGCCGCCAGCGCCGCCGCCGCCGTTACCGGCCCAGTCCCCGCTGTCTCCACTGCCTCCCGCAAAACCCTGGCCAGCCGTTCCGCTGCCGCCGCTTGCGCTTGCGCCGCCGCCGCCGCTGCCGCCACTTACCCCTGCTCGTACAACATTATTCCCTCCGCCTCCGCCTCGGCCACCACCAATAGCCGTGATTCCGCCAAAAGATGAGCCTGCCCCATTACTCTGGGCTGCACCTCCCTCGCCTACCGTCACCGTGTATGACTGAGGCGTAACCGTTAGCGGTGATTCAGCCGCCGATCCTCCGCCTGACGATTCCCCCGAGACTGAGCACCGATAACCCCCCGCACCACCGCCACCATTTGAGAAAGTGCTACTTCCACCACCACCGCCACCAGCAATAATTAGGTATTCAACGATCCCCCCAGAGGTTACAGTGAAGGTAGAGGTGCCTACTGTCGTAAATGTGTGGATTTTGTAGCCGCCTACTACAGTCTCAGTTCCGCCAGTTGCAATAACTCCAAAAGCATAACTATTCCCCCAATACTGTAGCATTAGCTTGCCCTCCTGGTGAATAGCACAACCTTTAAGCCAGCGCCCGCAACAGTGCTGCCGATCTGCCTTATGAAGAAGGTAACGGAAGACCCGACTGCGATTGTTGGTGCAGCAGCAAATGAAGTCGTAAATGTACCAGTAGACGATGTGGAGTTAGTGCCGCTGATTGCAATGGTTGGGTAGGTGCCACCGCTGGCAGGCAGGTAAATTGAAGTCCCGCCAACCTGAATATCAAACTGCAGCGCCGCGCCTGTTGGAGCGGTGTTCACCATCCAGATCGGCAAGCTGGTCAATACCGTTGCGCGAGGCCAATAAGGGATTGTGACCTTGGCAACTGTCGATGAAGCCGTGAGGGCCGTTGTCTCATCCGATAGCGGGATCACCAGATCGGCCAGGTTGGTGCCAGAAAGATTAGAGCCGTCTCCGTAATAAGTAACTATACCAGTAATAGCAGTTACAATACCCGAAGATATCTGAACTGTTCCTAGAGTAGAAATTCCAGATACTCTTACATTACCAACAACATCTAGATTTGCTCTTGGGATTGTAGAACCAATACCAACAGAACCAGAAACATAACCACCCCCAGTAACCTGAAGTGGTTGGGATGCGGTTCCTGTTTTTGCTGTAGTTCCTAATACAAGTTCACCAGTTCCAAAGAGAGTTGCAATATTTGTGGTTCCTGCATACCATTTGAATTGTGATGCTGAATCTGCAACAGAAGACCATAAAGTATTAGTATCAATTCCCAATGCCCAATCGACTGTACTAGCACCAATATTAGGATATAAAACAAGTTTGGTTCCAGTACTTCTTGTTGTAAATGAAGGAGCAGCAGTACCATTAGCATTAAAATCAATTCGGTTTCCAGTAGCACCATTCAGGTAGATTTGTCCTCCGCCTGTTGCCGTATTGTTTGCAAGTGTTGAAATCAGTTGACCTGTTATCGTGTCTCCTGCTTTCAACACATTAAGTGATGCAGTACCTGTTAAATTAGCAGTAATTGTTCCAGCACTAAAGTTTCCAGAAGCATCTCTTGCTACTATTGTTGATGCTGTATTGGCACTGGTTGCAGTAGTAGCACTATTAGATACCTTTCCTGTAGTACTAATGGTTGCTAATTTAGTATCTACAATACCAGCAGATGCATTAATGTCGGCATCAACAATAACTCCAGCAGCAATAGCAGTTGCGTTGCCAATAGAAGTTACATCACCAGTTAAGTTTGCATTAGTCGTTACTGTGGCAGCATTACCAGTACAAGAACCAGAAGAACCGTCAATGTTTATTCCTGTTAAACTTTGCGTTGCAGAAGCACGATTAACCGCAATAGAAGTTGTTCCTAAGTTAAATGATGATGTTGTGTAAAAACCATTTGTTACTGTTGCGGCATTACCTGTAACGTTAATACTCCAAGTACCAAAAGCACCAGTTCCTGCTAGTGTTGGGGAATAAGAATTATAATTACTAGAATCTAGGACAGTACGCCACGCTTGCCAAGTTCCATTATTCTTACCACGAATTGCAATCTGTCCTGTACGAAAGTCTCCATGTATTTGATGAATCCAGGATGAACTATAAGCAGATGAATATAATCCACCATCAGTTTGTGCAAATAGAGATACGCTATTATCGTATCCAATTTGGTTTTGAGTTACATTATCAGGATTTATTGGTGCGGCTGAACTATTAAGTGTAAGTCCAGTTAAATTAGATGCAGTAGTAGCAGTAGTAGCATTACCAGTACAAGAACCAGAAGAACCGTCAATGTTTATTCCTGTTAAACTTTGCGTTGCCGATGCCCTATTAACAGCAATAGAAGTTGTACCTAAATTAAATGATGATGTTGTGTAAAAACCATTTGTTACTGTGGCAGCATTACCAGTACAAGAACCAGAACCAGCAGAAACGTTACCTGTTACGTTGCCAGTAAGTGCAGCGGTAATTGTTCCAGCACTAAAGTTTCCAGAAGCATCTCTAGCAACAATTGCAGATGCGGTGTTGGCTGAAGTTGCGTTTGAAGTTACAGTAAATGTAGCAACACCAGAGTTATTATAAGTGGTAGAACCAGATAAACCAGTTCCTGATGTATTCAGGGTTAGTATATTTGCTAAATTGCCACTGAATGTAGTAGCAGTAACAATACCAGAAGCATTAATATTTCTTACAACTGCTAAATCATTTTGTGTAAATTGAACACCACCAACGGCAAGTCTAACTCCATTAGGTACTTGTGTACTACCAATACCAACACCATAATTGAATAACCAAGCATCAGTGCCCAATCCAGTCCAAGAACCAGACTTCAACCACATAATTTGTTTATATGTGGATGGAATACTATCAGTACCAACGCCAGCATTAATATCAATTAATGGAGTTCCTTCTGTGGATGCAATAGCAACACCACCATGATTTGCTGTTGTATCAGTAGAAACATCTTGATTGGAGGCATTGGTTGTAATACCAAGTACAATATCCTTATCTTTGATTTGTAATGTTGCTGCATTTAAAATTGCAGTTGTACCACCAATTGTTATGTTTCCAGTTACATTTAAGTTTTGTCCTACATTAAAATCACCAGAAGATGCAGTGATTCTTGCAGAAGGAATTGTACCTGATGATAGGTTAGAAGCATTAGTGTAATAAGTACTATCATTACCATCAAGTAAATCGGCATTTAAGTTTGCTACTAGTGTTGTAGAAGAGACTGTAAGTGGTGCGGTTCCTGTTGCTATGTTAGAAACAAATCTAGAAGCAGTAGTAACACCAGAAACTAATACATCACCAACTACAGATAGTTTTGATGTTGGATTTATACTTCCTATACCAAGATTACCAGAAACATAAGCACCACCAGTAACTTGAAGTGGTTGTGATGCTGTTCCTGTTGATGTTGCTGAACCTACAAGGAAATTCCCAAGAATATAACTTGAAGATGATGCTCTTGCGTCCAATCTACACTGCAAGACAGATGAACTATTACTAATATCAAGAATTCCCCCAAAAACATCATTTCTAAAATTTAAAGTTGTTGCTGTAGAACTTTGAATTCTAAATGTATCAGTATTTGATGATTGTAAATTTAGAGGAACAGAAGAATTTGTAATGCCAACTCCAAGATTACCAGAAACATAAGCACCTCCAGTAACTTGTAGTGGTTGTGATGCTGTTCCTGTTGAGGTTCCACTACCAATCAATACTGGTCCATTAGCAAAGGTAGAAATACCAGAAATACTTAAAGAAGTTCCTACAATATTGCTGGATAAAGTAATAGTAGCAATACCTGCTGCACCTGTTGCTCCAGTTACAGAAAGTCCAGTACCAAAAGTTAATTGAGTTACACTACCAGAAGTACCGACAATAGTATTAGTAGAATCCCTGACTACTAAACCAGTAATTGCACCAGCAGGAGTAACAGCAACCCAAGTAGGAGCATTGCCAACTCCATTTGATTGAAGAACTGTTCCACTACTACCATTTGCTAAAAATGCAGTAGTATTAGGTGCAGATTGATATACAATATTACCAGCAAGTCCACCATTTAGATTTGTTGCTGTTGTTGCTGTTCCAGTTAGTGCTCCAACGAATGTAGTAGCAGTAACAATACCAGAAACTAATACATTTCCTTGAACTTGTAGTTTTGAGATTGGATTTGTGGTACCTATACCAACATTACCAACATTAAAATATGTATTATATGCAGTTGAACCTACTCCAACACTCCAAGGATTAACTGTGATAACTGTTGTACCAACTCCAACAACTGCGTTTGATGCTGAAATGAATACTTTTCCATCGTTAATATTAATTCCAAATTCACCAAAAGATAAATCCGTTGTAGTTGGAGTTTTCCCAGAAACAGATGTTCTTTTGTTCCTCACAATAGGTGCAGGCATTCAATTCTCCATATTCGACATATATCGTATAGTCAATATATATTAACTTATTTACTATTTATCAAAATTCATCCTCAGGTTTTGCACCTCTTTTAGTCTTTTTTGTTTTTTCTAACTCTAATACTAATTCTTCTATATTTTTTTTCAAAGAATTAATTTGAACTTCTAATACAATATTTGCGTTAAATAACTCAAAAGATTTTCTTTGATAAGCTTCAATAATTAATTTTAAGTCATCATCAGTCATAAAAAAATAGACCCAATTACTGGGTATATTTATATGATTTATTTACTTAAGTTTAGAATATACCAGCATCAACAGTAACATTATGTAAAT
>Ga0209500_10002548_pt1 | contig 12821 bp, 36 predicted proteins | sample S_140212_EF_Meta_FD_187323 | JGI IMG/M metagenome (GOLD analysis project Ga0209500, IMG submission 187323) | Freshwater microbial communities from Lake Simoncouche, Canada to study carbon cycling - S_140212_EF_MetaG (SPAdes) (version 2) | ecosystem: Environmental > Aquatic > Freshwater > Lake ...
TGGAGACAGTAAGATTCGAACCTACTCACCCGAAAGAACAGATTTACAGTCTGCCGCAACTCTCCCACTTTGCCGTGTCTCCAAAAACTATCATATAGAAACACACTCCAGGAATCGAACCTGTTACCCCGTTCAACAAGGCTATACCAACAAATCAATGGCCATTGATCTGAGTATGTTTTTATATAGACACCATATAGAAACACACTACCAGTCCCCGGGATTTGAACCCACTTCTCTTGTAGTTTACCACGACTTTTACGGTCGGGCAAGTAATGTGTTTTTATATAGACACCATATAGAAACACACTAGAAGTCCTATCCTACGAACCCTGCACGGGATGTGTTTCTATATGGTAGGGGTACAGAGAATCGAACTCTGATTATCTGGTTAAAAGCCAGGTACTTTCGCCGTTAAGTTATACCCCCAAGTTTGGTGCCTTGAGAGAGAATTGAACTCCCACTCAAGCGATTATGAGTCGCCTGCTTTACCATTAAGCTACCAAGGCATTATACCATTTGTTTTGCTGACGCACTATTTGCTATGCTCAACGGAATTATTTGCAATTTTACCGTTTCTATACATAGTTACTCAAGGTTGACGTTTACCTCATGGCTTACATCAGCAAAACAAATGGTACACCTAAGGAGAATCGAACTCCTCTTTCCGCCTTGAAAGGGCAGCGTCCTAACCGATAGACGATAGGTGCAAATAAACTCTACAAATTTTTAAAGAACTTAGTTGATTTCTCAACTCATGGATGTAGTATAACACAACCACATCTTTTGTCAACAACTTTTTTAGTGTCGTTGTTTTTTTTACAACTGGAGTTGGTGACAGGATTTGAACCTGCATAAAACAGATTTGCAATCTGCTCCCTAGCCTTTCGGGTCACACCAACATAAAATCTGGTACCAGCGGAGAGAATTGAACTCTCTCAAGAACGCTAATCTGGCGCTAAAAGGTGTATAAGACCTCTCTGACTACCAAGTCTCGCTGGCATTTGGTGGAGAGCCAGGGAGTCGAACCCTGTGACCTACTTTCGTAAATCTATGGATTAGCAATCCACTGCATTACCATCCTGCCCGCTCTCCGAATTTTGGTGGAAGCGGTGAGATTCGAACTCACGGACCCTTTCAGATCGTCTGTTTTCAAGACAGGTGCAATAAACCGGACTCTGCCACACTTCCATTAACCATATAACAACGCACTATCCCTCACTCACTTACGATTGACGTAACCAGCGGAAGTTAGTAACCTGCTCATGCGTTACTAATAATGCGTTTTTATATGGCACCCGAAATAAGAATCGAACTTATACTAAGAACTTCAAAGGCTCCTGTGCTACCACTACACCATTCGGGAATAATAAACTCTACAAATTTTTAAAGAACTTCATCATTGTATCACGGACGATCCCGTTTGTCAATGATTGTGTTGCATTCAAGCAACAAAAAAACCCTAGATTTTTTAGGTCTAGGGTCTTGTGTTTGGAATCTTTTTTAGGACTTTTATCCGTCCCATCCTTCATTTACACAAAACCCATTAACTCTTCCGGCTGTATCACTTACATTAATCTCTAGGCAATAACCGGGTAACCACAACATTGGTCGTGTTGACTGTTTAAAGGAGTGTATCGTTTTCATCATAGTATAATTATATATGCTTTTTTTCTTGTTGTCAAGCGTTTTTTTGAAAAATTTATGGATTATTTTTATTGTGTGGTACATCAAATACAAAAGTGATTCGGTCTTCATCAGCCACGTTTACCGCGCTGTGTGGTAACTTGTTACTGAACCAAAAGAATGTTCCCGGCTCAATGATATGTTCCTCACCATTACATTCGTATTTGTATCTTCCTTGAAGTGACAAATGATAGCGATCCTTCTTCAAATAGTAATCACCATCATCAATGTGTCTATGAACACCACCGCCGGGAGGTAATCTAAAGAATGCGGCTCTACCAGTTTTCTTTATGCCATTCAATTTCCAAAACTTATGAATTTCGGTATACTTGTCATAGAGAACTGTTCTCCGTTGCAAGTCGGAATGTTTAATGTTATCGTTTGGATCACGCACGACACCCATCACTAGAGGAAGGAATCCATACGGATCTTTATCTCCTAGTGTATTCTTAAATTCGTTGACTGCTTTCCAATCTTGCGGATTGTCCAATACTTGTTTTAGTATTTTACTCACATCAAGATTTTTAGCAATGAAGCGAAAATTGGTATCTCTACGCGGCATTCATTTTACCTTTGGTCCATCAATATCACGAACTTCACCGTTTGGATGCAAGTATGAAATGCGCCCATCTTCATTGATATATGCGGTACCTTCCCAGAAATAATCCTTTTCACGGAATCGTTTTACTTTTTCTTCGCTATATTCTGCGATATCAAATTTCAACACACCAAGATGTTCTTGCCAGTTGTCATCTGCACTTTCTGCAATCAACATAGCATCCGCTTCATTGTCACATTCAACAACATGGACCATGCGGAAAAGTCCTACAGTTTCAACAATATATTTCATTTTATGCCTCTACGGAAACAGATTTAACAGAGTCCCAACGGAACGAACGCCAGCCTTCTTTTTCAACATCAAAGACTGCAATGGCTTCACCAGATTTTTCTCGCTTGTCTTCACCTTTCGGTGCGTATTCGGTGGGAATAACTCGTTGGCTAAGAGTGCAAACCATTGAGCGGTCAGTACCATCTTTTTTTGTGAATTTAACGGTAACAATACCATCAGACAAAAGTTGGTTCATCCATTTGCGATTCACTTCATCATTTGTGAATCCGACATTAAGGTTAGTTTCAATCATAATAAATTCCTTTAAGGTTTAGATTTCAAAATTTTAACAGAAAAAATCAGGTCTGTCAAGTACTCTTTGAACCATTCCGATGTTTTTTCCTGCTTCCGTATAATTGTACCAAATGTACCAGTGCCAGACAATCCCTTAGCATAAACTACGGGATCGGAAAAGATGGCTTCAAATGTATCATCAAAGTTAAATTCACCATCTTTATCACGGCTAAAAAGTGCAACATGGTATTTGTCGCCAGTTTCACTGCCTTCAACCGGGGCACCAAAATCTTCTTTGTATTTTATGTATCTAAATTCTTGACCATCTCCATCTTCACCATTCGGAAGAAAAATTAGTCCGTCATATCCATCCATTTCAGATTTATACTGAGGCATTTTTTATATCTTTATGAAATTTAGCTTGTTCTTTTTTTCGGTCATACAATTTGACGCACTTGACCACACGCATCCTATACTTAGGTGTGCGAAGGTCTTTTGCTATCAAATTGCGCGGCTTAGTATCCATGTTCCAACTCCAAGTAAAATTACCCATTCTACCAATGTGAATTTTAACGACATTCTGTACCAAAGGTCAGAAAGATTTTGTTTTAGTTTACTGTTCATATTTCCAATTAATCTCCATTACAATGTTTTCAATCGCTTCCAAAACTTCTTGAGGATCAGCATCATACTTCCGAATACGGCGCAATTCCTGTTGTATGTCAGACAATGCACCAAATGCTTCGGTAGCATTCACAGCATAATTATGTTCCTGTTTTTCTTCGGGCAAATTAAATTCTAAAATTGCTTTCATAGTATTTTTCCAATTTCGGAATAAATTAATTGATCCAATTCTTTTTGATAGTCTTGATTGAGCCTGCGCTTTTCATAAATTTTACGCACCAATTCTCCATAAGCAAAACCAGGATTTTCTGTTCCTCGTAATTCTAATTCTTCCAACAATTCTTCGGTATCAAAATCACTCAAGTCAACTTCAACTTCTACGTAAGCCATTTTATTTCCTTAGTTACCAAAAATTATTCCTCTTTGCAATATTCAGCAAAATCAACCGAAGATCCGGAGAAGACAACATTATCAGGATCTCTTACCACAACGTTACCGGGATAAACATGGTATTCATAATCCACACCACCGCCACCCTCCACAGAATGGATATAAAAACCACCAACAGATTTTTTGAAGTGTGCAATTAATTGCGCGGCTAGACAACCCATGCCGTTAGCGAATTTACCCATTTCAGGTTTGCCGGGGATGCCATTGCCGACTTTAATTTTATTTAGAAAGTCAGCCAATTCGGCGCCGTGTCCAGATGGATAACCATCAAACTGGCGATAAAGACACATCAAGGGAGTTTTACCCTCATAAACATAAGTCAAACACCGTGTACCCATTTTTTACTCCTTGTTGAAACCTAATTCATTATCCATCATAAGCATTTTGCAGATATTCAATGTCTGCCGAATTGTCTCGGTGTAAACGCCGCTATCATTTCGTTCATTCATTTCTTGAATGTCGGACATATAACTACAGATAATCATCCCGATACCTGAAAATTTATAGGTAATTGACCGCTCAATTGATTCCATGATTTGGGCTTTTGGTGAGCCGTACATCTGGATTTCACGGGAGTTTTGAATCGCTATAGACATTTCGTTCCTTTATCAATCTATAGGTATAGTATAGCAGGATTACCTACCATGTCAAGTGCTTTGTTGCAGAATTACAACATCAAGGAAATAGATTCAAAAGTATTACACTTAGGTTAAATGAGAAAACCATACCATCTAACAGATAATGCCATTTCGGAAGTTTTTTGTAATCTAGGTTAATCAGGCGCCAGCCTGACCATGCTACAAAAAGCCCAGGAAAAATTAAATTCATTTGTTGTTACCAAGGTATCTTACCGCATCTTGAAACAATGAGGTTACGCCGAAGTGAACCGCATCAACATCTTGCCCAAAGGCTTTTGCATAAATCACATCTTCATCATTCATCAACCACGGTGATGGCATCCGATGAACAAACCGATTAGCCGCACGGAGAGCAAGTGTCTCAATCACATCTTCAAAAGTCATATCAAACTCCATTAAAAAAATTATTCGCCATCTTTCGCATGTTCATCGCATGATGTATAGAACCAACCAGTGCCGCGCCATTTGCCTGGGTGACCGCAAGTTTCGCAAGTGTGGGCACTCATACTCTCAGCAAACCAAACCATTCCGTCGGTCAGTCTATCACCGCCAGTTGTGTAAAAACGCAAAGTACCATACTTCTCTTTTACTTGATCCACAGTTACTTGAGGAATTTCTTGCCCAGGTCGTGAATTGTTGTCAATGTAGTTTTGAATGGAAGCACAAAGCGCATTAATCAAATCAAACCAACCATCGCCACAGTCAAAGCCCCAACACATAGCGGTTTCTTGCATTGACTTGTCACGATTAACAAACATTTTTGGATATCTCTTACACAGTAATTTATCTAATTCTTCTTTCATTCTTCAACTCCAAAATGGTCTTTAGTCTTATCTATCATTCGTTTAAAATGCACAATCTTACCTTCATGCCACATACGGTCAAAATCATTACTAGAGGTATCTTTATATTTTTGACACATAGTAATCTCATATTCAAGTAAGCCAATGAATTCAGCAGTCATCAACTCAGCAAATTGGTCTAACTCAAATTCAATAGCATGATTAGACCAATCCGGGAAACCAGCCTTTACTGTCAATTCTTTCAATCGGTCATTCATACGTGATACTCTACACGGTGCCCACAGTCTTTACACAAAAGAATCCAGTGTTGATAATGATAAACTGCATGAACCATTTGCACTTTGTTCATTTGATGAACAACCTCAGCCATAGTGCGATGATTCTCTTGCACAGGTTCACGTTTTCGTTCATGCAATACATTATCGGAATTGCACTTGTCACAATGTATAATTTCTTTAATCATCTTGAAATTTCCAATTCAGCACCTGGATTAAACCGACATGCTTCCAGGTACTTATATACAAATTTCTCCAGCCCATCATATGAACCCCAACCATTTTCTGGATTGAATTTCTTAAAGTGTTCTGGATTAGCCATAAGTATATTCCATCCTTCTTCAAGCAAATCTGCAATATCTCTAGCGTATTTAAAATCAGATTCATCGGGGCGCCAAAGAACCTGATATAGTGTCATGCCATTAGATAACTTGACTTCGGAAGCCATTTCAGTAAGGTTATGTGTGATATTCGCATCAAATACTGATACGGGTTGATTTGCAATCAAACTAACATCAAGGCTCATTCTCTTTCCTTAAAAATATAATGCCCGCTCCGGTTAGACTGCACCCAGCAAATCGACCAAAGTGTCCAGTTATTTTGCATTGCGGCAATAATAGATTCATTACCAGACCAACCGCCAGTTGAGATGTGATACTCTGAACCAACTTTACTCCAACCCCAACTAGCAAGATGCCAGCGGTCTCGGATAAATTCAAACCAGCCCGGGCTATCAAAAGAAGGCCACAACTCTATGATTGTCAATGCATCTTCGGTAGGATAACCATCTTCATCAAGAAAGTCCTCATTCACCAAAAGGGCTTCAACAGTTTTTTTGTCCTCAGCCCACTTTTGGTATATCTCAAACCACATTTGTTTTATCTGTCTTTTTATTTCTTGGTTCATATCAATCCTTTGAAGGAGGAACAGCAATTATAACACACTTCTGGTCCCGAGGCAATGTCTTTTCACATTCCGTCATCGCTTTATTCACAATGTTTACCCAAGAAGATGGATTAACCGCTTGAAATAATCCAGCTAAAGTTACGCCAAAAAGAATACCGAAAAAAAATCCAAAAAAGCCTTCACTCATCCTCGTTCTCCTCTTCCCAATCAGCAAGTTGTTCGCTAATGTTAAAAGTTTCATCCAATTCAGCCGGAAGCATATCAGCAACTTCTTCACTTGTCATACCGGAATATTCATAGTAATCATCATGGCCGTCCTCGTAGATACCAGCGAAACACAAACCAGGCTCGCAGTACATAGCACTAACAGTAAAGCCCAATTCTTCCATAGCTTTATAAGCCGCAATAGGAGGTGCCCATGCGCTATCAAAGTAAAATACAATTGAGTTTTCTTCCACTACGTTGATACCATCGGAACCACCAACGTCCCATTTGGTGCCCCAATTCTCAACGCACCAATTATAGTCCCAATCTCTTTGCGGCGGCGGTACAAACTCCTTAAGGAGTTTACCTTCCGCAAACGCAATCTCAGCCCGCTTAATCATTTCGGGATCTTCATGTTCAAGTGTAAGTGTATTACCGCACCAATTAGGCATATCGTTCTCCTTTGTTATTCCCAAGTTCTATGTTTCTCAGCAACCCATTCATTGCCATCAAATTCTTGAATTGTCCATTCCACACCATCAGGTATTTCCACGATTTTTAAGCGAGAAAAACTACCATTAGCTAAGTGAGCCATTTCCTCAAAAACCGCAATCAAGTCAGGATCAGCACGATTTTCTTGACCAGTAAAATCACGTTCATACAGGTAGTAGTCACTATCACCCACGTGCCCAGCTTTGTAGTATTCTACGCCGCCAAAATAATCACCCTCACGCTTTTCCCAGGAGATACCCTTGCGGTCAAGCAACTTCTCAAATGCATCAACAGACAAGCCGAAGCCGCCATAACATGCGTTTATTAAAACTTTCATTTTTTGTTCCTATAAAATTTATTGCGAAAATATTGTGTTTGCTTTTCAGCTTTTTCCATTAACTCTGACCAATTACCAGTTTTCTCTACTTCACGAAGGTCTTTATTGACCCACACAGAAAATCCTTTTGAAGATGTTGCATTCATCGCCATAGCCGCACTACCACTGGCCATGTTCTTAGTGAATGAATCATTTTTAATGATCCTAAATGACATACTTATTTACCCCAAACAACATGTTCTTCAATATCATACCGAATAGCGAAAGGAAGTTCATCCATCAACTTTTCATCTGGAATATCATCTTCTATAGAAAACTCTTCCCGAATCGTTTGGTACAAATAATTCTGTGCAGCCTCTTTAGTACCGAATACGCCGAGAATTTCAAAACTAGATTCTGATTCCCAATCTCTTACTAAAATATAAACGTTCATCATTCAACTCCGAAATGTTTCTTTATCGCATATCCGAATTCTTTAAACTGCCAAGCCAAAGAGTGTATCTGTGCCTGGTCACCACGGTCATCCGTTTCCATTGATTGGATATATTCAGACTTAGATTTAGCAAGAGCGGCACATTCCTGCACAATCAACTCGGCGAACTTTATTTCTTGTGCCGTTGCTGCCGATCCATACACCTGTTCAGCAAGTCGTTTAATTCGTTCATTCATTTTGCATAGACCAGACTTCTAGCCTCCAAGTTAGTTACAGGGCATTCAAAGTACATGATATCACGACCTTGAATGTCTTCCTCTATATTTAAGAATTTAACGGTTTCGGTGTCATGTTCTTCGGAACACTCAGTACAAACAACGATAAAATATCTATTCATACAATTCCAATTCCTCAATACAGTATTCAAGCCTGTCACCGTATTCCTGCAAGCACCATTCTATATGCTTTTCGGCCTCTAGCCGTGTCGTATATGCTCGTTTAGGTTCCCAACAATCTGGCGCCCATGATAAGGTCGTTATTTCTGGTCCCATATTAATTTCGATTACGTAGATAATTTTCATTTCTTCATTATACCTCAAAATCTCACCAATGTCAATACGCTAGTGGATCAGTTACCACCAGGCTGTTGTTAGCCCGCAACATGATATTACCGATATGGATATCATAGCAGGCTCGGCGTGTTGATTTTTTTGCTTCCTTGATGATTTTACTCAATTCTACAAGTTCCTCAGGAATCACAAAATTCTTGCTATCATTATCAAAGTAAGCACTAATCTGGTGTACAGTCCGCTTAAATTCCTTATACTTTTCGCCACGAATCTTATCAATACCAATCAAAGGCTCCATGGATACTAAGCCGACCTTTTTCTCACCTGAGGTAAAGACCTTGACATAGTTAATGACGGGAGCATAGGAATTCACTTCCTGCAGTTTAGACAAGCCTTCAAGGTACGCTAGGTAGCCTTTGTCATCCTCAAAGATTTTCAAGATTTCATCACCACACCGATAAACTTGAGCAAATGCACCACAGTCCAAAAATCTAGAATCAAGCAAATCCGACACAATTTCCCGTGCATGTTTCACGGGTTGATCCACTTCAATGTATTCAATATTAAACATAATTCACACCAAATCAACTTGGACTTGCTTGCCACGAATTGTAGTGCCAAGACCCGTAGGAATAGGTTTCCGTGTAGCATCAGCCATACGCCGCTCGTATGATAATTGAATCAACGCTTCCCAACAAATAACTCGGGCCGTCACAGTGGCAAACTGGGTTGTCATTTGCGATATGGTCAGATAAAGACCAATGTCATTCTCAGAACCGTCACCTTTGAAGATAACACGGAATTTCTGAGAATTTTTGAAACCTTCGATGATTGTCTTGGTACGCATTCTATATTATCCCAAAGAAGTTACGGAAGAACTAACAACAACTCCGACAAGAACCAGAGCAACAAAAACACCTAAGAGAGTTAACAACATTTTTTTTCCTTCGCTTTTCTATCAATCTATGAATATAGTATAACAGGATGGTAAAGATTGTCAAGCGGTTTTTTACTTTGTTGTGGAAATGATACGGGCTGGAAAACGAATACTTCCTTCGTAGTTCAGTTGGTCTTTTTCAAATTCCGTCATGTAGTCATTAGATACTACTTCCCAGCCGAGAATAGTACTTTGGTAATACGCATTATTACACTCAATTTGGTCACGGACCAGCATCACAGTGGTAGCCTCGTCTCCATTGAAGTCCGGCACAAAGTAGTCCGTACCGCCTTTTGCTTTCCAGTGAGGGTTTTCCTCATCGCCATAATTCTCGTAATTTTGTGTGAAAATGTATAGCTTAGCCATGAAAAACCCTCAATCAAAAATTATGTCAACAATTTTGCCGTCACGGACATAGTAGTAGCAACTAACATTTCCGTATGTAACGCCAATGCATCCATTTGCAGGATACCAACTATAGTAGGAGATACCCTTTTCCTTCAAGTCCCTAGCCACGACCTGACTAGGGATATCTTTATAACCTCTAAAGGCTTCACACATAGAAGTCCTCATTAGCCGCACCAACAGCAATATAAACCATTTCACGCACTTCGGTGTCGGTAGCTTCACCAAACATGTTAGGATTTGCATCGGCCAAATCGCACAGGTTTTGGTAGACAACAAGCCAAGGACTTTTAATCGCTTTATGGTACAACACAATACCATGAACAGCAAGGTTTCCTTCTTCCGAGAACATTCCGTAATTCATCTTTTTCCTCTTTTCTTTCAATCTATGGGTTAATTATACCAGGAATCCAAGGTTTGTCAATATACTACGAAAGTTCTCAGTTTTTCCAGTCAAGTATTATTCCATTTCAAAGATGGCGCCGATGTTTTTGTTAGGTTTTGAAGTATTCCGTAGGAACTTCAATTCCTGCTCAATCATCTTATTGGCATCAGCAAAATTCAATCCCTGGTGTTTTTGCACAATGTACAGGAACATAGTACTACCAGTGGGATATCCATAGCCATCAATCAACCGAGTATGGATTTCTCCATACGCATCACGTTTACGCATTCGCATAATTTTCTCCATTTTAAAAAAAGGTTTATCCAATTCGACCAAAGTCTCCCACTGCTAACTACTGCTTCCCAAATTCTCGTCCATCGGCACCCGTGGTAAGGCTTGCGATGCTCATCGGCCCAACATTCTAGTGTTGGTGATCCTTGGGATAGGACTGCTAGGCCTTAACCTGCCTAGCATCAGGGAATCAATCAATAAGACTGGTGCGAATGGCCCAGCCGATACACTACTTCCCCTTCGGAAAGACCGCCTTCGTCTGAATCCATCGTATATGCTTCCGGCATACACACACCTGCCAACTCATTGTAACAGTAATAACCCGAATGCGTCACCACCAGTCTAGAGCCAGCGGGCAATGCTCTCAGCGCCTCTATCATATCTTCAACTCTTACAAAATCTTCCACAATAAACTCCTCGTTTGTTCAAAATAGTTGCTAGTAATTTTTCAACTAGCGCCTCGAGGATCCGATCCTTTTGGCTTTCAGCGCATTCTAAGCGCCATTATCTTTTTTTCCAGGGCTTCAATCCGAGCCGCTTTTTTCGCTTCACGGGCCGCTAACTTTTGAGCCTTAGCACTCTGACGGAGTACTTTAGCGAAAGCCTTTTCTTTAGAGACCTGAAATTTCAAGTCTTGGATCTGCACTCGCAGGGACTTGTTAATTTCAAAATTTCGCTGGTACTCGCTTTGCAAGTTAGCCAGGGTAATTTGAAGGTTTGTCATTTTCGGTTTCCTTATCAATCAATCTATGGGTTAATTATACCAGGTTCTGGAGTTTTGTCAACCAATACTTGACTTTTTTGCTCTAGTTAAAAAGTATTCAAAGTGGGTTCAAACAGGTCAATCAATGCACGTTCACTTTGGTGCGCTGGTTTACGCCCACGAACCACATCCAGTACCTCATAACGCCATTCACAATCGGCCAGAGTACGGAGAGCCTCACAAAATGCCCAAGCCTTGTTTTCACACTTAGCCCGACTAACATGCTTTTGCCAACGGACCTTGACGGATCTCACAAATGCATGTCCTTTGGCTACTGTAACACCAATGTATGAATCACCGGTATCTACACAGGTGACGCGGTACAGGACATGATTTCTGTCGGATCTTAATTTTCTGCTTTTCATGTAATCTATTATACCAGAATCCTGGTAAAAGTCAAGTACAGCAAAGGTATTACTTTTTGAGGGCTGTGATGGACATAGAATCAAAGTTTATACTTTGCACTTCAAAACCGACTTTTTGTAACGATAAAGCAATACGTTCCCGTATGGAACTAATCGTATCGTTTTCAAAAGATGACCTAGCCCAAGGTGATAGTTCGGTGCGAACAGCCTTCAGGTCAGTACAGGAGAATTTCATCACGAATTTCCCAGGAGCCAATTCGAATTTTTCTGCAAAGTAAATCTTATTCATTTTTAGATCCAGTCGATTATATCGCTAATGTCGTCAATTATAAAATCAATATCGTGATGAATATCAAGGCATTCATGTGGGATAGTTTTTTGTACTAAAGTATCAAGTTCCGACAAGCGTTTGATTACATCTTGTAATAGTAGTACTTTCTGTTCATGTTTCATTTTTTACTCCACAAAAGAATCGTTAACTTCAACAACCCATGTAACGGGTACCTCATACTTGGCTGCAATTTCTGCAAACGAAAGTATTCCTTCTTCCAAATCACATTGGATATCAATAGCTAAGTCGGACATGCGGCTCATAGGGATCTCCAAACAAGCAAATCAAGGACAAGCACAGCAAGGGCTAGTGCATAAACAAATCCGAAAACGAAAGGTTTCACTTCTGAGGACATAATAACTCCTTACTGTTCAAAACGTTTTTGAAAACCTGCATACCACTCAGGACCAACCCAATTCACATGAGTAAATCCGTTTTCATTCATCCATTTAAATATTTTTTTATCCAATTGTGGACCATCAGCACCTTCAAAAACCTCTAACACTTGGGACCGATACTTCAAATGGTACTTGACATATATGGTCAACTTAGGGTTGAGATATCCTAATTTAACTATGCGGCATGTTAGTGTTTTCTGGGTCATGGCTTTTCTCTTTTCTTGAGTTTATTATACCACAGTCTGGTAACAATGTCAAGCAATACCAGACTAAAATAATCAAGTAATTATCTGAAAGCCCCACAGCCCCATTATACAAAAGTATTACAAGACTTGTCAAGTGTTATTTTTGGTAAACTTCAATCAGGCTGATAATGGTCAATCAGCGCAGTCTGCAGGCGCAGAGC
>Ga0209500_10002555_pt1 | contig 12803 bp, 12 predicted proteins | sample S_140212_EF_Meta_FD_187323 | JGI IMG/M metagenome (GOLD analysis project Ga0209500, IMG submission 187323) | Freshwater microbial communities from Lake Simoncouche, Canada to study carbon cycling - S_140212_EF_MetaG (SPAdes) (version 2) | ecosystem: Environmental > Aquatic > Freshwater > Lake ...
AAGAATTATGTCTGATAATATCTACTTAGGTAATCCCAATCTAAAACGGGCAAATACCCAGATTGAATTTACGGAAGAACAAATCTATGAATTCTTAAAGTGTAAGGAAGACCCTGTATATTTTGCACGAAATTATATTAAGATTGTTTCTCTGGATCACGGTCTAGTTCCTTTTGAGATGTATCCATTTCAAGAGAAACTTGTAAGAAACTTCCACGAGAATAGATTTAATATCTGCAAGATGCCTCGTCAAACAGGTAAATCTACAACTTGTGTCTCATATCTATTACATTATGCAGTATTCAACGATAATGTGAATATTGCCATTCTGGCAAACAAAGCATCCACAGCAAGAGACCTTCTCGGAAGATTGCAACTTGCATATGAAAATCTACCCAAGTGGATGCAGCAAGGTATTATATCTTGGAACAAGGGATCTTTAGAATTAGAAAATGGTTCTAAAATATCATCCAACTCTACATCATCATCTGCTGTTCGAGGTGGATCTTATAATGTCATCTTCTTGGACGAATTTGCGTTCATTCCAAATCACATCGCTGATGACTTCTTTGCATCAGTTTATCCCACAATTTCTTCTGGTCAAAGCACAAAGGTAATTATTGTTTCTACCCCTCGCGGTATGAATCACTTCTACCGCATGTGGCATGACTCTGAGAGGGGCAAGAATGAATATGTGCCCACAGATGTCCATTGGTCCGAAGTGCCTGGTAGAGACGCAGCATGGAAGGCACAGACAATTGCAAACACTAGTGAACAGCAGTTTAAGGTTGAGTTTGAATGTGTAAGTGGAGAAACTCTAATAGATATTAAAGATAGGAGTGGGAAAACTGAAACCATAACTATGGAGGAACTTTATGGGCGAATGTGAGTTTTTTGGATTATAAATAATAATAAAAATGTATTACATATATTTTCTTAAAGATTTAGGTAATAATATACAATATGTTGGACAAACAAAAAATCCAAGTATAAGGAAGGGAGAACATAAAAGAAATAAACCTGCTCATATTTTTGAATTAATTGAGCAAACAGAAGTTTCGGAAGAAGCAAAACAATTGGAAATTAATTATATAAAAAAATATGATACTTATAAAAATGGATGGAATAAATCTCTTGGAGGAGAAGGATTTGATGATTATGATAGGCAGGGAATTGGTGGAGTAAATAAAGGAACTATTCCATGGAACAAAGGAATAAAAAATTGTTTTTCTGAGGAAACAATAGAACAAATGAAAAATGTTAGAAAGGGAAGAGTTTTTAGTAGAAAACTCTCTGACGATCAAATAAAAGAAATAAGATTATTGTATGAACAAACCCCAGATTTACCCGATGTTGGATTAATTATGAAAAATGGGAAGAAAATGTCTTATATTCAATCTTTTTGTAAAAAATATTCAAGTAAATATAATATAACATCTCAGGGTATGAAAAGAATAATCTTGCAGGAATGTTGGAAAAATGTTTAAACTTAATAAGGATACATTAGTAAAAACTCCCACCGGATTTAAAACTTTTTCGGGCATTCAAAAAGTTTATAGACCATTCTATCACTGGATAATTTTTAAAGATGGTTCTGAAATAAAATGCTCTGATAATCATTCATTTGGTAGTGAAAAAATAAAAGCATCTTTAATAAAGGTTGGTGATATTTTACAGGGCAAAAAAGTTGTCTATAATGAAATAGTAGAAGAAGGAGTATATCTTTATGATTTATTAGATGTTGGAGAAGATAATTTATATTATTCAAACGATATAATATCTCATAACTGCGAATTCTTAGGATCTGTTGATACTTTAATTAATGCAGCAAAATTAAGAACTCTTGTCTATGATGATCCACTTAAAAGAAATGCTGGGTTAGATGTTTATGAGCACCCGAAAGAGGATAATAATTATCTAATGACAGTAGACGTTGCTCGTGGTATTGGTAATGATTACTCAGCTTTTATTGTTTTTGACATTACCAATTTTCCATATAGGATTGTAGCAAAATATAAAAATAATGAAATTAAACCGATGCTATTCCCAAGCATTATTCATGAAGTAGCAAAGGGGTATAATGATGCTTGGTTATTGATTGAAGTAAATGATATTGGAGACCAAGTAGCAAGCATTCTTCACTTTGACCTTGAGTATGATAATGTTCTGATGTGTGCGATGAGAGGTCGTGCCGGGCAGATTGTGGGTTCTGGATTTAGTGGTAAGAAATCTCAATTGGGTGTTCGTATGACTGCTGCTGTGAAAAAGTTGGGATGTTCCAATCTAAGGACATTAGTTGAAGATGATAAGTTACTTGTAAAAGATTACGATATTATTTCCGAACTAACGACCTTTATTCAAAGAAAGAATTCATTTGAGGCAGAAGAGGGATGTAATGATGACTTAGCGATGTGCTTAGTTATTTTTTCTTGGTTAGTTGCTCAAGATTATTTCAAAGAGATGACGAACAACGATGTTCGTAAGAGAATCTATGAGGAACAAAAAAATCAAATTGAGCAAGACATGTCACCATTCGGATTTATTGTGGATGGTCTAGATGAAATGGAGTCCTTTGTTGATTCTGAAACTGGAGACAGATGGATATTTGCTGATGGGCAAAATCAAATTCAATCTGAAGAAATATGGAATGTGGATGAATATGGAGACCGATCTCATATGTGGGATTACAGATAGTTGGTGAAGGGGTAGGAATTTATAAATATTTGTAGAATATTCTGGATAGACGGAGAATAAAGATGCCCTTAAATTTAGCATCTCCTGGAATTGTAGTAAAAGAAGTTGATTTAACGATTGGAAGAGCTACTTCTCCTTCAAACAAAATTGGTGCAATTGTTGCACCTTTTGCGAAGGGACCTGTAGACTCACCATTTTTGGTAGAAAATGAGAATGATTTACTGAAAACTTTCGGAGAGCCTTATGCAATTGATAAGCATTATGAACATTGGCTAGTTGCTTCTTCTTATCTTGCATATGGGGGAGCACTCCAAGTTGTAAGAGCAGATGATGCAGATTTAAAAAATGGATTTGTTGGAACTGCTTCAAGTGTAAAAATTAAGAGTTTAGACCACTATACTCAACTCGGATACGACGAAAACACCGTTTCTGGTGTAGTAGTTGCAGCAAAAAATCCAGGTTCATGGTCAAACGGCATTAGAGTAGCAATCATCGATGCTAAAGCTGACCAGACTTTGGGAATTGTTACAACTTCTGCAACAATTGGATTTGGAGTAACTCAAGCAATTACTGCAACTCTTCCTGGAGCAGGTTCAACTTCAACTTTGAATGGTTACTTAAAAGGTATTATTACTGGAATTGGAGCAAGCACTCTTGACGTTAAAGTTTTGAGTTATGTTTCTGCTGGAACAGAAACTGCAGTTGATTATCAACCAGGTGGAGTTTACCAATTTGACGCTTCTACAAGTATTAGTGTTTACAATTCCAGTAGCGTAGGAGTCGCCACTACAACTCCATATTCAAGAGTTGATTGGTTTGATCAACAGACCATCGGATTAACTTCAACCTCAACCATTAACTGGAATAATATTGCACCAAGACCTTCAACTTCAGCATTTGCTGCTGCTAGAAACTCAAGATTTGATGAGGTTCATGTTGTAGTAATCGACGCTCTTGGAAATGTTACTGGAAATGCCGGAACAGTTCTTGAGAAGCATCTTTCACTTTCCAAAGCAACGGATGCCGAATTTTCTGCAGGAAGCACTTCTTATTGGAGAAAGTATCTTGCAAGTAATTCCCAGTATATCTTTGCTGGTGGAGCACCTGCAGGTATTGTAACAACAGGATTTAGTTCTGGATTTACTCCAGACGCGGATTATGGTTGGGATCAAACTGCTGATGGTGGAACTAATGGGGTAATTTTTGGTGGTACTGGTTCTTCAACCAATACTTTAGCAGGTGGTAAGGATTATCACGGCTCAGAAGATATTGCAACATCCGGAGCACTTTCAGTATCTCTTGCAGGTCTTTCATCTGGATACGATTTATTTGAAAATACCGACAATTATAAGATTGATTTCTTATTGATGGGATCTGCTGGGTATAGCATTTCTAATGCTCAGGCACTTGCAAATAAATTGATTTCTATTGCTGAACTGAGAAAAGATACTTTAGCATTCATTTCACCATATAGAGCTGCTGCATTAACTGATACTTCGTCACAAACTGCGGTTACAGTCAATTCTGCTGCTGATATTACTACGAACGTAGTTAATTTCTTTGCACCAATTACTTCAACTACTTATGGAGTATTTGATTCTGGTTATAAGTACATGTACGATAGGTTCTCAAATACCTTTAGATATATTCCTCTAAATGGAGATATTGCTGGTCTTTGTGCTCGTAATGACATTAATAACTTCCCATGGTACTCACCTGCGGGAACAAATAGAGGTGCTATTCTAAATGCTGTTAAATTGGCATACAATCCATCCAAATCTCAGAGAGATAAACTCTATACAAATAGGGTTAATCCAGTAATCTTCTCTCCAGGAGCAGGAATTATTCTGTTTGGTGATAAGACTGGATATGCTAAGGCATCAGCATTTGATCGTATTAACGTTCGTCGCCTATTCATTTATCTTGAAGACGCGATTACTAATGCTGCGAAGGACCAACTCTTTGAATTTAACGACGAAATTACAAGAACAAACTTTGTAAATACTATTGAACCATTCCTTCGTGATGTTCAGGCAAAGAGGGGAATTTATGATTATGTTGTTATTTGTGACCAAACAAATAACACCGCTACTGTGATAGATAATAATGAATTTGTTGCCGACATCTATATTAAACCCGCAAGATCAATTAATTTTATTGGTCTTACTTTCGTCGCCACCAAAACTGGTGTTTCGTTTGAAGAAGTAATCGGAAATTTTTAATTAACCTAGAGGTTTAAAAACTATGGCAACCAGAAATCAATTAAATCCACCTCCTTTAAGGAAGATTACCGACTTCAAAAGTAAACTGTCGGGTGGTGGTGCTAGAAGTAATCTTTTCGAAGTAGTTCTTTCTTTCCCATCTGCAGCACCTACTGATTCCAATACTCTTGATAAATCAAGATTACTCGTAAAATCTGCTGCTCTACCTTCTTCAAGTGTAGCACCACTTGAAGTTGCATTCAGAGGAAGAACTCTGAAACTTGCGGGAGATCGTACTTTTGAAACTTGGACTATTACAGTCATCAACGATACGGATTTTGCTATTCGTTCTGCCTTTGAAAATTGGATGAATACGATTAATCGTGTATCTGACAATACAGGAATTACTGATCCAGCACTTTATCAAGCAGATGCATATGTCTATCAATTAGACCGCGATGGGTCAACGTTGAGAGCATACCACATGTATGACCTTTTCCCAACAAATATCTCCACAATCAATCTTTCATACGAAACTGATTCGATTCAAGAGTTTACTGTAGAAATGCAAGTCCTCTGGTGGGAAGCAGTTAAGGGAACATCAGCAAAAGCTGGTGGTCAGGATATTAACTAAATAGTGCATAATAACAGTTTAACTTTATAAAATGGCGAAACTATTTGGTTTTTCGATTGAAGACAACGAAAAAAAATCCAAATCTATAATTTCCCCCGTTCCTCCTAATAATGAGGACGGGGTTGATTATTATATTCAATCTGGATTTTATGGTCAATATGTAGATATTGAAGGTGTCTATAGAACCGAATACGATTTAATTCGCAGATATCGTGAGATGTCGTTACATCCAGAATGTGATGCAGCGATTGAAGATGTTGTAAATGAAGCACTTGTCAGCGATCTTTATGATTCTCCAGTTGAAATTGAACTCTCAAATTTAAATGCGAGTGAAAAATTAAAAGATATTATGAGAAGTGAATTTAAGTATATCAAAGAAATCATGGACTTTGATAAAAAGTGCCATGAAATTTTTAGGAATTGGTATATTGATGGGAGAGTTTTTTATCTAAAAGTAATCGATGTAAAAAATCCTGCAGCAGGAATACAGGAATTGAGATATATCGATCCGATGAAAATGAAGTATGTGCGTCAGGAAAAGAAATCTGATGCAAATTCAAGTTTATCTCGTAACAATAATTTACAATCTCAAACAGTTACATATCCAGAAATTGAAGAATATTTTGTTTATACTCCATCACCAAATTACCCATTAGGTTCAGTTGGTGGAGCAGGAGCAGCAAGAGGATCTGTAAGAATTGCAAAAGATTCTGTTACTTATTGTACTTCTGGATTAGTAGATAGAAACAAAGGAACTGTCCTTTCATATCTCAATAAAGCAATTAAGGCACTCAATCAACTTAGAATGATTGAGGATAGTCTTGTTATTTACAGACTTTCAAGAGCACCAGAGCGTAGAATTTTTTATATTGATGTTGGTAATCTTCCAAAGGTAAAGGCAGAGCAATACCTTAAGGATGTTATGTCTCGTTATAGAAATAAACTTGTCTATGATGCAAATACTGGCGAAGTTCGTGATGACCGCAAATTCATGAGTATGCTTGAGGATTTCTGGTTGCCAAGAAGAGAAGGTGGTAGGGGAACTGAAATCACAACATTACCTGGTGGTCAGAATCTTGGAGAACTTGCAGATATTGAGTATTTCCAAAAGAAACTTTATAGAGCATTAGGAGTTCCAGAATCTAGAATTGCTGGAGGTGGAGATGGATTTAATCTCGGGCGTTCATCAGAAATCTTAAGAGATGAACTGAAATTTTCCAAGTTTGTTGGACGTTTAAGAAAGCGTTTTGCAAATATGTTTAACGATTTGTTACGTACACAATTACTTCTCAAAAATATTGTAACTCCAGAAGATTGGGAGGTAATGTCTGATCATATTCAATACGATTTCCTATATGATAATCAATTTGCGGAATTGAAAGAGGCAGAGATGCTCGGAAACCGTTTAGGTTTGGTAACTCAAATGGAACCATATATTGGCAAGTATTATTCTACAGAGTATATTCGCAAGAAAATTCTTCGTCAAACTGATTCTGAAATTATTGATATTGACAAACAAATTGAAGATGAAATTCAGAAAGGAATTCTTCCAGATCCTAATGCTCCAGTAGATGAAATGGGCAATCCATTACCTCCAGGAGGAGAAGTTCCACCAGAACAACCAACATTAGGTGAAGTTCCCCAAGAACCAGCAACTGAACCACAACTTCCACCAGAACCCAAAGGTGGGAAGATATAAATAATCTTATAATAATAACACAATTTTATGGAAGAACTTATCGATTTGATTGCAACTGATGGTTCTGCTGCGGATGTATCCGACAGAATTAAGGACCTCTTATACAATAAGGCAGCAGAAAAAGTAGATGGTGCTCGCCCATATGTTGCTGCATCGATGTTTGGTGATGAACCATCACACGAGGATCAAGAATAATGACCGTACATAAGCCCGTTGGTGCTGGCAGTTCTATTGCAATCACTTTGGGAGCTGCTACAACTTCATCTGCATTATCAGTTCAGACTAAGGCATTAAGAGTTGTAGCAGTTTCTGCTGGAGCTTTTATTGGAATTGGAACTAGTCCAACAGCAGCAGCAACAGATTATTATGTTGCTTCCGGAACTGATGCAGTTCTTGCACTAAGTCCAGCATCACAAAGAGTTTCTGGAATTACTACAGGAACTACAACTATAATTGATTTTCCAGGAGGAACTGGATCTCCATTTGTTGTCGGAGATTATGTAACTCTAACTTCTGTAGGACAAACATATTACAATTTCACTCACCAACCCGTTACAGCAGTTGACTCTTCATCTGGATATAATGGATATTTTTCAACAAGAATTACTGTATCCACCAGCACATCTGGGATTTTAACTGCATTTTCTACTGATGGGGACTTGAGAAAATCCATAAAAGTTTCGGCATATGGAACTGGAGCAGGAACTTTATATTATCAACAAGTTCAAATTGCTGGAGACGCATAAAAATGAAACTCATCACAGAAGAAGTATCACAGGTTAAATTCATCACCGAAGGAAAAGGTGCTGAAAAGAAAATGTTTATTGAAGGTATTTTCCTTCAGGGAGACATTTGTAACCGTAATGGAAGAATGTATCCTATGTCAACTCTTGCAAAAGAAGTGAACAGATATAATGAAGCATTTGTTTCCAAAGGTCGTGCTCTTGGAGAACTCGGTCATCCTGATGGACCTACCGTCAATCTTGACCGAGTTTCTCATAAAATTGTTTCCCTTGAACAAAAAGGATGCAATTTTATTGGTAAAGCACAACTCCTTGAAACTCCAATGGGTAAGATTACAAAATCTCTCATTGGTGAAGGTGTTTGTCTTGGTGTTTCTTCTCGTGGTGTTGGATCTCTTCGTATGACCAATGAAGGTCATAAAATTGTCGGTGAAGATTTCATGTTAGCAACTGCTGCAGATATCGTTGCCGACCCTTCTGCTCCTGATGCTTTCGTTCAGGGAATTATGGAAGGTAAAGAGTGGGTTTGGGAAGGTGGAATTCTTCGTGAAAAACTCGCAGAACAAACTAAGCGTAGAATTAATACCTTAGTAGATGGAAGAACACTTCAGGAACATAAAGTTGAATTGTTCCAAGAATTTCTTTCAAATCTTTAAATTATAAATAAATATAGATTATATACAAAACGATCTAAAATGTCCGTTGGTAGCAATTTACAAGAAATGGAAAACGTAGTAACCAAAGGGGCTGCACCTGCCGAACCAATGCCAAAGTTGTCCACTGGAATTGCTCCTGGACAAACCGGCGCTTGGGAAGATTTGGGTGGTCCTACTCCAGACAACTATCGTCCCGATGACGATTCAGCAAAACTTAACACTCCTGGCGCAACTCTTCAACAAGTTAAAAATGTAGTTAATGCTAAGGCTGGTGCTGCAGAAGCTCCTCGCCCTTCAGCAACTTCAGTTAGTGCTCCTGGTCAAGGTGTAAAGGAAGATTCCGAGTATGATGAAGACGAGGCACTTTTAGAAGCTTCAGAAACTGAAGATGAGGATGAAGAGGAAGAAACCCCTAAGAAAAAGAAAAAGGGTGGAAAGGAAGAAGCAGAGGATGAGGATGAAGATGAAATGAAGGAAGAGTATGACATCGAAGAAGATGTCAACGCTCTCCTTGCTGGTGAGGAGCTTTCTGAGGAATTCCAAGAGAAAGCACGTACCATCTTTGAAGCAGCAATCAAATCGAAAGTTGCTGAAATTAAGGAAGATCTACAGGCATCTTATGAAGTTGCACTTGTAGAAGAAATCGAAGCAATCAAAGAAGGTCTTACTGACCGTGTTGATGCTTACCTTGAGTATGTTGCTGACGAGTGGATTGCTGAAAATGCACTCGCAGTTGAGCACGGTCTTAAGACCGAAATGACCGAATCATTCCTTGCAGGAATGAAGGGTCTTTTTGAAGATCATTATGTAACAATCCCTGAAGATAGATATGATGTCATCGAGAGCATGGTAGATAAACTTGATGAAATGGAAGAAAAACTCAACGAGCAAATCGAAAGAAATGTTGCTCTTAATAGAAGATTAGCAGAGTCGGTTGCTGATGTAATCTTTGCAGATGTCACTGAGGGTCTTGCACTTTCTCAGAAGGACAAACTCGCTTCTCTTGCTGAAAATGTTGAGTTTGATAGTGAAGAGAGCTATCGTGAGAAACTAGTAACTCTAAGGGAATCTTATTTCCCATCTAGAACTGCTGGTACTCAGAGAAACGCTGGTGAAAATTTGTCTGAATCAACTGACTATACCTTAGGGCAATCAGTTACTGGCACCATGGGTGCTTATCTTCAGACTCTCCAAAGAGTTTCTAAAAAGTGATTTTTAAATCATACAGTCAAACTAACAATTTCCAATAGAGGTAAAAACAATGCAAATGTTCAATGCAGAACAATTGCAGGAGAAGTGGGCACCCCTCCTCGATTACGAAGGTCTTGATCCAATCAAAGATTCTCATCGTAGAAGTGTAACCGCAATCCTGCTCGAAAACCAAGAAAAATCAATCCGCGAAGAGCGCGAATTCCTTTACGAAGCTTCACCAGCAAACTCAGCTGGTACTGGTGGTTTCGGTGGTGCTGACGCACAAAACGCAGGTCCTGCTGCTGGTTTCGACCCCGTACTGATCTCCTTGATCCGTCGTTCGATGCCTAACTTGATCGCCTATGATATTTGTGGCGTTCAACCAATGAACGGTCCTACTGGACTTATCTTTGCGATGCGCTCACGCTACAAAACTCAAGGTGGTTCTGAAGCATTCTACGGCGAAGCAGATTCTGCTTTCTCTGGTCAGAACAATAGCTTCAACCTAACAGCTGGTCAACTTGCTCCAAACGTTGGTTTGGGTACTACTGGACAAGGTGGAACAAACCCATCTGTCTTAAGTGCAACCAACCAAGCCAATAACGCTTCACCTGGTGCAGACCAGTACAACGTTGGTCAGGCAATGACCACCGCTAATTCCGAGGCACTTGGCGACGGCGATACCAACTACTTCAACCAGATGGCATTCTCAATCGAGAAAGTCACTGTTACTGCAAAGTCAAGAGCACTCAAAGCTGAGTACTCACTTGAACTCGCACAAGACCTCAAGGCAATTCATGGTCTGAATGCTGAAGCGGAATTGGCAAACATTCTCTCAACTGAAATTCTTGCTGAAATCAACCGCGAAGTTATTCGTACCATCTATAAGAGTGCTGTTCCTGGTGCTCAGGCAAACACTGCTACTCAAGGTACTTTTGACCTTGACGTTGACTCCAACGGTCGTTGGTCAGTTGAGAAGTTCAAGGGTCTTATCTTCCAAATCGAGCGCGATGCAAACGCAATTGCACAGCAAACTCGTAGAGGGAAGGGCAACACTATCGTTTGCTCTGCTGACGTTGCTTCAGCACTTGCAATGGCTGGTGTTCTCGATTACACCCCTGCACTCAACGCTAACTTGAACGTTGATGATACTGGTAATACCTTTGCTGGTGTTCTCCAAGGCAAATTCAAAGTCTACATCGACCCATATGCTGCAAACGTTGCTGCTAACCAGTACTACGTTGTCGGTTATAAGGGTTCCTCAGCTTATGATGCTGGACTCTTCTACTGCCCATACGTTCCTCTCCAAATGGTTCGTGCTGTTGGTGAGCAAACCTTCCAGCCTAAAATTGGCTTTAAGACCAGATATGGTCTTGTTGCTAACCCATTTGCTAAGGGTGATTCAACTGCAACTCCTGGTGTTATCTCAACCAACTCTAACGTATACTACAGAAGAGTTAAAGTTCAAAACCTTATGTGAGTCTTTCTCACATACATATTCATCAGACCTCCCGCAAGGGGGGTCTTTTTTTTATCTAAATATTAAAAAATGCCGTTTGTAATATACGGAAAGTATTAAGATGACAACAAACGCACTTGCCAATCAAATTGGAAATAGAAATTTTTTATCTCCAACTGGATTTAAATTTACTTTGGCAAAGTACCCAAAAGTTCCATTTTTTTCCAATTCTGCAAGAATACCAGAATTAAATCTTTCTACACTCATCCAACCAGATTATCTGAATGATATTCCACAACCTGGAAATAAAATGACTTTTGGAGATTTTAATTTAAGATTTCTTGTGGACGAGAGTATGGAAAATTATATGATTATTCATAACTGGTTGACTGCTTTAGGTGGTTCTGGAAGTCTTCAAGAATATGCAACTTTGACGACCGATAAGGATGGAACCAAAGATGATAAAAGGGCATATAGTGATGGAACTCTTCGCGTCTTAAATAGTAATTATAAAGATACTGCACTTGTAAGATTTCAAGATCTTTTTCCAGTTTCCATAACTTCATTAGAATTTGATTCAACAGTTACTGATATTCAATATTTTACGGCAGAGGCAGTTTTCAAATACACAATCTATGATATACTAGGAACAGACGGCAAACCACTTTATCCATTTACAAGTACATGAATCTTGATGAAATTCAGGATATGTGGCAGAGAGATTCTGTCATCGATCCTGACAACCTACACGATGAATCACTAAAAATTCCCCAATTACATTCCAAATACTATACCATCTATAATACAATTACTCTTCTTCGTGAGAAGGCACGAGAAACCTATAATAGAGTGCGTCTAGAACGTTACAACTACTACACAGGAAAGGCACCAGCAGAGGTCTATGTAGAAGAACCATTTCCGTATAAGGTAAGGGAAAAGGACGCCATAGAGAGGTATATGAGTGCTGATGAGAGACTCTCCAAAATAGACTTAAAGATAAGATACTATGACATTATGCTCAAGTTTTTAGAAGAGATTATTAAGACAGTTTCTAATAGAACTTATCAAATCAAGAATGCTTTGGAATGGCACAAGTTTCAATCAGGTTTCAATTGAGGCAGAAATGCCTCTTTTTTATTGCCAATAAATACCTATAACTGATATTATATGAATGTCCCATTTGATTATATCAAAAAAGAATGAGGTGTATTTAACTATTCAAGCAGAACCTCATATCTATTATGAATTAAGAGACGCATTTCAATTTGAAGTTCCAAATGCTAAATTTTCCCCATCTTATAAAAATAAATGGTGGGATGGTCGCATATATTTGTTTAATGTGGATACAAGAGAAATTTATATTGGTCTTTTAGACAGAATTATCAGATTCTGTGAGGATCACGAGTACACATATGAATTTGCAGACAATAAGTTCTATGGACTTCCTTTTGAGATAAATGATGGAATCTCAAAGGAAGGTGTGAAAGATTATATGACTGCAATCAGTAGACACGCCCCACGCGACT
>Ga0209500_10002559_pt1 | contig 12797 bp, 12 predicted proteins | sample S_140212_EF_Meta_FD_187323 | JGI IMG/M metagenome (GOLD analysis project Ga0209500, IMG submission 187323) | Freshwater microbial communities from Lake Simoncouche, Canada to study carbon cycling - S_140212_EF_MetaG (SPAdes) (version 2) | ecosystem: Environmental > Aquatic > Freshwater > Lake ...
AAATGTGTGTATTAAAGCACTCTAAAATACTTAGGCTGCCTGTTCTTAAAGAATGCTTTAATACGCTGTAATTTTTCACTTCACAAAAGAAGCTTCATCCTACAGGCCGCCCATTTGCAGTTTAGAGTGATGCAGGCTCTCGTTGCCGTTGCACTAAATGAAAAACCCTGGAGTGTTTAGTTCCAGGGTCTTTGGGTTCTTGATGCACTTTGCAGTTACATCTTGTCTCCTCTTGACCCTGAATTCCCTGGAATACTATTCACTGATGTGAAGCCGCGTGACCAGGCAAACGCCTTGGGCATCGTTGACTTCTGCTGTGTTGAAAGTTTTGTATTCATCATAGTATCTATTGTATAGTATACAGTGATTGTTGTCAACCACTATTTGAAATTATTTATACAAATGTATCCAGTTACATTGCGGGACCGTTGCCGTTCTTAAAGCCTACTGATCCGCCTTCTGCTTCAATGCGTTTGATAACGTCTTCAAACAAGATAGGTGCAAAGTCCGGGGTCTGCTCCACGCAAACACAATGGTACCTCACGTCTGGTTCATCGCTGTACAAGATTTCCTCTGTTTTGGCATTGAACCCACGCATCTTTCTCACACGATTTGCATGCAAATGGCCGTGAATGTTGACTCCAAAGCGTCCCAAGCTGTCAGTATGCAACGGTATATGACTCAAGATCATTCCGTTCATGACATGGTAGGCTCGTAACTCACGAAAGTACTCTCGGTACTCGTCATCTCTAAAGATGTCGTGGTTGCCACGTATCAACACTTTGTCACCATTCAACCGACTCAATGTTTTTAAAGCTCGGCGGTTGATAACCACATCACCCAAATGATAAACTTTGTCGTTGGGACGCACACGGTCGTTCCAGGCTTTGACCATGGCTTCATCCATGTCGTCTGCATTGGCCCAAGGCCGCAATTTTGTAATTCCGTCGTTGTGTGTGAAGTGACATACACCATTGTGACCAAAGTGTGTGTCACTTACTAAAAATACTGCTGGCATATACTACTCCTTTTTGTTGGTACCTGGACACGGTTTCGAACCGCGGACCCTCTCCGTGTAAAGGAGACGCTCTACCCCTGAGCTATCCAGGCAAGTTGGTTTGGGGTGTTAGATGGGGAACGATCCCATACTATCGCTTTCACAGAGCAATGTGCAGACCACTACACTACTAACACCATTAAATGGCTTTTTTGATTCGAATCTTGCCACGACCTGCGGCAAATGATTCGCTTGAAAAGCTTTCAGGGCATAACTGACACTGTGCCACACTGTGACATCCGTTGAGATTATCTAAAAAGTTTGATAAATCGCTATCCGACCAAGTTACTTCAGCGGCTCGATAGCCGGTTACCAATGCTCGTTGTTGTTCAGTCATGTGCACTTCGTATTGTTTTACAAACTCCGGCAATACTGCTGTGACACTGCATTTGTATAATTTTCCTTTGGACAAATGATGAGACCACTTGCTATTACATGCAGAAATTGCATGTTCAGCATTGCTCATGTGCGGCATTCGTAATGATCCAGTGATGGGATCAAATTCGACTGATATATTGTCAAAGGCGTCAGCTGTGCTATATCTTATTAGGATATCATTTTGATCTCGATATGCAATTTCGAAAGTGTTATCTCCCCAGATCTCTGGACCAATGTTGTGTTCTTGAAACAAATATTGTTGATCATGATCGGGGGACTCAGTAAAGAAACCTTTGTCTCCATCGGAGTTTATGTAAAACTTGCGATAAGGACCGGGGAATAAAGATTCTATCTTTGCCAGGGTGTTGGGCTTGTCTTCTCGGTTGTGTCGGTTGATATCAACTCTCACACGCCCTTTATACTCTTCTAACCAACGATAAAAATCAGGCCAACGGTCAAATTGTGTACCGTTGCTCATGATCATGATTTGGCTACGTGGCCATAACTCAGCAATACCCGTTAGCCATTTATCAAAATCGGGATTGAGTAAAGGTTCGCCACCTAGTATTCCGATTCGAGGAATATCTATCCTCTTGCTCCACTCTCGATATATGTCTGCATAATCGTCCCAACGTTGATGCCCACTAAAAGCATAATTGTTAAATCGATTGCATCTTGGGCAATTGAGATTGCACACATTGGTTATATAAAATTCGCAGTATTCTAAACTTAGCATTTGATATTTATTGTCTGGAAGTGCGGGTCGGATTTGAACCGACGGTTTTAGGGATTTGCAATCCCTTGCATTGGACCACTCTGCCACCGCACTGTATTTTTATAGTCAAGCACCGAGAGATGCCGATTTGTCAACAATGTAGCTAGCACTGACAAGCGAATGGCAGTTATGTCAGGACCTGTTCCTCGCACAGTTAGGCCCGAATAGTGACAGCGTCCTATCACGATACCTTTATCGATGCTTGACTATAAAAACAAACGTGCTCTGCATCCCCCGGCGGTAATTATAGTACAGAAAGATATGACGCTATCATACCCCTCACACGTACCTTCCACCCGCTTCCCAACAGGGACCGTTCTCGCATTGCCAGCGGCCTTTAGGTTTAAAGACTACCACCCGTAGCTGTCACACTACTTCTCATCCTGTGGGTCACAGTATCCAGAGACTAATCCGGAACGTTCTGGTGGAGATGATAGGGATCGAACCTATCGTGACCGAAGTCGGAGGAGTTACAGTCCCCTGCCACACCATTGCGGCGGCATCTCCATGTTTGGCTCCCCAACGTGGGCTCGAACCACGGACCAACAGATTAACAGTCTGCTACTCTACCGACTGAGCTATTGGGGAATAATATAAACTAAATATCTTACAAATCTTTTTAACATGAATCCATACACTGAATTAGATGTATCTGTTGACGCTTCGCTGGAAGAAATAAAACAACGGTTTAGAACACTGGCTCATATGCATCATCCCGACAAGGGCGGCAATGAAGAAGTGTTCAAGAGCATCAAACTTGCATATGAAATATTAATCGACCCCATACGTAGAAAACAGTATGACCTCACGGGTGATGCTATTTTTTCCAATCTCAAAGACGAAGCAATAACCAACATTGTGCAAATTGTACTACATGTTATTCCGATATTCAATGCTGATTCAGATGATTTGATCCAGATTGCTGAAACTAGAACAAGAGAAATGCTTGATAGAGAAAGCAATTACATTGAGAATACCAAACGTGACATTCAAAATCTTGAAAAAGTTTTAACAAAGCTCAGAATAAAAACAGATGGTGAAAACATTTTGCAGAATGTTGTTGCAAATCAACTTCGTGAACGAAAAAAAGATCTATCAGTATATCAACAAAACGTACATGTCTGTACCTTGATGCTGGAAATACTCAAAGACTACGAATACGGATTCAAAAATCTCACATTTGATTCTCCGGCTGAACCGGACTACCAAATCTAACACTGGTACTCGATAGCGGAGTCGAACCGCTCTTGCCTGGATGAAAACCAGATGTCCTAACCGATAGACGAATCGAGCAAATAAGGGAGAGTCACGGTTGCAGGACCTAGTGTCTCGTTACCGAGAGAAGTGTCCGGGCGATGTGACTCTCAAAACTTGGCGGTCTTAGGGGGTAACGATCCCCACTCTTACGGCGTGACAAGCCGTCGTGCGTCCATGAACACTTTAAGACCAACTATATTAAAAAATACTAAAGGAACCATTGTGCATCTATATCTACCTATACGACCGTCTCGTATAGACCTGCACGGTCATTACTGCCTACATACTCCGCCGCTTTTCTGAGCATTACTGCTCGGCTTCATGAACTCTGACTATTGAGCGTGGGCGGCCCCACTGTCCTCGCACAAAGTTCCTAACGGTGTAGGTAACCTTTAATACATTTTAATATAGCAACCCTTGCGGGTTACTACATCATTTACTTTTTAAAGAACATCTAGTTAATTTCTAACTAGTCTCTAGTATAACACAATGGCTAATACTGGTCAATCTGTGTTGCAAAACCCCTACAACTTCTAGGGTCTTTTGCAATTTCAGTTAATTTCTTAACTTGTTTCTATTGTAGCAGTGATCCCAATTCTGGTCTACCACTGTTATAATAGCCCTACTCAGCTTAGGGTTATGTTTGGAACCTTTTTTGCCTGTTGTTGATGTAGTTGTTTGGCCCGCTCAAACTTGTCCTTGATCAATTTTTTGAGTTGATCAGGAGTTAACGTGTACTCTGCAGTCCAGTTGTCTTTGTTAAATTTCTTTTTAATATCCATTGGCATGTTTCCTTGTGCAACAAAAAACCCTGGGTCTTTCGAGCCAGGGTCCTTGTAGATTAAATTCTATTTCTAGATCTACTTGGACCTCCAGCAATCAACATTATTAACTGAACGAAGATAAGAGACTGGCAAGGCCATCTCTTGACATTCATGTTTTGATATGATTGATTGAAATTTAGTCATCATAGTATCTATTGTATAGTTTTATTTATGTTTTGTCAACTGTTATTTTTATTTTACTAGCCATTCTTCAATATTCTGAGCAATGTCACGTAATTTGATCCATCCTGTACCAGTAACTTGTCCCGTACGAACTCTCAGCTTACCAACCAATCCAATCGGAGCCCACTCTGACCTCTGACTACGTGGAACGTAAGTGGCATTTTTGTCATACGCAGGATTTAGTCTAGGGCGAGTCAATGGATTACCAAACCCATCAGTGCTGGTCATTTCGGCATCTGATGGTACATCGCTCAAATTCTCATAACTGGCTACTGAATGCTTTTTGCCATCTGCATCTGTCCAGTTGTATGCATGATATTCTTCTGTGAGCACTCGACCCCAGTCATCTCTCAGATACATGTCTTTCCACCCTAGTTCTGCACCATCGCCGAGCACAGCAGGCACAGCCGATACTACACCAATTACTTGATCACCGCTGTTTGCTAGTTTAATTTTGTTTCCGTCAAGACTCACAGTACACCCAACTCGATCTTCAGCATTGGTGTTTCTGTCAGCCCATTCAAAGTATTCAGCATAGTCACTTCCGGGACCAGTGACACTACCGGCATAAAAAACATTTCCGTTGCCACGAACTTCAAACACAATGTCGTTTGCACTATAGCTTCTAATCTGCACAAAGGCATCTGATGCGGCTCGGTTTGTTACACCTTGTATCACGGCACCAGTAAAGCTCATATTAGTTGCCCGTCCAGCAATACCAATTCCAAGTCCCGGCACACTACTGGTATGAACACCAAACACACCTGATCCACCCGAAGAGCCGTTATCAAACCCCATAATTGCCCCGCCCGCTGGTCTACTGCTACCAGGTACTGCATCAGCACTTCCCTCTACCACAAATCGTTTATTAAAAAATTGATGTGCATAATCGTATGGGCCTGCACTATCGTTCACTGGGATCTTTACTACAGGCTCAGTTTCATATACATAAAAAATACTAGAGCCGGCATTGGTAAAGTTATAGGCTTGACTGATAACACCGCCTGTGAATGTTTTTAATGCTGTGATACTTTGAGCAACATTACTGCGAAGAACAGATGAGTCTACAGCAATAGTTCCTGCAGTACTAATGGTTCCACCAGTTAATCCAGCGCCGGCTGTTATACTGGTAACTGTTCCGCTACCGCCGCCGGCTGTGGCACTAAGCACACCAGTACTAGGGTTAATGCTCAACCCACTTCCTACTCTAATACCACCAAGTGCACTACCAGACGCAATGGGTAATGTATAGCTTCCAGGGTTGGCAGAAATTGTCACAGCACCTGTGCCGCCTACTGGGCTAATGCTAACACCACTGCCAGCAATAATTTGATTTACACCAGACGCACTGAGCACGCCAGCGTTGATAGAAAGCCCACTTCCTACTTTGACACCGCCTAGTGTACTAGAACTAGCAGTTGGTAACGTATATGCTGAACCGCCACCACCAGACGCTGAAATAGTAACTTCGCCAAATCCACCGCTTGGACTAATACTAATGTTAGTACCGGCAATAATTTTAGTAACACCAGCATTGGCAATGGTAACATTACCAGTGGCACCTGATACCAGTATGCCATCTCCGCCAGTTAGTCCTCTAACACCACTGTTGGTGACAGTTACATTTCCGTTGACTTGATTTACTGATATTCCAAGACCCTGGGTAATTCTAGTAACGCCGGTATTAGTGATGTACATAGTACCACTGCTGGTAATAGGGCTACCAGTAATTGATAATCCTTCACCAACAGGCGCAATCCCTACAGAGTTGACATTACCAGTTCCAGTGCCACCTATGTAACTCAATGCCAGCCCAGATGGTGAATATGATACACTAATTGATCCATCACCGGTTAAGGTTCCTCGATTAAGTCCGCCTGCACTGGTACCAATTAATAGCTCACCAGGGTTGTAGGTAGGTTGTCCAGTGCCACCATTTGCTACTGCTACCAGTCCTGACACATTGGTAGCAGTACCAGTAACTGTGCCCACTAGATTAGCAAACACAGTTCCTGCAGAAAAATCTCCCGAACTACTTCTTGCTACAACAGTACTAGGCGTATTAGTAGATGTAGCATTCACTGCCATGATAACACTGTTTGTGCCATTGTAACTGCCGCCGGTCAAATAACCACCAGCAGTGAGAGTTCCTTCGTTACCAATCGTGATGTTGGCTGTGCCGTTAAATGCAACACCGTTTATGTATCTTGTTGTGGCCAACCTTGTGGCAGCATTAGCAGTACCGTTAAACAAATCACCTGCAGGTATATTAACGCCAGATACAAGATTTACAAATCCTGTGGGACGACTTCCTGTTGCAATAGTAAATGTATCAACACTGATAATAGAAACAACTGACCCGTTCACCACACTTTGGAGCACAGGGTGTGGGTTGCTCAACTCGTCTGGCATTGATGTGCTGACCCAACGGGTTTCGCCAAACCCGGCTACTGCATCAGGTCCAATAAGGTTCCAATCAGTGCCATCATACACAAACAATTGATTGGTTAGGATATTGAAATAAAGCTCACCGGCTACAGTAGCCGAAGGTGCCGAATCAGCTACTGTAACTGTGTTGAGAGAAATCCAACCATACCCACTTGGGAGGGTTGAATAAATTTGAGTGGTGTAAGTATCAGGGTTGAACCATAAATCTCCCTCTTTGGGATTTAAGGTAGGCTCGCTGGTGACCACTGTCATGCCGCTTACAGTTTTCCATTCTGTTCCAGAAAACGAATAAAGTTGTTCTTCTGTAGTGTTATACCATAATTGGCCTTCGATGGGATGCCCGGGTGGGGTTGAGTTGGCAAAATTTTCCAACTGATGCACTAGATTTTCCACTTCGTACTCACCGTAAGGGGTGACGTTCTTGCCCACTAGTGATTGACTAGTTGACGTGATGTCAACTGTACCATCTGGTACTACTGCAATGATTTGTCCGCGTGTGTTGTTGACTACATAGGTCATGGTTAAAACTCTCTCAGGTTATATCCTATTTATGCAAGTTTACAGCCCAAAAGAAAAGGCGACCTAAGCCGCCTTTTTGCGCATATTTTATGCAGTTACATCATGCCCATACCGCCGGGCATGCCGCCTTGTGCAGGCTTTTCCTCGGGGATTTGGTTAATAGAGCACTCTGTGGTGAGCAATAACCCAGCCACGCTAGCGGCATTGGTTAGTGCAGTACGTGTGACTTTAGTGGGGTCAATTACGCCTTGCTCAACCAAGTCACCATAGGTGTCGTTGGCTGCATTGTAGCCATAATTGCCTTGCCCAGCCAGCACAGCATTAACAACTACACTGGGTTCTGCGCCAGCGTTATAAGCAATGGCTCGCAGGGGTTCTTCGCAAGCACGAAGTACAATACGAATCCCAGCATCTTGTTCTGAGTTAGCCCCTGTAAGTTGTGAAACTTTTTGCTTGGCACGAAGTAGTGCAACACCACCGCCCACAACAACACCACTTTCTACAGCGGCACGAGTAGCATGAAGAGCGTCATCGATGCGATCTTTCTTCTCTTTCATTTCCACTTCTGTTGCGGCACCTACACGGATAACAGCAACACCGCCTGCCAATTTGGCCACACGCTCTTGCAGTTTTTCTCGATCATAATCACTAGTGGATTCTTCAACTTGCATACGCAATGCAGTAACACGTGCCTTGATGGCATTGGTATCGCCAGCACCGCCCACAATCACTGTGTTGTCTTTGTTGACTTCTACACGGCTAGCACGACCCAGTTCTACCACTGTGGCCTTGTCCAAGCTATGACCTGTAGCTTCTGCAATCACTGTACCGCCTGTGAGAACAGCAATATCTTCTAACATGGCCTGTCGACGATCACCAAATCCAGGTGCTTTTACAGCCACAGTGTTTAGAATGCCACGCATCTTGTTAACAACCAAGGTTGCAAGAGCTTCGCCTTCAACATCTTCAGCAAGGATAAGCAATGGCTTACCTGCTTTGGCAACACCTTCTAACACAGGCAACAGGTCGCGAATGTTAGAAACTTTTTTGTCCACCAACAAGATGTAAGGATCATTTAGTGTTACTGTTTGACGTTCTTGATTGGTGATAAAGAACGGGCTCAAGTAACCACGATCAAACTGCATGCCTTCGACAACTTCAAGTTCGTTGTCCAAGCCCTTGCCATCTTCAACTGTGATAACACCATCTTTGCCCACACGTTCCATGGCCTGTGCAATGATGTCGCCAATTGAATGATCGCTGTTGGCGCTGAGTGCGGCAACCTGTGCAATCTCTCGGTTGGTGCTACATGGCTTGCTAATAGCATTAAGTTCTGCAACAACTGCTAATGTGGCCTTGTCAATACCGCGCTTGAGATCCATGGGATTCATGCCGGCTGCTACATACTTAACACCTTCTCGAACAATGGCTTGAGCCAACACAGTGGCAGTTGTTGTTCCGTCGCCTGCTTTGTCTGCTGTTTTTGATGCCACTTCCTTGACCATCTGTGCGCCCATGTTCTCAATGGGATCAGGTAACTCAATCTCTCGAGCAACACTCACGCCGTCTTTGGTAATTGCCGGGCCACCATAAGCCTTTTGAATCACAACATTACGTCCCTTGGGACCTAGTGTAACTTTAACTGCGTCGGCCAAGACGTTGACGCCTTGTACCAACTTCTCACGGCTGCTTGCGCCGAATTGTACTGATTTTGCTGACATGTTTTCTCCTTATTCTACAATTGCCAAAATTTCGTCTTCTTTGAGGATGGTAACTTCCTCACCGTTGACTTTGACTTTTTGTCCAGCGAACTGTGCAAAAAGAACTCGATTGCCCACTTGAACAGTCATGGGAATTACCTGACCAGCTTCGGTGACACGTCCGTCACCAGCGGCAAGTACTTCTCCTGTAGTGGGTTTTTCTTTAGCGTTGTCGGGAATAACAATACCAGCAGGACTGCGGGTTTCTTGATCCAAGGGACGGATTACTACCCGATCCCGCAAGGGGTTTAGCTTCATATGATTCTCCTTTAAAATATAAGCAAGAAAATTTACATGATCCCAGCCGGGCCTCACGTAAATTGTAATTATAACGGATGCAACGATCTATTGCAAATTTTTTGGTTGTTTTGATTCAAGATCGCGCCAGGCTTCCTCTTCTTCGGGAGTCATCCCAGTATCAGGTTTTGTTGGCGGAAAAGGCCAATTGTTGTTGACTTCATTGGCGATGGTCTGGAACGGTGGGAATGGCCAATTGGTGTTGTCTTCTTTGATTTTGGGTCGAGACTTTAGTTTAACATTTTCTTTAATAACTGTGCCATCTGCTTGGCATAGATCCACTTGGTATGGTGCAATAATATGTACTGCGGCATCTTCTTCTTGCCATTCATGTTCACCATCGTACAGCCAACCGGCCCCACCTTCGTAGTACAGTTCTTTGAGTTCTTGTTGTTCAAGTTCAGGTATGTCATCGCTGAATTCCCATTCAACACTGACACTATCGTCAAACTCGCAACCCCACCCTGCATCCGGTTTGGCGTATGCTATAGGATCACCCTTAAAGGGGAGATTACAATCCATGTCTTCTTCGATGAAGCCTTGGCCCCAACGATACGTTTCGTCAATATTAAACCAGCTAACAGTACCATCTGCATTTTCACGGAACATTTCTACATGATAGATAATGCTTTTCTTTTCAAGTGGTTTGATTACATAAACAGACATTATTCTTCCTCTACAAAGTCTACCACATTGCCATCCTCATCGGCACAAATAATACGAACGTTGCCTGCTTCATCTTCGATTTCTAACGGCCCCCAGACCCAACACTCTGTGTCGTCAAGGAACCAGTCGCCGTCTCCATCATCTTCTAGTGCCCAAGCGCCTTCTTCTTGAATAAGGTCACGTAAGCGATCTGCTTCTTCTTCATCCTCGACTTGAACATCCACATCGCCCCAGCAACCGCCATCGAACATTTCAACCATTTCTGTGCTGTCGATATTGTCGCCAATAAGACTGAACAAGTCTATACTGTCTCTCTTACCATCTCCACCGGGCACCTCGTCAAATTCAAATTGAGGAAACTCATCATCAGTAGTATAGATAATAAATTCTGCACGACGAAATCCGTCACGCACAACGATTTTGTCACTATTTTTGCGATTGTAGAAATACTCAATCTGTTCGCAAGATTTCTTATAGTGTGTTCTAATGGTCCAGGTAGCCATAGTCGTTCCTTAGTTGTCTAAATCCATTGAGTTCCACTCTTTGATTATGGCAATCAGTTCTTCTTCTGTGTTGCACATAACCTTGGCAGTTTTCCACTCTTCTTTTTTGTCTCGCCCACCAATTTCAATCATCCAACCGTTGTCATACCGATTGATACTGATGTTTTCATTTACTTTTGCAAGTTTATTTAATTTTGTTGCCATTTTACTCTCCTTGTTAACTGTTACAGTTTTAAACTTTCCATGGTGATGATCTTGCCCAGGCTTTCTTGAAAGTTCTCATTGTCTGGAATAAGATATGTTGAGTAGCAGTTGCGATCATTACGTTCATCGTATGTTCGGAAGATAATGATCTTGCCACCAATTGCACCTTTGACTTGAATGTTAAGCCCGCCTTCGGGCAGGTCCATGTCACTACCACTAATACTGCTAACAAGTCTACTGCGTTTTTTTACTGAGTTAATGTTTTTGTTAAGAGTATATCCTGATACTGGCACCATGCCATCATCGTAGTCTACTTCGGTATCCTCAACCTGAGACCTTTCTTCTGCTGACGCTTGACGCAAAGAACCCAGCAACCACTTTCTAAACCATTTCATTGTAACTCCTCAACTATGCAACTATTTTAACACACTACCATGCAAAGGTAAAGTATTTCTGGCAATCAAAATAGGAATATATAATTTTATGCCTAACAACATCATACCAATATTCCCGGTCAAAAGCAAAACTGCTTGTATTTTAAAATGGGCCTGGAGCACTGTGTATCTAGGACAAGGCACAAGTAGCAGTTGTCACCGAACTGATCAGCGTCTTATCCCGCCCAATAACTTTGCCAGTTTTCACAATCTTCCAAACAAGATACATGCACGAAAACTCATGCGTGATGGTGAATGGCCACAGGAAGGGTGTCAGTATTGTGAAAATATCGAAAAGGCTGGGGGTACAAGTGACCGGCAATATCAACTGTACATGAAAGAGGATCTTGGTCGCACCCCACCAGAACTGTTGGAAAACCCCAATGCCAATGCAGTCACTCCTACTATTTTAGAAGTGTATTTCAACAATGTGTGCAACATGGCCTGCGTGTACTGCGGCAGCCACTTTAGTAGCAAGTGGGAGGAAGAAAACAAACGATTTGGGATGTTCAGCAAAGATGATATTACCTTTGGACAAAATCTTGAATGGAATCCCAACTATGAAAAAATGTTGGCAGACTTTTGGAAGTATCTCAGTGACAACGATAGATACAAAGACATTAGATATTATCAAATTCTAGGTGGAGAGCCTTTCTTCCAGAAAGAGTTTGACCTAAGTTTGGACTTTTGGGAAAGCCATCCCAACCCCAACATTGTGTTCAACATCATTACAAACCTCAAAGTACCGCACAAGAAATTCCGGGACTACATAGATCGATTTGGACGCATGGTCGAATCCGGCGCATTGCGGCACTTGCAAATCACCGGTAGTCTTGACGCTTGGGGGTCGCAACAAGAATATGTTCGATGGGGTCTTGATCTAGATGAATGGTGCGCCAACTGGGAATACTTGTTGGACAAACCCTGGGTGGTCATGAGTGTTAATGCTACTATATCAAGTCTCACAATCAAGACTTTGCCCGAGCTGGTGGAGAACATAAACAAGTGGAACACACAACGTCCCAATGGAGAGCAGATTCATTTTAGCTTTATGTCTGTTATGGATCCCAGTCCCATGGTACCTGACATATTTGGGCCTGAAGTATTTGAACAAGACTTTGAACATGTGTTGGCAGTCATGGCAGAAACCACACCTGATGAGATCAGTTCTAAAGAACACATGCGTGGTATCATGAATCAAATTACCACAGCACCGCGCAACGATGCAAAAATCAAAGGATTAAAAACGTACCTAACCGAACTTGATCGACGTCGGGGTACTAACTGGCCCGTGCTATTCCCTTGGTTAGCTGAACTTTAATTTGTAGTAGGTTGCTAACGCAGGGTTTACAAAGTCAAATTTTACACATCGGGGCTGACTGGGTTCGTGTGAAAAATCATCCCAACGAGCCTGTTGATAGTACCAGGTAAAATCTTGATTCATTATTAAACCGGCGGCCTCTAGTTGATGCTTCATGTCCAAGGCATCGCC
>Ga0209500_10002561_pt1 | contig 12794 bp, 17 predicted proteins | sample S_140212_EF_Meta_FD_187323 | JGI IMG/M metagenome (GOLD analysis project Ga0209500, IMG submission 187323) | Freshwater microbial communities from Lake Simoncouche, Canada to study carbon cycling - S_140212_EF_MetaG (SPAdes) (version 2) | ecosystem: Environmental > Aquatic > Freshwater > Lake ...
ATCACCTTTACGTTCGCAGGATAGGGACGGCCGAGATCCGCACTGACCATTTTCTGTGTTCCGAAATGGACTACGGAGATCCAGGAGTGCGCGCTGAGTTGCTGAATGAGGTTGTGAGCGACCTTGCTGTATCCGTTCATCTGATTCGTGTGCGTGCTGACGATCATGATCTTGATCTGTTTTCCAACAGGAACAGGAACCACTACGACAGGGTTTGCGAGAGAGGGGTGTGTTTGTGAAGCACGCGCTTGCGTCTCCACAGGGTTCACAATGGGGTTTGCGGGAGAGGCTACGGTGCCCTGGAGGACCGATTGAAGTTGATTCACAAAGGCGGATACGTCTGTCATGGTATCGATCTACTACAAGATAGGAGCGCCCTCTTTAGGTTTATGGTCACGTAAGTGTACAATCACATAAGTGTACGCCTACAAAAAAATAGAAGCACCTTGTAGAATGTCAAAGAATCGTTCGCGTAAAAGCAAAGGCGGAGCATGTGCCCTGAACAAGCAGGAGGGCGGCGACAAGAAGGATAAAAAAGACAAGAAGGAAGGTGGTAAGCGCAAGACTCGCCGTATGGCGAAGGGCCCCTCCGACTGGAACAAGAAGGTCATGGAGGTGTATCGTGACATGAAGAAGAAAGACTCGTCTGTCAAGCTGGGCGCTGCCATGAAGCGTGCCTCTCAGATGAAGAAGCGCGGTGAACTATAATAAAAAGGTCCTCGAACCCCTCCACGGCACATAATTGTTATACTCATTAGCTCATAGACGTTCCATTATATTCCATGAACGTCCGCATGCGCCACACGAAAGAGGCTACGAATCTCCCCCAGGTAGACCTCTGAATGCGGTGATTCTTTCACCGCATGCGCAAATTGTATACTGGCGTGGATCACGGACGTAAACCCCAGCTTCAGCTTGGTTACCATTTTTTCAAGAGCACCATATCCGAGCGAGTCATCATTCGCTCGGATCTGTTTCTCTAGTGTCAAGATCATGTCCCATGCCGCAGGGGCGATCATGGGACGCATGGATTCGTGAAGGAGGCTCATCGTTACCCGATCTCAGGGCCCTCACGATTTCAATTTTTCTTTCCCCCCCACACCCATCTCACAGCATCCCCCGAATCGCCGCGCGGACTCGCTCTTTCCACGCAGCCCAGCGACGAATCACCTCCTGTTGGATGTCTCCTTGGAACGGGGAGGAAATCGTCGTCACAGGCTCTTTCCAGGCATACAGCGAGGTCAGGTCCAATTCGCGATCGATGATGTCCAGAAACGGATCCGTGGTCTCCATACACACAGGCACGCACCCCGCTTCAAGAGCTTCGTAGAGACGAAAGGTCTCCATGTTGTTTCCACGAAGAATGGGGCAGAATTTGGTCTTCCCCAAAAGGTTCATATACTCCTTCTCTTTCGTCATAGATGCATGATTCCATGATGGCAGAAGAAGGCAGTTGTAAGGGACATAGTTCGCCAGACGCTCCAGCTGTGTTTTACGGTTGAACCAGTCTGTTCCGTGAAAACTCCATAGGAGTGCACGATCCGCAAACGGCGTGACTGTCTCTGCATAGGCATAGTGATATCCGAGGGGGATCGTCAGAAGATGCGGTAGTGCGGGACAGTCCGCACGCGTATAGTTTCGAATGACTCCTTTGCAATGGGGCAGAAAATAGAAGTCGATCAAGTCCGTCGCAAATTCATCACTGAGATGAAGGACATAAAAGTCGCGTCCCTGACGGTCCATTTCTTGAAATCGCTTGTTCCACAGGTCTGAATGGGGGCGCTGGACGATAAACCATGATGCAGTAGGGACAGTATGAAGTGTCTCTTCTTGACACGGAAGAGCAACAAGAGAGGTCGACATCATGTCTTCGAGCCATTTCCGTTCATAAATCTGATAGTCTCCAGGGTGAAGAATGGAATCGTAATACACAGAGAGCGTCCTAGCTACAGACGTAGGCACAGACGTAGGCACAGACGTAGCAGTAGTCGCAGTCGCAGTCGCTTTACGAAAGGGAGCAAGTTCCGCATCTGTAAAGCAGTCGATGTCATTCTGAATATCACTGTCGAACTTCTTTTCCTTATGAATCTCATTGAACGCTGCATTCACATACGTCGGATCACTCTCTTGGTAGCAATAGGTCAGAAGAGGGGTCGCCACGTATTTCACAAGGCCCACTGTGGAATGTCCAATGAGATGGTCACATTCCATGAAAGCACGTGTATCAGACTGTGTCAGATAGGTCAGCAACCGTTCCGCCCCTCGTCGCGTAAGGACATAGCTATACGTGCAGAAATGAAAGATGGGTGCCAACACGGACGAAAAGAGCGTGTTGGGTTTGATACGGGACCACTGTTCATTCACGCTCTCGCTGGCCAAAGGCAACCCAGGAAGATTCGGAGGAAGAACTCCACCGAGATACAGAAGATCTGCATCGGCGGGAATGGACGCCGCGCATGCCGCCCACGTCTTTTGCCACCCTTCACGAAATCGCACATCGTCTTCCAGGATTAGATAATATCCCTCTGTGGTATCTTGTAGAATCTCAGACCATATCGCCATATGGCTGAGAATGCACGCCATCACCGATTTTTTCCATAGAAATCGGTTGTGTTCAAAGAGCCGATAGAGAAAGGGGTTCATTGTCATGGTTTTTCCATAGACGGCGGAAAGACGCGTGAAAAAAGGTGCCATGGCAGGCTCGGCCGCCAACAGGCTGTCCCAGCGATCACGTCGTGAATCCAGATTCACGACAAAGGTCTTTCTGATCCGTTCCAATGGATAAGAGGGAACCTTAGAAACAACAGACACAGCAGAAGGAAGCAACGCAAGCAGACGCCGACTCATCGTTCTCAGAATCGCAAGGGCCTTCTCCTTCTTCTCTTCATTCAGCAGTGGCGTTGCTGCAATCGCAGCGCATACAGCAGGGTTCGCCTCCAATTGTCGCACGACATCCACGATCTGGGAGGCGGATCCCAACCGAGACAGATTCAGAATGGAATTCGGAGCAAAATCAGAATCCGTATTCGTCCCCCAATACAAAGGGACACAGCCCGCCATCTTCGCATGAAGAACCTTTTCAGTGATGTATCCGTCCACTTGCGCATTTTCAAAGCTGAGACTAAATTGGTGCTGGGAAAAGAAATGGTGTTTGGAGAGATCTCCGCTTCCTCCACCAGGATACTTGAGCGCCAAGGGCCCACCAATGTTGTTAAAGAGGGCCCCACCACTTGTCACAGGGCGATGGGCATGAAGAGCCTGAAATGCCTCATTACGCATCGCGCATGTCGGATTACTCACGACAAACCCACAGAAGGCCGACCGTGCCTCAAATGACACAGGGTGGACCTGTGTGGCAAAGTGAAGAGGAAGACGAATGGGGTTGTCCTGACTGTCTGTAGGAAGGGTCGTCGCACCCGAATACCAGTCGATAAACATCATCCAGGTAGGAATGCGCATATGAGTATCGTCCTCTTTTGGTGAGGAGCTGAGAGTCAGACGAATGCTCGCATCTTCAGGGGCAGGAGCACTCTCTGCAGTAAAGAAGACAACAGGGAGAGAACTGTTTTTCCAAGAGGTTCCAAATGGGCCTGCAATCAACACATGGGCCTCTACCCCTGCAGACCATGGAACCCCACGAAACACACGAGAGTCTTCCTGACGAAGAGCATCCATGATGAAATTGGAATTCGTATTGAATCCTGGCCACATGTCAGAAAATCCAATGAGAATGTCAGATGTCTCTGAAATCACAGGAACCACAGGAACCACAGGAACCACAGGAACCACAGGAACCACAGGAACCACAGGAACCACAGGAACCACAGGAGCCACAGGAACCACAGGAACCACACGCGTTTCTGTAAGAGGCTCTGCAAAGACAACGTGCTTTTTCAAAGGCATTACAGTGGCCAAAGGTGCAACAGGAGAAAACGCCGTCTGCGTCACAGTGCGCCACGCATCCGCGTGGACGAGTAGCCCCCACGTCTTTCCAATGGCCCGACGAAGATCCTCCTGAGACGCATACCATTCTCCCGCATTCGCATGGAGCCACTGAAATGCATCCATGATCCCCTGAATATGGTTCCCCTTGTAATAGGTCTTTGCCAGAACAGGATGAAGATCTCGAAGCACAGGGCTGTTGTGAATCAAAGGGAGTCCCATCCACACTGCCTGAATCAGGCTCGTTCGAAGAGGAAGAAATCGTGTATGAGAGAACAAGGCGTGATTCGGTTCCTGAATCCAGTTCGCAAACGGTTCGGTCGGCGCAAAGACGATAGGAAGGCTATGGGCCTGAAGGTTATCCAGAACGTTCTCTTTCAAAAATCGATTCTGTAGAATCGCATCCACATGATGACATAGATATTTCGCAGGAAGAACGTTCTTCAACACAAGCTCACGAATGGCCACAAGAGGAAGCACCATCGAACTCGTATTATGATTATTCTTCTCGGCCACGTGAATGATCCAATCGTTACTTGTGTTGCTTGTCGTGTGCGCAACGGCTGTTGCACGACCCGACATCCAGTCCGTAATGGAAGATGACCACACAAACGGGACACGTCGAATCGGGCACGGAAACAACGTCTGAATGGACGGAAGCGTCTCCACGGGATTCAACAGGTCCCAACACCAGATTTCCGACACACCCTTCATGGACCGCGGGACATAGGGCACTTCGGGATAAACAGTCGCATCCATCTCCATGAATTGCACAAAGGACCGCAAAAAGACAATGGTCTGCCGAGCCATGGTTCGCTGTTCCATGGCGACCTTCCCGTCCACATCGATGAGCACATCCAGCCCCTCTGCATCATACAGAGAGGCCACGGATGTCCCCTCAATCCGAGGAACATCCGACCACCATGAACCCGTGCCCATATCAATGAAGGTGACAGCATGTCCCATTTCTAGCATCACTTCGCCCAACAGAAGCGCTGTCTGATTGGCCCCGCTCAAACGGAGATCCGCCGAAGAGGAAAACGTAACTCCTACTTTCATCGCACTCATTGCACTATCCATTCATGGTGGCACCCCTTTAGATGAAAGATCGTCAACGGGCCTGAATATCATGTGTGAGACGAAGTCTCACCCATCAGATGAAAGATCGTCAACGGGCCTGAATATCCTGTGTGAGACTTCGTCTCACCCATCAGATGAAGGCCCGCCAACGGGCCTGAATATCAGGATGATGAATGCTGTGTTTCCAGATGAGATTGGCCGCATGAGACCGATAGATCGGCAGATTCTCTTTATGACAAGACATAGCACGATGGAGCGTCGCGATCGCCGCCTCCCAGTCATTAATGGAATAATAGTATCCCGTATCAGACCATCCCTCCGAATTGTGAAGAATCGGATAGTGACAGTAGAGGAGTTCCAATGTCGCATAATTGTAGTCATTGTTCCACTGATGGGTCATAAAACAGGCGGACCGATTCTCTTTCAAGATCGTGTGGATGTTCTTTCGACCGTGAAGGATGACACGGCCCTTCTGAAAGAGAGTAAGCTCAGGAATCACATGACGCCATGAGTGGGCACTCAGTTTGATCCGATCGCCATTCATGAGCACGACCTTCCCCTGCCATTCAGGATATCGTTTGGAGAAGGCCTCCGCTAACAACAGAGAGTAGAAATAACACTTCTGAAAGGAAATGTTGGGATCCATGATGACGATGTCCATCTGATGCCACGCCTGGGCAGAAGAAGCAGGAGCAATCCACTCCATCGTATCACGAGATCCATATTGATTGAGGAAGCACGGATCCCACACATAAGGGACGACGCGACTGTTCTTGCTCTCTGTCCGATTCAGGATCGCCGCATACTCTACGTGCTGGTAGTAGTGGGGGCTTGTCCAGATCTCATCGATCTCTCCCACGATATGGTGATAAAAAAACATGGACTTGAAGTTCTGGATGGTCTCGATGTCAATGTTAATGATATTGCCGAGATAGAGTTTTACGATCTTGGCACCGACAGAACGAAGATAACCGCGTGTTCCCGCATCGACACTCATACCGATCTCGATAAAGGCATGGATCGGCATGGATCGCGCGACCATTTCATGGGTGCTGATGGTCCGATACGAATTCAGAAATGACTTTCGCTCGACGGGATCTGCCTGGTGCTGTAGCAAATAGGAGCGAAACCCGAGACTGTCAAATAGATCATAGAGAATCACAATGTTTTGGGTGAGACCATTCAAAAACAGGGACGTATCGTTCACATGATTGCTTGCGAGAATGATGACTTTTCGGTCCAATGGGAGCGTCAAGGGGGATAGGGTGGCGAGACTCGCATCTGCTTCCTCGGCAGGCAAGAGGGTATTTCCAGGAAGATAAGACATGACCAAGTAGACGCAATCAGACGCAATCAGAAGCAGTCAAGAAGCAGACGCGGATATGTGTCTACGACGCACCCCATCTTTATATGCGAGGAGGGTAGATGCCTACCTACAATACGTTCCCGAGCACCAATTCTATCCCGCCTGCATGTTTCTTCAACATTCGCGGGCTTCCCGATTGGCTCAACCAGAATCCCTCTTACAAGCAGTATTTCATTAATTATCGCACGCAATTTCCCTATCTGTATCCGATGACTTCTACGTTGTCGTCGATGAACTACGATATTGAAAGGGTCCCGTTGAGCCCTTTTGTGACAACGATGTCGCAGAGTCAATCCCATATCTATCAGAGGCAGTTAATGCTGTTTCACACCGTGTATGAATTCAATTCAAACGCGTATGTGAAATCTCTTCAGACTCAACTGAACCCGCAGTATTATTATTTTTCTACGTATCAGGATCGTATGGAATACCGATCGGCGGTGTCGTTGGTCGACAAATTATATATGTTTCGGGCGATGGCAGATGGACAAAATCAAAATGGGTCTACGTTGGGATGGGTCGTTCCATTTCCCTTATGAGTGGGGACACTTATCCCACACCCCTATGGAGGCATTCTGCCCCCATAGGGGTGTGGATTCACTCAACTCCACGGGAGAGGGGGTATGGGGGCAGAATGCCTCCATAGGGGTGAGGGGGCGCAAGCGCCCCCTCAATGGAGAGTAAACAGATACGCCAACTGATGAAGATCCTCCATGAGATCGTCGCGAAGAGCGAAGAGATCATAATCCCCCTCTCGTAACGAACGGGTCAGAGGTCCCTGGAGATACCGAAGGGCCGCCTGGAGCATCCGACTGGCCCCCGCCTCCGTCATATTATGAACGGTGATCTCCGCATTTTTTCCTGTCACTCGGGGACGCCCATATTTTCCAATATAGACTTCTACGAAGGAATCGATGTGCTTTTCCAGTTTCTCAAGCATCTGATCCGTAGCGATGTGTCGAGCATAGACCCGCGTCTGCCAATGATAGAGTTTGATCTGATCCCGCAATTGTAGAAAGAAGTGGATGTGATCGGCCGACATGTTCTATGTATATGGAATAAATTTGATAGGCCTCAAATCTCATGAAACAAGCAACCATGTGTCGCCACTGTAATATGATTATGCGCTCGTTTGGGACTGACCATCCTGAACGATTATGCCCTTTCCAGAAGAGTCAGTATTGTTCCCATTGTGCGCAGTATGGTCATCCATTGAGCGAGTGTGTTCGCTACCAACAGACCGACTCGAAAAAGAAACCTACTCAGTAGACATGCCTCTTCGTAGTAAGACCACACGTAGCAAGAGCAATCGGCGCACCAAGCGCTATAAAAGCATTCTCCGTAAAGGAAAGCGTCACAATCGGACTCGTCGAGTCCGATTTTTAGGAGGTATGGTGGGGACTCAATGGTTTGATACTCCTCTCGGGCCTATGACGAAAAGCGATAAACAGCACTATGATGAACAGCGACACGCCTATTGATTCCGGTCTTGCGCTTTGTTGCGCTGCGTATCACACAGTAGAAAACGATCCAACATGATACTAAGATGTCTTACCATTCCGCAGTCCAAGAAAATATAGAATATGCCTCTTCTAGCTCTGGCTCTTCATGGGAAAACGTAGGACATGCAGGACATGCAGAGGACTCAGGAAAATACAAGTCCACCGTCACCAATATCCTTACAAAACACTGTGCGGAGATTCGGTCTCAATGCGACGAAGTGGTCCCCCCACTCGTCGCCTTTTCTAAAAAGAAGCTGAAGGATCTGGTTCACAAACACGATACCGAGATCTTTTCTTTTTTGGCCCATCCTGATAAGCTCCCCCATCTTCTTGGTAGCGCAGAGAGCATCTTTCGCAAATATGGCCAAGAGGTCCCCACCATCAAAGGGGTGCCGACCAACCAGATTCTCCGCGAGTTGAATGTGGATGCCTCGTTGGACGCCGTTGTTCAAACCATGGAGCACCAGCTCGCCTCCCAACAGGCGTCAGGAACACTTGCAACGCTCTTAAAGCAACTGAGGTGGCTGTTCCAAGAATACAAGAATACAGGAGAGGAGGTGCTTCGTCTAGAGACGACGCTCTTTCAGAAAATGGAGATGCTAGACAAGATCCATCAACGTCTTCCAAGTATTATGAATCTGACAGAAACCAAATCGCTCCCATCCCTGATCGACGCGTTTTCAGTGTATGCCAAGGAGGCGTTCCAAGGGGCCCATTTTGAGGAGAATTACACGCAGTTGGTGGAGGAGTATAAAAAATGGAATGTCTGCCGACAGATCATTTCGGCTCAGCATGTCATGAGGGATTCTCCTGATCCGCCATGTGCGATTTGTCTACTGGATACGGTATCGTATGCGATTGTCCCATGTGGGCATACGTTTTGTTCGTCGTGCTCTAAAAAACAAAATACCACCTGCTACATTTGTAGGGGTGTCATTCGTGAACGGCTGAAGCTGTTTTTCATGTAGCGGGGGACACTGCCCGCCACGGGCGGGCGTTTCCCCCGTGCCCCCTCTCTTATGGAACTGGCATGGAGAGGAAGTGGATTTACGAACACCCTCTCTCGTGGAGAGGAAACGAATTCGCCTGATTTCGTGGAGAGGAAGTGGATTCACCCTAACTCTTATGGAGAGGGGGCACGGGGGACGCTTGTGTCCCCCGCCTCTACTTGAAAGTCGTTCGGTCGCAATGCCACCGCACGAAGCGCCTCAATCTGTTCTTCGTCTAGTTCTGTTGCGACACATACGCGTCGAAAGAGTTCCTCTGCGATAGAGAACCACAGTTCCTCCAAGATCACGTGAGCTTCCGTGTGCGACATGGTTTGCCTTCCATTAAAGAGGACGACCCTTTCAATTTTATAGGGCACCTAAAGCCCGCAACGGGACAACCTAAAGCCCGCAACGGGACAACCTAAAGCCCGCAACGGGACAACCTAAAGAAACCATAGGAGAGGAAGCATTTAAACCATCGTCGCACATCTCTATGTAATAGCAATGGACTGGCCAGAACAAAACGCAACAGCCTCGTCAAGCGAAGAGCTGGGTCTCACGACCCCGCAAGAGAACGAAATGGTGACCCTCACGCACTCCATCATTGAATGGCGCCGTCTCAAGGAGGACAATGACAGTCGCAAACAGCAGGTGCGCGAGGCCAACACGAAGATGAAGGCGCTAGAGGATATCATTGTGCGTGTCATGAAGAGTCACAATATTGGTGCACTGGATCTGAAGAATTCAGGGGGGCGTGTGCTCTTTAAAAAGCAGAAGCGTCAAGCGGGTCTCGGTCAGAAGGCGATGGAGAAGCTGATCTCTGAGTATTTGCAGTCTCCCGACAAGGCAAAGGATCTCATGACGTATGTTCAAGAGCATCGTGAGGTCGTTACGAAAGAGTCCATTCATTATGAAAAGATATAGTCATGATAATAGATATGTATACAGGGATAATACCTTACATCGTTTATTTCATAATCGCGCTCATCGTCATGTTGCTTGTAGGCAAATTCGTGATGAGACGCTCTGTCATTACACTCTTCACCGATCGGGTGTTGGCGGATTCCCATGGAACCGCTTCTCTCAGAACATGGATACGATGACCAAAGAATTCACAATAAAATATAGTCCATGAAATAGAAATGCTTCAATCCGTATCTCGCGCAGCGGTAGAGGGAATGACGAATCTGTCCGGTCCCTCGAAACAAGACATGTATAAGGATGCGGTGGCATCGATCCTCTCTCTTCTGATCGCCATCACGATTATTGCGTTTGTGGGCAAGTTCCTGTGGAATACTACGGTGGCGGAGCTCTTTACCTTTGCTCGCCCTGTCCAGTCCGCATGGCAAATCATTGGACTGATGATCTTTATGTCGCTCATGCGCTAGGTGGGGACACGGGCCGCAGGCCCTGCGGGCCTTGCGTGCGTCCCCACACCCCCTCCCGCGAAGCGGACTCTAATTCACCCATCGCTAATAAGGATGTATAAATACACGTTTTCTCTAATGGAAGGATGTATAGATACACGTTTTCTCTAATGGAAGGATGTATAGATACACGCACTCTTCTAGGGAGAGGGGTATGGGGAAACGAAGTGTCCCCATGGGGGTGTGGGGACGCTTGCGTCTCCACAAAGTGTCCCCACTTAATAGAATGTTGCTTCTTGGTGTCCTGATCGTCGTCTTTATCGTCATCATCTTCTTCATCTTTTACGGGAAAACAACCATCTCTCCCCCTGCCCTTCCTGCCTCTCGTCCAGAATGCCCCTGTGGTGGAAGGGGGTGTGGAAAGTGCCGATCCTGCAACCGTTGCGGTCAACCCAAATCGTCGTGCCCGTGTAAGAAGCCTGCCTGCTCCTTCTGTTAACCGACGACACCCATAGGAGCGATACGGATCATCCGTGTCGCTCCTATTTCTTTTCAATGTCCCTCCGAGATTATACCGCCCCATTCCATCCCGATGCGGAGAGCCCCCCATAGGTATTCGTGTAGTTCCGCTGATCCTTCAGCATCGTCGGCTCGTAGGAACCCACATCCGACCCTTTTCCGCTCCCATGTCCCTGTTCCGCAATGGTCTTTAGGCATTTCTGTTGGGCAATCTGGTAGACATCCTCCCAGGATACTGAAAACAGTTTCAAGGCCTGATCGGTCTGCGCATCACTGAGGGAGGCCACGGTGGACAACTGGCGAATCAAGAGGGTTCCACGATCGCGCCATGTCGAAAAGCTGATGTCCAGATCTCGTGGCGCAATAGTATGGTTCATACACATTCCAGATACTTCCGCCACGGCCACACGATCATGTGCCGTATCAAACGCCTGATAGCGTGTGGCATCTACCACTCCGCGAGGGGACAGAAGATCCTTCTTCAGCGACGCCAGTTTTCCAAGAATGAGTTCCAGCTCTGCGTAATCTTGTCCTAGCATTTCTAAAAGCGGAGAGGCCTCGGGTAGAGTCCGGAGGATGTCAGGTGTCGCATAAAAGCCCTCTACCCGTTGATAAAATGGCACGGATACAAAGAGCCGACTGAGATAAAAGGCCACCACGGCAACCACGAGTAGCACACTAATTAGTATATAGGGTATCATGTTCTAGTCTAATGGGATATTTTCAAGCTCCGCATTAGAATGAATGCGAGTGAGATCGTAAAGAATAAACAACAGATCATGCGATCATGCGCCTATCACCCCACCGTCTTCTCCTCTACGATTCTGTCCACGATCACCCCTATTAGTTCTATTGCGGGTTCCACTAGTTATGCATCTACCTTGCACACGTGCTATTCGTATGACTGTCAGTTTTATTCCAGTTACGAGCTTCGCTCGGATGTTCAACAGGGTCTCGTGGATCGTGGCATCACACTGAGTTCTCTGACAGAATGGAAGCCCGACACCTCTACGACGCTCTATGCCTACCGCCCACTTTACTCGACGCTCTCCACGGTAAGCTCGATCTCTGTCACGTCCACATTGGTTCAAACGGGCCCGTCTCCGTTGGTATGTGATACTCCTTTCCATCAAGGGACCTATCGTGACCACTGTTAGCCCCCCTCAATACGGCTCTATTCTATCCGATGAATCCATGGATAGAATAGAGAATGAAAGCGAGTGACATCATACAATGGAAAATGAAACGGGCGTTTTCTTACTCCCACCATCCATTGTGTCCATCCTCCTGTCCCGCTTCTTGTCTTTCTCCCTGCCCTTCTCCCGCCCCACTTCCACCCCCCACGTATCCATCGATCCCCATGGAGCCTCTGTATGAACTTCCGTCGCCTCCTCCACCGATCCCGCCATTGGAACCCGTGGAAGCATGTATTGTTCAGATCTCCATGGGAACGTATCCGCCGTGTCAGACCCCTCCCACAGGCACCATCCTGATCAACAACACGGGTCTTACGCCGAGCGGCTATCTGCCCTGTAACGGATCCACAGTCTCACGAGCCACTTTCTCGGCCCTCTTTCATGTCATTGGGGAATACTATGGAGAGGGAAACAACACGACTACCTTTCATCTTCCGCAATTATCCAATACGGCTCAACCGACAGTTGGATACATTATTAAGACCTAAATGTCAACGGATAGAATAGAGCATGTCTTATTCATCCTGTCCACCACCCGATGTATTTCCTCCATTATATCCCCCCTGTCCCTATCCATTTCCCCCACAGATTCCCTGTCTTCGCCTGTCGGGTCCTACGGGACACATCGGAAACACAGGCGTCACGGGAACCATAGGTCCTATAGGCCCAGAGGGCCCCACGGGCGAAACGGGTCCCACGGGAGAAACGGGTCCCACGGGAGAAACGGGTCCCACGGGAGAAACGGGTCCCACGGGCGAAACGGGTCCCACGGGAGAAACGGGTCCCACGGGAGAAACGGGTCCCACGGGCGAAACGGGTCCCACGGGAGAAAC
>Ga0209500_10002562_pt1 | contig 12794 bp, 19 predicted proteins | sample S_140212_EF_Meta_FD_187323 | JGI IMG/M metagenome (GOLD analysis project Ga0209500, IMG submission 187323) | Freshwater microbial communities from Lake Simoncouche, Canada to study carbon cycling - S_140212_EF_MetaG (SPAdes) (version 2) | ecosystem: Environmental > Aquatic > Freshwater > Lake ...
TGTCTATCAGTGTCAATACATTACTTACTACTTCAACTATTGATTCAGATTCGAACTGAATTACTTCTGCTCATATGCAGTTGTTTTACCAATTAAACTACGTTCGCTGCCTTCACCTAATGTATTTGAAAAAATGGCATCCACCGTAAGAATCGAACTTACCCACGGGCTTTTGGAGAGCCTGTCGCCTAATCCTTGGAACATTGGCGGATATACTAAAATGGTAGCCTATGCCGGTGCTGCCCCGGCTACTCCTGAGTGAAAGTCAGGTGACTTAGCTGGTTGTCGAATAGGCCATTAAATTGGTGCTGATGGTAGGAGTCGAACCTACAACCTTTTGATTCGTAATCAAATGCTCTAATCCATTTGAGCTACACCAGCATAAATTGGTAACCTCACTTGGATTTGTACCAAGGTTAGTGTCGTCCGGGACACTAGTCCTAATCACTAGACGATAAGGTTATTAAATTGGGGTGATATACGAGTGCTGCCCTCGTTCCGTGAGTTTCACAAACTCAAATGCTAACTGTTACACCAATATCACCATTACTATAAATTGGAGCCAAGGATGGGTAATGCTCCCACATACGGATTGCTCCTGCCAGTTTACAAAACTGGTGCCTTACTTGTCGGCCACCTTGGCATAAAATTACTTACTTACAACATTTATAACAATAACCTCAGTTATGTTATTATCGCCCTATAGGTTCTGTATTTCAGCATAACACCCACGGACCAATCAATTGATTTTCCCAGTTCTTACCTTATCGTCGGTCTTTCCGACTCACTGGCGGCGGCTCAACAGATGGAGTTTCAAGCCCTTCCACAATCTTCACTAAGTCTAACAGACTATTTTAAATTGTCAATCATCATTTTAAATTTTCAGTTACTTCAATTTCACTTACTGATTTCGTTTAATGTCCTTTCATCATACATGAGTTTTTGTCTTTGTCAACAACCTTTCGAAAAACAAAAAACCGCCTTTTTTTGGAAGGGCGGTTGATATTTTTATACAAAGAATTATTTACATTTATACAATATCAACCACGTTAGATTCACAATTTGTAAATCTATCCCAGCGTTTAATATGTGTATAATTGACTCTCATTACTACAATATATATCACACTAATATATATTCGTCAATATTTTTTTGAGAAATTTTTAACCAACTTCACAAACAAATACATCATATACAATATTATTGCGGTAGATGCAATCAATAATATAGAACACCCTGTTGTAAATATCCAACTCAATATTGCTAACTGCGATTCGTTTAGTAACATAATTTTATTTCTTTAAACTATACAATTTATTTTCTATTATCAAATAATCCACAATACCATTAACCAAATGATTCATAGCATTTTCAGGCCAACATACAATTGGTTCTTCATGTACATTAAATGATGTGTTAATCAATACAGGCACACCTGTTCTAATATAAAACGATTTCAATATATCATACAACAACTTGTTTTTTGTTTCATGTACAATTTGTATACGAGCCGTTTTATCAATTGGATGTAAAGCCGAAGGAATTCTATCATGCCATTCAGATTTGGTTTCATACAACATGGTCATAAACTCAGCGGTATATCTGCTTTTTTCTATCTTAAAAATATCAACCGCGTATTCTTCTAATACCACAGGAGCAAATGGCATACAATCATTTCTGTTCAATCTATCATTTAATTTATTATAAGCCTCTACTTTTCTAGCATCAGCCAAAATGGTTCTGTTACCTAATGCTCTAGGACCATATTCCATACGTCCTTGAAACAATCCAATAATATGTTGTTGATCCAAAAGTTGTGCAACTTTATCAATATCCAAATCTTCACAAACAATTTTATCAACGAAATTTTCACAATTAATAGTGTCTTGTATCTCAAGACCACTATAATCACTACCAAAATAAACATCGTTCAATCTAAAAACATCTTGGTTATTATTACTACTATTATACAATAATCCAGATCCAAGTGGTAATCCCTCATCACCCATAGATGGTGTAATATACACTTCTTTAACCCACGTCAATTCATTGATTCTTTTGTTTAACTTAACATTAGCAAATATACCACCACTCAAACACACATGATCATAATCAGCATACAAATCGTGTAGTTTATTAAGTAATTCACATATACTATTTTCAAACGCCAATTGGCCAACAGCAGCTATATTATTCAACGTTTTGGTATTCTTATAAAATCTACTACCAACCAATTTGAAAAACTCTGTATAAAAATCAATAAACATCTGACCATCAAAATTATCCTTGAATTTACGAGTTTTGATACCATCCAATGGTCCAATAACATTTGTAAATATATTATACAGATCATCTATAATTTCTCCATGTGAACTCATTCCCACAACCTTACCTTCATCCTTTAAACGTTGAAAACCCAATAACTCAGTCAACATCGCATAATATGTGCCATATGATAAACGTCCACCATCAATACCATCTATATACTTCATTTTGCCATTTTCACCCAAATAATACTTAGCACTATGATTACATCCCAACGCATCAATACTCACAACCAAACACTTTTTGTTAAAAAATCCACTGGTATAATACGCCAACGCACAATGAGATCCATGATGATCATATTCAAACGATTTGCTTTTGATCTTATCAACGTCAATATAAAAATTACATTGTTTAGAAATTTTTGACAAAAATTGATCAGTAGCACCGTCAATACCATATATCTTGGGAAACAAATATACATCAAAATCGTTTATATTTTCCTGATTCTTGTATTGCAACTCATACATACTCAATATAGGAAATCGAAAAAACAAATTCTTCCAATCAGTACTGGACTTGACTCTAGAAAATCGATCTTCCTCATAACAATACTTGGGCCGGCCATTTTCAATAACAGCCAACCCACAACTATGTTCGCCATAAACAAAACTCAATATTTTCATAACGTATTATAATAATATAACACTTCAAAAACAAAACACAATATTATATTTCAACGAAGTGGTATATACAAATTGCCAGTCAATCCCTTTTCACTCAAATAACTAGCGTCACTCACAGCCAATGGACTTGTTATATATCCATATCGCTTGCTCAATACAGCTCGTAACTCATTGCCAGCCTGTTGTATATACTCCAATTGATCCTGACCACTGCTGTTTTTAATCATTCCAGCAATGCCAGGCGTTAACATATCCTTGTACTGCTGATACAACTTGATTATATCATTGTAATGTTGCAACGTTAAACCAGACCCACTTAACTTAGTAGTTATTATTTGTTTGCCAAATTTTTTAGCAACTTCTATATTATCAGTATGATTAGCACCCAACGTCGCAACCAACTTGTCACCTGGCTTGGTACTATTGATGCCCAATCCAACATTACCATACGCAGGATTTACTCCTCTATACACAACATCACCACTCACAACCTCGGCCAATATATCAATCAATTTCATATGTTAATGCATCAATAACCAAGTTCCAATAACATCCGCTCTATTAGCACTATCATCACCATCACCTGGCTTAACAATAACATTATACTTAGGCTCACTACCAACAGGTATCTTCATCATTTCATCATACGTAATTACACTATCAACCGGAAAATTATACTTGTCAGACAACTTACGCTTCAACTTCATCAAATCCTCTTCAGACTTGAATTCCATTCGCTTGATCGTTTTGCCAACCTTGTCAGGATCAGGTACCTCAAGCTTGTTAACCAAATCAATAAACATAGGCTTGGGTACAACAGTGCTATGCTTGGTAGTTTGAAAATCAACCTGCTTTTCCTGTTCAGGCTTTGCACCCGCACTAAAATTCATCTTGAAATTGCCCGGTTTTTCACCCTGAGCAACTCCTGCCATCTTGGTATAAGCATAAAAATCCACATCAGGAAACATCTTGGCCACACTATACGCCAACGCCAAATAATCAGGACTAAAGAAATCCCCAGAATCATGCCACCTAATAACAGTCTTTACACTTTTCTTGCTATTTTTATCCACCGCACTACGTATTTCTTGAACCAACAAATTTTTGTAACCATCTGGATCATTCAACAAATAATTCAATTGTCGAGTTTGTGACGTATTCACAGGCATATATTGCACATATCCACCCTTTTTAGCATAACAATATACTTTACAAGCACCCGCACCAGGACACGTATTAATTATAACAAACTTTTGATTTTTTTCATCATACCCCAAACCCTGTAACGCAGGTAACCCAATATTGTAAAATTGTGACACAGCACCACCACTATGCGATATTTTTTCGTTTTGCTTCAATATCTTGTCAGGTCTAGTAGTAATATACGTTTTTAACTTGTCCAAATCAAATCGGCGTCCTGACGGATCAACAATTTGTATTTCTCTAGCCAACTTGGGATGTACATATGGATACTTGAACTTGTCCGTGGCAGTCTTGGTCGTTTTAAACTTTTGTCTGCCTTTTTTATCCAACTTAGGCAATCCAGTCTTTTTATACACATCCGCATTACCAGCAGATCTATCCAAATAAGCCTGTAACTCATCAGATGGTATATCACTGGTACCAGCACCAAGCATGTCAGCCTCTGCCAACTCCTGCGCAACAAACGAATCCAACGACTGTATAGATGAAGCAGGCAATCCCATTCCCTCATACATCATTATCTCATTTAATAAATCACTGAAAAATTTCATATAATTACACGTCTTTCTTTTTTAATTTATCTATCTTAGTACGTAACATATTCTTATAATTGTCCACACTACCATAATCCTTAACACGACTAGGATCAGGATTCTTCAATAACATTTCCAAATCCTCAATATCCTTCTGAATATCACTATCTTCACTCAATTGAGCAGTAAGTTTATCACTTTCTACTTCAGCAGCATCATTGGGTTCACCATAATACTCCTCTCGTATCATTTGCTTGATAAGCGTACGCAATTTGTTTTCTTGTATTTTTGTCATATTTTATAAATATACTCACACATCAACATATACGATTTTTCCCAAAGAAAAATTTTACCACCTGTCAAATACACACATTTTATACAACAACTACAAACTTACCCACCAAAAACAGCATATTAACATATATGCTTTTTACCAAGTAAAAAACCTCCATGTGTGTTGTGTACACATCGCCGGACGGTTGAGACGGTACCCCTTCATGTTCAGAACCACTTGACAGGGCTCCCCCCTACCCCCTCCCCCATCTATATACAAAAAGGGATGGGGATACATACCCCCACCCCCGTCAACTATATAAATAGGGCTAAAGTGACACACCCTACCCTACTGTACCCTATTAGTTCCACTCAGTGAATATGTTGGTATTACCGTTCCACTTAAAAGCGGTACTGAAGCTGTTGATCTTGAGGAACACCTTGTCACCATCTTTGGTGTTATAGCTATTGATGCGTTTGGTCATACGTTTGGTACCAACCTTGGTAGGTTCAGGCACACATTCGCCTTGCATACTGCCAGTGTAGTTGCGAGTTTGGCCGATAGGAGCAATGACTACTGATTTGTTTAGTACTTCGATTACTTTGTAGTAATCCACATTGGTTTGTCCGTAGCCCCAGCTACATACAAAGATTTCGCCAATGTCAACACTAGGCACTGGTTTATTGACTAAAGTGACATCAGTAGCTTTGACATTGATATTGGCATAAGTGATATTACGATCAACTGTAGTACAATAAAGGATACCTGTACGAGTAGTTTTGTTGACCTTGAGTTCAGTACCTACAGGTATGACAGTGAGGTTATTGTAATTACCGAGGACGATCTGAATGTTATTAGTAACGATGTTGTTTTTGCGAATAGCCATAGTGTTGTAGATTATTATTGTTGTTGTATTAGATATGACCCCGACGTTTATTGATAGTCCTCCATACAAGCAGCTTCACATCGGTCCTCGTAGGCACTATCCAAATAGGAATCCTCGTTGGGAGCCACTTCCCGATAATCGGGAGCATACAGGTCAGAAAGTTCGTTTTGCGGATCGATCACGTTGTAGTCAGCGTTCATTGTGTAAATAGAATACCTTGAAGAACCCCGAAAGTCAACACCTTTTTTTAGAAGTTGACCACATTTCCGAGGGTGAACGTGGCCGGGGTGAAGTAGCCCCGCTTCTTCTCAACCCAGGCCCGTTGTTCAGCCCGGCGGAGGCCACGGGCGATACGGTTCCGAATGACCTCCTGCTTTCGGTAGGTAACCACCTCGGCCGACAGCCGTTGGCCCCACTGGTCCAGCTGATTGTAGGTCAGCTCGGACCAGGTGGGACGAGGGCGGAAGCCGTTGATCTCCTTGTAGGTATCCGAGATGTATCCGATCAGATCGTCACGGGTAGGGATGAAAGGGACAGAATCAACGTTCATTGTGGAAATATCCTACCGTACCCAGACCGAAACCTCAAGCTTTTTTTGAAGCTTTTTTTAACTACTCGTTAGGTAAGCCACCCCAGTACTTGTCCTGACAGTGCTGGCAAGTGGCAGCGATCTGATACTCTTTTGCACTAATAGCATCACGAAACTTATCTGCTGGCTTACCACATTCAACACATTGGTTGCCGGCGATAGCTAGTGTGTAACTACGTCCAAATAGCTTCAGACTGAGGTTTTCTTTGTATTGTTCTAGTGTTGACATATTACTTATTCTTTAGATATTGGTCAAAGTCATCTACATTGATGTTGGTGATATTGATAGTGTAGCCTTTATCAATCATAGCTTTGTAGAATGTATACAAATCACAATCTTCTTCCAGATAGAACTTATGACGTTTGAGAGGTGAATAAGCTGTAATTTTATCCCAAACACCAGCAGCATCTCGTACATCTTTGATAGGCACTTCTAGCCAACTATGGCCTGGATCATAAATACGAGTGTAGTTACGGATCTTAGTATCATTGCTGAATTGTTCAGTGAGAGTCATATTGTTAGTAGGTAAGTTTTGCGAGAGCGTTTTCCAGTTTAGTCTTTTTAGTGATCCAAATGTCCTGCATTTCACTAGTGTCTAGTGTATCAAATGCTTTATAGCCTAAAACCATTTGGTCACATTTATCAATAGCGTCTCTGATAGAGATACGTACTTCGGCTAATTCTAAAATTTCAAGATTATGCATTTTCATAACAATTTTCATTTTATTTATTCGTTACTATAGTCACCCGCTTCGTTTTGGTTATAATCAGCCAGATCATCTTCACCACTACCATTACCGGTGTAACTATCTGCATCACCACTGACACGATCTTCGTAAGCAATATCTTCTGGGTCAATCATATTATTATTAATTAGAGTTTAATTTTAAATTTACCAATAGTATTACCATTAGTATCCACTATCTTATGACCTTTATCATTATTACGATCAAGTTGATAATTGGGATGCAACATATACTCATAAGCATAACTTCCAACCTGTTGTAGAATACGATCCACTTCCCCGTATTGGTCAACCTCGAAAGAGCCATTGTCGGTATCGAACTCAATTACAATCTTCATCGTGTAAATATCTTATCAGCTTTTTATCAAAAGTCAACAACTATTTTTAACTACCCCGATTACTTAACCAGAGGATTGTCGATTTGTTCCAGAGGCATTTCACAGGCGACGTAATCAAATTCAGTTTGTGAAAGAGATTCGTTGTCAAACACAAACGCCGAACGAACTCGACTACCAACATTATTATTATTGCGACCAGAAATCTTCACCAAAGACATACGACGTGGGTGATAACTATGACACGTGAGAATGTAAACGCTTTCGGGGTACATAGTATGACGATAATAATTACCAACCTTATGAGTCCTAGCAGGCTTAACAGGAGTAGCAATACCCGACTTAATTGCCAAATCAACGTCGATATTGAATTCAACACCGTTGATATTGACACTAACCGTCTGATTCTTAGTAACGATCATTTGTTTTTATTTATTACGGAGATTAGTCTACAGTATTTTTACAAGAAAGTCAACAGCTTTTTTTAACTACCCGTGATTACCGAATCGAAGCGACGAAGCTGGGTCCATTGACCAAACGAACAAAGTAGCACTCGTTTCGGTCGCTGTTCCATCCGCTGAAGGTGAAGTCCTTGTTGTTGTGGGTCAGCACCTTGTTGGTGAGCCGCTTAACATCATCCCAGCCGTTCGGCACCTTGAAGGTGAGAAACTCACGGTTGTCACCCGGCATAGCGGAATACTCAACCTGGATCTTGTTGGAGGCGATAGAAGCAACGTTCATTGTGTAAATACTATACATCCAACAGGTAAAAACCTCAAGCTTTTTTTAAAACTTTGTGCGTTAATGTTAACGTCGTTAATGTTAACGTAACCAACGCACTCTTTGGTCCCCTACCCTGGCTTTGTCAGCCGATCTGTAAATATCTTACCAGCTTTTTTCAAAAGGTCAACACCTTTTTTTAAGTAATCAGCCCTTAGGCGGTCACGTGGCTTTGCTTTTTCATACGATTCCACATAACCTCACTCAAAGCCATATAAGCACTAGTGTCTCGATACTTGCTACTAGATACCTCATTTTCAAGATCATTTACATATGCACTATCTACCTCGTTCCACCCAATAGACGCACATTGAAAATATCTACCATTTACACACACAATGTCATTGACACTCACTGAACGTTTCTTGGACCTCTTAAATAAATCACACTCCATATCACTACCATGATTCCATTCGGCAAACACAACCTCCAAAATACGATCAACCCTTTCATCACTCTCTATCACATACGAGTGTATACTTTCATCTGGGTAAATAACGTGTATCAAGTTTTTCATAAAATAATATTAACTAACCAACTTGGTTTCAATTTCAGTGAGTTTATCACTAGGAATAAGACTTGCCACTTGTTTCCAATAACGAGGCATTTTCTTGTACACAATGGTCATTTGTTTAACACTAAGGTTACGTCCTTTGTTCACCTGTTCAGCAAAACTAGACAGAATATTAGCATCCAATCCATTGAAACCAATACCGTTGTTTTCTTTGGTAGTCTGACTATTTTGTTCATCAATAGTCTGACGTTCGTAGATCTTGACCAAAGCTTTGACAGCCCAAGTAGGGTTGGTGGCCAGCTGATTCTTGATGAAATCCTTGGTGATCGTCTTCATTGTGGATATATCCTACACCCAACCTTGATCAAAGTCAAATGGTTTTTTGAACAAATTCATGGGTCACCATAAACCGGTCAAGTGGCTAAATTTAGGCAGTCACCGGTTCAGCCGTTACGTTTGCCTTGGTCTTGGCGAGGTTGGCTATATTAGCATTATAAACCTTGGTATTGATAAAGATGTGAGCCGGCTTGCCCTTCTTACCAGATTCAACAACACGGGTTAGCTTAGTGAGAGATCCATTCTTCAAACCACGAAGAATGTGCGCACGTAACGTAATACTCTTAACCTCGGGGTTCTTGACCCGTAGATCGTTGAGTGTAAAACTCTTGTTGAGGATCAATGACACATCCTTAGCAGGTCGTCCAGCCTTGGACTTGGAGTTGATGTTAATAGCGACGTTGTTATTCATATCGTTCATTACATATAAGATACTACCAGCCTTTTTCTACTTTTCAAGCCTTTTTTTAACCTTTTTTACGTTATTGTTAACGTAATCATGATAGGTTTTGGTACCCCACCCTAGCTTGTTCAGCCGATCTATAATGACTTTACCATCAAGGCTATAAAAAGTCAACAGTAAAGTGTACACCAACCGTGAATTGTTTAGGATGGTCTGTACACCGTACTCAGACCACAGGACCGTCTAGATGAGGCCCCAGGGGCGTTTTGGACGGTGTCTGGACCGTCCTCAATCGACCCGAAACAGCTCGTTGGGAACATCACTGGCTTGGATCTGCTTTGGATACGGCTTGGATGGATGTTTCAACCCCTTGACAAGCAGCTTATTTTCTTTGCGGTTACCAATTGGCAATATGTATCGAAACTTTCTACCTGTCATTTTTAACCAATAAGGTTTGGGCATCTTTTGTTTCAAATCAGCCATACCATTGCAATCATACTTGTCCATGATTGTTTTGCTATGATGCCAATGATATGGACTATCACTAAAAGATAACATCCAACGTTTTACTTTGATACCTACTTCTTGAAATATCCAATTAGTAGCTTGATAGATAATACCTTTGTGACTAAACTCTGGATCAGCGTAACTGATAAGACATTTGATATGTGGATGATACTGTTTGATGTATTTGATAGATTGTCCGATGAACCAACTTTCAGTATTTTTTGGAGTATTATCTTTGATCCACAATCGTGTTAGCTCCCATACTTGACCTTGAGTTACTTGTGTACTAATACTTTTACTGGCATCAGCACCAATGGGATCACCATATATCATACAGCCTATGAGTACATCTTCTGTAGTATCAATAAATTCGTTATTGGTACCTTTTTCATATATACCCAAAGCAAGACTACATTTGGTCCATTTGTGACTATAGTGATTATCTACAATCAGTTTCTTGGCAATGTGTTTATCTAACTTTTTGACCACGAAATTATTCATGGTACTGATACTATCAGACTCAAGGTACAATGTCAACTGGTGTAATATGCTTAAGAATTCGTTGTAGTGATGTTACATCTTGACGAACAAGCATAGCTTTTTTATCACTACGAATTTCAATACTAAACATTAAATAACCATTTGTGGTATTGATTTGAACTTGTTGTTCACTATTTCTTACCACATAGTTATCTGCCATATAATCCAATATCTGTTGAAAGTTATAGATATTATAGTTTGTACCATTACCAACCGCTAGCAAATCCACCTCGTTATTATTGGTGAAGTGTTTGGTGATGAATTGTTTAAAGTTATGTTTATCAGACAAATAAGCTATAACTCTGGGAAAATAATCTACAAAGAGTTGCTTTTGGGTAGGTTTATCATTCTGGGTACGAATGTTCATAAACTCCATAATAAGGTGACTATTATCATACAATGACAACAACTTATTATAACTCTTAAGTTCCCATTGAATTACTTTATCAGCTGATTTGACACTGATATTGTGTATTACTACACCATTACGCTTGATACAAACGTCTGGTTTACGTCTGGTTTTAATGACCTCCACAACACACTCAGAGTGATTTGTTTCGTAGAGTGATTTAAACAATTGTTCTCTGTTGTGTCCTTGTAGCTTTTTAAGGCTAGCAAGATTGGAGGTCATTGCTGGCATATGTTTATTTACTTGACGGATGAATATACTACCGTGTTACGACCACGTTGACCTTCAACACGTACACGTTCCACTTCTTGTACAACACCTTGTTTAACCAAGTTTTGAAGCATAATATACAAAGTAGGTTGTGACATACCAGTTTCAGCAACAAGCATCTTCATGGTAAACTTACCATCAGGCAATGTGATATCAGTCTTTTTCTTCTTACGTACCACCTTTTTACCAGTACGTTTGGATTCCTCACTAGCTTCAGCAAGTTCATCGGCACGTTGAATTAGTTCATCATAACGAGTTTCAGCTTGGTCTTCGGTCTTGCAATCATAAGCAATACGACCAAATGCAGCGCTACCAGGATAACACTCACGATCTTCCTTTTCTACAGCACCATTAGGCAAAGCATCACCCTTCTTACGAGTTTTAACCAAAAACACTTCATAACTACGTACTGAAGCATCCATGTTTTCACGACGATACATTGCTACGGTGTCGGTACGTTTAACTTGTACAAAACGAGTGTTGCCAACACGGTCGTAATTACCAACAAAAGACTTTTCGAGTTTCTTCATATACTATATGTTGTGGTTAAATATTAATTTTAGAACTTACCAGTACCATAGGTAGTATCCATATACTTACCACTATTGGCAGTTTCATATTCTTCAGCGCTAGTTTTCTCAACAACTACATCTTGAAAGATACCTACTTCTTTGTTGATGGAGTGCATGAATTCGATTTTGGCTTGATATAGTGCAATTGCTTCAGGAGTAGCAGTAGGAAGCTCATTAACAATGGCATCCAGCTCTTCGTTGGTAAGTTCAGGAAACGGATTGAAATCGGTAATGTCGGTGTTGTTCATGTTTACGTGTAAGATATTATCAGCTTTTTTTAAATTGTCAACCATGGTGATGAACTTATTCCAAGTCCATCCAATTGGCACGGCGATACTTAATTTTACGGGAATATGACTTGGCATTTTCAATGCGCTTGGTGACAGGTTTGGTTTCGCCCCAGCTCTTTCGAATCTTGATTTTCATAATCTTCTTAAATCTTATCAGCTTCTTTTAAAAAGTCAAGCCTTAACCTCAACTTTTTTTAAGCTTTTTTTAGCGGCTTAAGCGCAAATAATTAGTCTTTTTTTAAAACTACGATATTGTTTTAATTTAGAAATTTTACTTTTTACCGTGTGTTTTTTGGTTTGTTATTCAACACGTATTTGATTGCTTTAACGGTATGGGCGTTCCATTTGTAACAAGCAGTATCAGCTGATAAATTCATTGAAGCTTCTATATTGAGATTGTCATATCCGCTGGTAAAGTTCTCAACGGCGATTCGTTTTGCCATCGGAAACTTGGAGATGGCAGTGGTAACAAGCAGTGATGCGTTCATTGTGGATATATCCTACAGGAGTTTCGGCGAAAAGTCAACAGCTTTTTTCAGAAAAGTTGACCGGAGAATCGTTTAACATTTTTATCAATTACAGTAATATTACCACGGGTAATGCTAATATTAACAGTTAATAGTTGTTCCATTTTACCAAAATTACAAACAGTTTCA
>Ga0209500_10002563_pt1 | contig 12789 bp, 17 predicted proteins | sample S_140212_EF_Meta_FD_187323 | JGI IMG/M metagenome (GOLD analysis project Ga0209500, IMG submission 187323) | Freshwater microbial communities from Lake Simoncouche, Canada to study carbon cycling - S_140212_EF_MetaG (SPAdes) (version 2) | ecosystem: Environmental > Aquatic > Freshwater > Lake ...
TTTACCACCTACTAAATTATAACCTAATGGTTGTACAGGAACAATTGTACTGCCAATACAAGTATGATTAATCATTCTTTGTGTTTTGGCTTCTCTATCCCAACCAATATAATTATCTCTTGGTGTTAAATCTAAAAAGTCTGAGGACATACAAGTAACACCTAGATACTTTTTTGTTTTTTTATCTCTTATTAAAAAATATAAATTACGACCAATATTACTATTGTTTTTCATTGTAGATAAAAATGTTCTAAGTGTATTCCAAATGGCTGGTAATTTTTTACCTGTAACAGAATCTACTTTGCCTTCATTTTCTATATCAGTGTAAATAAGTTCTGGTTCTAAATTCAAATACTCCATTGGATCTTCAGGATTCCAAAAGTTGTTTTTTACTTCTTGTATAATGGCACCTTGTTCAGGATCAGCTAGTGCTGGTCTGTCATCAAAAAAACTATTTGTTTCTACTGTAGGATATTTTTGATGTACTTCACACCATTTTTGATATAGTGTATATTCTTTTACATTCATAACAGACACAAAAGATAAGTCTTTAATAACTACATCTCTTAGTTTGTCTGTGTCTATGTTTGGTATTTTATCAAGTGGATTAGAGTCTTGCCATTCTTTCCATTGATTTTCTATAAAAGGATCTAATTCTTTTTTAACGGCCATAATATAAGTATATACTAATTTGTTTCAAAAGTCAAATTATTCTTTACTTGGTATAAAATTTTCACTATGTTCTTGTTGTATTACGTCTTTTTCAGACCATTGTAAACTTTTACTTCTATTTAAAGAACCAGCACCTTTTGCTATTCCAGGTTTTAGTTCTTCAATTTTACCACCTTTAGATAAAAACTCTTCCATAAGTTTGTCTCTTTCTTCTTGTGACATCTTAGGTTTATTATCTTCTTCTGTAAAACTAGCCATATATTATCCTTTCTTTTTTTGTAATTTTTTAATGTCTTTTTCAGCTTTTTTATAAGCCATATCAAGTTTCATTTTACTTGCTCTTTCTGTAAACAAACGGCCTAACATATGATCGTATTCGTGTTGAAATATACGACTCATCATTCCGTCTAAGTGAGCTTCTTTTAATACTCCGTGTTCATCTTCAAATTTTGCTACTACTTTTCTAGGTCTTGTTATTGATAAAAATACAAAAGGAAAAGTTAAACATCCTTCTTTCATAACAATCGTTTCTTCACTCTTGTGTACTATCATAGGATTAAAACAAGATACTTTAGCTCCTTTTTCTAAATGTGGATGGCCACCAAATACAAACATATTAAATGGTAGTCCTACTTGATTAGCAGATAATCCTAATCCTCCATATTTAAACATAGTATCAAACATTACATTAGATAATTCTTTTCTATCTTTAAATTCATATTCTTTTAACATCTCGTCTTTAAATGGTGCTATGGCTGTTTGTACTCTTGGATCTGTTGGTGATATTAGTTTTAGTTCATTAGGCATTTTGTAACCTCGTAAAGTTGTGTTCTTTTTCAAACTTGATTATGTTGGTAAATTTATCAAATAGAATATCTCCTTTGTGAGATATAATAAAGATATTTTCTTTTGGCATTGATTTGATAATTTTAAAGAAGTCATCTGTTCCTTGACCATCTAAACTACCATCAAATATTTCATCTAGTACCAGTAGATTTGTATTAGTACTATTTTTCATTTTAGCGATTGTTCTCCAAGTGAATAATAAAGCTAAATCTATTCTCATCTTTTCTCCTTCACTAAAATTATTGTAATCAAAAGTATCTCTATGTCGGCTTTTAACTGTTTCATTAAATTCCTCATCTAAATGAAATGATACAAAGAAATCCATTGATTGTAAATATTGATTAATTAAAGTATTCATAATAGGTAAATACTTTTTAATAATTTTGGCTTTGGCACCTTTGTCGTTTAATATCTCTCTTACAACATCTACATATTGTTTTTCTTCCGTTATCTTGTCTAATAATACTTTTGATTCTTCTAGTTCAGATTTTAACTTATCTAATTGTTCTTGTATGTTTTTACCATCTGATTCTTTGTTTTCTAATAGCATTATTTCTTCGTGTATCTTATCGCTGTATTTTTTAAGTTCGTCAACTGAAGTGTTGATCTTGGCAATTTCTACGTTTAATTCATTTACCTTTTGAGATACAGCATTCAATTCATTTACTTTTGTTTCTGTTTTTATTATTTCAGATAGCAAATCTTGTAAACCACCTTCTAATTTGTGTATTGTTTGACTTTCGCTATCTATTTTAGTAGATTTAAAATTCTCATTGATGGCCTGTGTACATTCTGGACAAGTATCGTTATTTTGAAAAAACTCTAATGTTCTTTTATGTTTTAATAAATTGTTTTCAATCTTAGCTTCTAATTTAGATAATTGATTGGCTTTCGAATTAACATTTTCTCTTTCAATTAAGTTGTTTTTATTGTTTTCTATTTCAACGTTTAATAAAGTAATTTTTTTAAGATACTCTTGTAAGTCTTTATTGTTTTTGTCTAATATATTCTTTTTATAATCTTTGTCATCCGTATTTCTGCCTTGTAATTCTTTAAAGTGTTTTGTTTCTAATTCATACTTAGAGTTAATTAAATCACACTTATGTCTTATTTCTGTTATGTTCTTTTGTAAATCTGATTGTTGACTTCTTAATAACAAATCCATTAAACCAAATACTCTTATATCTAATATTTCTTCAACAACTTCTCGTCTATATCTTGGTTTCATTTTCATAAACGGTTCATAAGAAGAAGAACCTAATATAACAACTTGTATAAATGATCTATAATTCAATTTCATTATATTTGTTTCTAAATATTTTTGATAATCAATCGTTGAAGCGTCTTGATTTACTAAATCACCGTCTGAATATATTTCAAATTTGTTTGGTTTAATACTTCTTGTTACTGTGTAATTTTTTGTTCCAACTGTAAACTCAACAGTAACTTCAGCATCACCATCATTTATAGTATTAACGATCTGTTCTTTCTTAATCATTCTAAATGGTTTATTAAATAGAACAAAACATAGAGCATCAAGTAGTGTTGATTTGCCACTACCATTTGTTCCTATAATAAGTGTTGTTGGTGCTTTGTTTAATTCTATTTCTATTGGAGTATTACCAGTAGATAAAAAATTCTTCCATCTAATCTTTTTAAATACTATCAAGTTTCGCTAGCCTCCACATAAAGTTCTTTAGCAAATTTTTTAAGTTTGTTTTTATCTAGTTTGGTGTCTATCTGATCTATATAATTACCTAAAAATGTTAATGTATCTTCTCCTTGTTCTAATATATCCTCTCTCACGCTAGATGTAATATCACTATTTAAATCCTCTATAATGTTTAGTTCGTGTACATTTATTTCGTTGTGAAATTTTTCCACAAATTTATCAAACATATCTATATCTGTTTTGTTAGATATAAATAATTTAACAAAAGTATTTTCAAAATCTTTTAAATTCTTTTTAGAATAATCTTCTTGTTTATCGTTATAAACCAATTTCTTATGTACTCTTAGTGGATTAGGTATTCTAGTCAATTCTCTTGTTTGTGTATCAAATATGTGAAATCCTTTTGGACATTTGTAATCTGACCACGTAATTTCATAAGGAGCTCCTAGATAATAGATATGACCATCATCTGATTTTTTATGAAAGTGTCCTGATATAACCTTTTCAAATCTTTTAAATAATGACTTATCCAAACCTTGTTCGTTAAGGTGGCCTTTGTGCATTTCAAATCCTTTTATTTCTAAATGTCCCATAACAATTTGTGCTGTTGAATTATCAATAGTGTGTAATGAGCTTTCAACTAAATCATCACAAATCCAAGGTAAGAATAATATTTCTAAACCATCAAAAGATACTGTGTCGTGTGATGTATATATTTTTGTGTTTTTAGGTAGATTTAAATTTTGTAAAGCATTTACTGTGTTTGTATTCTTATAATAGGTATCGTGATTTCCTAATAATATATGTGTATCTAATTTTAGTTGTTCAACTTTGTCCCAAAACTTTAATTTAAAATTATAAGCTGTATTGTGATTAATAAACTTTCTTCTATCTACTACATCACCTAAGTGTATTAGTGTGTTTATATTATTATCTTGTAGATAAGGAAAGAAAACCTCATCATAAAATCTATTAAAATAATTTATAAACGCTGGCGAGTCATTTCTGGCTCCCCAATGCGTATCGTTAATCAACGCTATTTTCATACACCAATAAAATAATCTAACTTGCCTTTACGTGTTCTTTTCTTTTTTCTTTTTTTTTCTTTTTTCATCTCTCTATGATGAGCCAAACTTTCAATCTTAGGTAATTCTTCTATTGGCAAGTTTTTCTTTAAAAATTCTGTAAATTGATTATGAAATTCCCTATCTTCTCCTGGTTGTAAAGCCATATCATCAAAATTAGAATCTAATAACATCTTATGTTTGATTGTTACTTGTTTCTTTTCTTTTTGTATTCTTCTTATAAAAGCATAATATATAATCTGTGTAAAGTAAGCAAATGGATTATTTGATTTATCTGGATTAAAGTTATCTAAGTATTGTAAACAGTTTTCTATACCATCAGAAATCATATCATCTCTAAATGTATAGTTAATAAAATTCGGTCTGTAAGATAAATGATTCGCTATTTTTAAAAAACAAGTGCCAATATAATCAGGTACTCTTGGTTTTATTTTGCCTTCTTTAACCGATTGTTTGACTGTTTTTTTATATTCAATCATAGCGGCCAAAAAATCTTTATTACTTACGTAATGTTCTTTTGATTTTTTTGATGTTGTCATTATTTAAATATACTACACTTTGTGTTGTTTGTCAATCACTTATACAAAGACTATGAAAAAAGTCGGTTCCAGGATGGGTTGACTTTATTCTTTTTATCCGTATAATGGGGGGTGTTGCCTCTTTGATAGAATACTCCAGATTAATGGATTGTTTTCCTAACATCTCTAAACTCGTCCCACAATTCATTAAACTCATTGTTTTCTTCTTCACTTAATTGTTCAATATTATGTTCACTTCTTTTTGGCACCACTATCTTTTCATACTTCTTAGATACTTCTATATAACTCTTAGTCATTTCTTCAGTGGCATTTGTAATTGTAACGATTTTATCTTTTGGAATAGTTATAATCTTATCATTAGTATAGGCAGCCCATTTAATAAGAGCAATATAATCTTTAAGGCCTTTTGCTGTTAATTGAGATACGTATTTAATTTGTAACGGCTTATCTATACGTAACAATGGAGTTTTATCTGGCAATTGTTCTTTAGCCAGACTACAAACAATGTCATCGCCGTTAATCAGCTTTATTATTTTTATTTGTTCCATTGTTATTACTATTTATGAGTTCTATGTTATGTATTTCGTAGTTAAAGTTTTCAGAAGTATAAATGTTTATTCTTTCTCTAAAATGTTGTAGAGTATAATTCTCTTTACCATTATAACTTAAATCATCAGCAATATCATATAAAGTAGCGGCCGAATTATCATCTTTTAATCTTAGACCCCTACCAATAGATTGTAAATTACGAATACGTGATTTACTTGGACTAGCAAAAACAATGTTATGTAAATTTCTTATATTAATACCAGTACTAAACGTTCCGTAACTGGCGATTATAATTGCATTATCTGACTTCTCAGTTATAAATCGTATCTTCTCTCTTTCTTCTGCTTCTACTCCACCATAAACGAAAAATATTTTCTTATCTTCAGCTTTATCTTCTATAAGTTGTTTTAATATAACACCGTGTTTTTCTACATATTGAAATAATACTAAAGAATTGCCTTGTAAACTTAAACATAGATTACGAATATATTTGTTTCTCTTTTCATTAGACACTAGAAAATCCATTTCTTCTTGGTAACTTTTATCTTTTAAAAAGTGTTTAGAATTTTTATCGTGTTGAAGTATTAAACATATAATTTTCAAATCGGCCAATTGTTTTTTCTCTTGTAGTTCAGCAGTTGATGTAACTTTATTAACGGCACCAAACAGGCCTTCTAAAACTAATTTATTAGTCTTAGTACCATCTAAAGTACCTGTAAGACCTATTCTATATTTACAATCTTCTAACTTAGTCATTATTTTACTTAAAGAAACGGCCTTAAATAAATGACACTCATCACCAATAACAACACCAAATGACTTAAACCATTTTTTAGGTAAATTATATATTGATTGCCAAGTAGATATGACTACATTCTTGTCTGTTTCTTTCTCGTGACCTTGATATATTCTATGTACGTACTTATCAGGATTCCAACCATAATCTTTAAAATCTTTAAACAATTGTTCTACTAATGATGTAGTTGGTACTATAATTAATATTTTATTATTTGACTTATCTTTTAATCTTAATAAATTAAATCTTACTAAGAGATAGACTATTAATGATTTACCAGAGGCCGTAGGTGATAATAATAAACAACGTGTTTTTTCTAATGAGTGTATAAAGGCTTGTTTTTGATAATCTCTTAATTCCATTGGTATCTTTAAACCAGATACAAATTTATCTACTAATTTTTTATCTACTTCTATATCTTTTATTTTAGTACCATCAACAATTTGTACTTTATTATCTTCACACCATTTAACAATATACGGATAAAGACCAGCAAATATTTGACCGGTAGCATAAGAGAATAATCTTATTTTACCGTCCCACCATTTGTTTCTAAATTGAGGAGTAAATCTATAACCAGGAACTTCAAAAGTAAAATATTCTCCAAGTTCTCTACGTATAGAATCATCTGCTTCTATTTTTAGATATACTTCGTTTTTTTTATCTATGATTATATATTTTGTAAGCGTCATTATACAGCGCCACTAGTGAACCTTCTCCACTCAATAGCATTTTTAATTGTATAAGTTCTATTAACTATGACTCTTAAAGTTTTATCCAGAAAGTCAACAACAACAGTTAAGTAGGCCACCTTTTGTGTTAACTTTTGTATATCTTCATCAGACTCTAAATATTTGTCAACATCTGTTTTTAATATTTTAAAGTTAAAAGGTTTTAATTGATAAATTTGAGGAGCTGATTTGCCTGTGTAATATTCCCACTTATCACGTCTCAATATTCTTAATTCATCTTCTGTACGTGTAAGAAGTAGTTTAAACTTAGTATAGTGTTTCATATACTTGTTATGTAACTGTGGGGTTTTTAATGATTCCAAATCTAATTCAGTATCATTAATTTTAAGGTCTTTGTCTGCTTCTAATTGTAATTGTTCTAAATCCATAATCTAATTATATCACAAAATTATAAAAAAATCAACCTATGTTGTAGTAACGGCCGTTGTTGATGAACCTACTGTAGAAGCAAATTCATATACAGTATATTTAAAAGTAACATCAACAGAAAGATAGTTAACATCCGTAGCCTGTTGATTGTAAGATAGGCCGCCTAAACTGACAGGAAACACATCTTTAAATCGTATCTCCGTCACTGGATTGTTCTTTGCTGATAGTATTGTAAGTGTGGCATCAGAAAATGAACCACCTTGACTAGGTGTACCGTATTTAACTTTTCCTGGTTCTTTACTTGTACTTCCTTTTGAAGTAGGAAAACGATCAATAGAGGCATTTAATAGATTTTTATATTGATCGTGGTCTCTAGGAAAACCTAGGCCAACTAACCAACCGTGAATTTCTTGGTAGTTTTGTAAATTTTCATCTACCATAAATGTCATAGTTAAATCTTGGTACTTCATTTTTTCACCAGGATATGGTATATCTATCAAAGGTGTAACTTGTTCTGAAAATCCTATTGAAATTCCTGGAAGATTAATGGCCGTACAAAAGTATTCAACTTTAGGTAATTTAATTATACTAAATTTAAACTGTGTAGGACTAGCATAGTCCAATTTTGTAGGTTGTCTTAAATATGAGTTTGTAACAGTCATATTAATATTTAGGCATAAAAAAAGGGAGAGTTTTTACACTCTCCCTTTAATCGTGTTACTAAGAAGTAACAACTAGCTTACATAATGTTAGCTACTTGTACTCGTCTGTAGTATCTGTTTGAGTTGATATTTCCAGCACCGTTGATAACCGCTGCGCCTGAACCTGAGTTTTCAGCGAATGGGTTAGCTTGGATTCCGTATCTTGTCTTGAATCCAATTTTTGGTTGAAAATTATCTTGACCAACAGCTCTCACCATTTGAAGTGGAACGTATGGGCAATAGAATATACCGGCATCATACTGAGATGAACCTTTATATCCAACTACAAAGTATTGTTTAGCTGCTTGGTTTGCAGAATATGGATCGATATAAACTTTATATCTTCCATTAAGAATTCCAGCAAACGTATTTCCTGTATCATCAACTTGTAAGTTGTTGTTTAAAGCAGGAGCGTAATCTAATACACCAGCCATTTGTAAAGCAGAAGCAACATCTGAAGAAGTTATCAGAATGTTACCTTTTCCTCTACGTGTTCTTTGAGCGATAGCGTTAGCTTCTCTCTCAACTTGGAACATTAGTCCTTTAAATCTTTCAACTGACCATCTACCATTAGAGTCTGTGTCTAAATCGAAGATTCCTTCAGTTGTTGTATTTACAGTACCTGTGTTAGCAGAAGCACCTTTTTCAGCAACGATATAGATAGTTCTTACGATCTCTCTATTGATCTCAGAAAGGATTTCTGAAGAAAGAATATTTGCTAATTCTGTCTCAGCATCCAAACCGTGAATTGCTTTAAGGTCTTGTGCAAGTTCCATTGTGTACTCAGCTTTAAGAGCTCTTGATTTAGCAGTTACAGTCGATTTCTCGATTGAAAAAGCCATTTCAGAAAAGCTATTATTTGCTGAATCACCTAGAGCTTCAGCAGTTGAAGTAGCCATACCACCTTGTGCTGTGTAAGCACCAGCTGGGCTGTCATTCAATAACGCTGGGTTAGTACCTGTTTGGCCACCACCTAAACCGTCAACACCACCTAAAGTAGAGTCGCCGAGTGCGTTTCTAGCAGAATAATCAGTATCAGCTTCATTGAATAAAGCTTCTGTTCCTGCTTGTGAAGCGTATTTTGCTCTCATAGCGAAGATTAGTCCAGTTGGACCAGTCATAGGCTGTACGCCTGCTATGTCGTATGCGATAAGATTCGGCATCGCTCTTCTTACTAAAGAAATTAGGATTGGATCCCAATTTTGTACGTAAGAAGCATCAGTTGAGTTCTGCGGAGCAGATTCATTGATGAATGCTCTATCTTCTCTTAATGCTCTTTCTTGGTTTTCCAAGATAACAGCAGTAACCGCTCTTTTATAACTATCCGTAACTTTTGGGAGTTCTGGATGTTCAAGGACCGGTGACCACTTTTTAACTAGTTGTTCAGATAAGTACATATCTTTTTTATTCTCCCTTTATTTTTTTGAACCCAATTTAATTGAGTTCTTTGTTTTAGTGATAGCGGCCGTGTAAGCAGTCATAGCGTTTGACAAATCTACATTGTCTGTAGTCTCGCCTTCGGCAACGTTATCTATTTCATTATTAGATGAAATTTCTTTTGTTGAAAAGTAAGACTCTTTAATAGTCGTTACTTTTTTCTTAAACTCATCAGCGTTAGTGTATTCAATTTCTTCAGCTAATTTGTTAAACTTTTCTTTGTTAGTATCAGCAAGACCAGAAGATACAGCGTCAACTATATCTTGTCTTGTTAATTTACCAATTTCAGAATTTAATTTAACGTTAGCGTCGATTTGCTCGTTCAATTTCTTGTTAAGCTCTTCGATTTTAGAAGCTTGATCTTCTAACACGTCATATTTTTCGTCTGGTACGTTTATGTAATGATCTTCAAATAATTTTTTAAGACCACTGATAAAGTCCTCAGCGATTTCGCCTTTAATACCTCTTTCAACAGCGATCTCGTTTTGTTTCATCCATTCTTCAACTACGTAGTTTAAGTATGAATCAACTTTTTCAACAAGTTCTGTTTTAGTTGTATCAAGTTCTTCTTTAAGTTTTTTTGCATAACCAGCTTCCATTTTTGATTTTTCTACTTTCATTTTTGATCTGATAGCAGCTTCAAATATAGTTGCAGCTTTTGCCTTAAATTCTTCTGTTAATTTTTCATCTCCGATTAATGCTTTAACATCATCAGAAACGTCAATTGTTTCTTCTTTTTCAGTTTCTTCAGTTTTAACTGTTGCTGGAGCATCAACTTTAGTAACACCAGCTTGTGTATCTGGATTACCACTTACGTCGCCTGCTTCTGCTTTAGCGTTTACTGCGTCAGAAACTTTTTTTGATTTTTTTGTAGCGTCAGGATTGCTGTCAGTTGCTTTCACAACCGCTGCTCCTAAATCTTCTGCCTCGTTAGACAAATGAGTAGGTTCAGCTGCTACAGCATTCTTTTTTGGAGCATCTGCAATAGTGTCTTGTTCTACTATTGTATTTGCTTTGACTTCTACGTTGTTTTCTGTAGCCATTTGAGAAATCTCCTTTATTTTTTAATTCGAATTAAAAATATCTCGTTTTATAGTGATATTTATAATTGTTAGTTTTTCTATTATAGTTTATTTAAAAAATCCTTGAATATACTAGCCTTTTTCTCAGCTAATTCAATTCTTTTTGTCTTAATTAGTTCTTGTTTCCAAGCGGCAACATCTTGTTCCACAAGGATTCCATTGTTCCATACCCACTCTTTATTTTCCATAATGCCTTCTACGAAAGCGTCTGGAGCAGATGGATCTGCCACAATGTCAGCGGCCGTCGCTAAGTAAAAATCTTCTCCTACATAGTGATGACCATTTTTTTGTACTAAGGAACCCATACCTCTTGATGACACGCCTAGTTTAGCGCCTTCATCAATAAGATTTTTTACAATCTTACCATATGGAGTGTCCATAATTTTTGCTTCACCGATATAGTTCTTTCCTTCTGGATACAACTTTTTAATCATATGAGATACTCTCTCTAAATTAACAGTTGGTCCTTCTGGATGACCTAGTTCGCCGAATGCTCTATTTTTATTGATAAATTCTTTGTTGTATCTAGTAACTTCTTTTTGAAGTACGTTAGTTGGATAAATTCTACCGTTACGATTTTTAAGGTCTCCTTGTAAAAAAATACCTTTAATCGAATAATTCTTTTTTCCTTCGCCAGTTTCTTCTATGATATACTGAGCGTCGCTTATTTCTTCTCTAATTAGTCTCATTTTCCCTCTTAGTTGCTTACTATTTATATTTTATCTAAATTCTATCACCAATGAATAGTTATCTCCACTAGCAAAATTTCTTGTACTTAATAATACATCACCAGTTGGTGTAGTAGCATTATTTGTTATCTCATCTCCAGCTTCTCTTAAATCAAAAAAACCTTGACCACTTAAAAACAAAGCAGTAGCATTTGTAGCACCAGCCCATTTAAGTTCTACTGCTGATTTTGGATTTGATGTGTTTACAGAAAACCATACTTTAGCAATTTTTCTATTACCATCTTCTGTCATAAAAGTAGTTGTTGAAGCATCCACTTTTGTAACATCTGTTTCTCCAGTACCATCAGAAATGTTTGTTAATTTAATAACATATTTTACACCTGATGTGTCTACCAATGTTTGTGTTGTAACTGTATCTGACATTAATTTGTAAATCCTTTTTCTTTATGACACTCTATAACAATATTATAACTTGTTACGTTGTTATCACTTGTTAACAAAATATTACCATTGCCTGTTGAAGTTGCCTCAATTTTAGGTTCACCAGGTTTTAAACCATAGTTACCTCTACCATTAATTGTTAGAGCTTCTTCATCAGTATTAAATAATAAATTAATATTTCCACCACCTTCAATTTCATAATAAACATTTGCTATAGAAATCTTTGGTTCACTTGAAGCATTATTTAATTCTAAAGCACTTACTAAAACTTGTTCAGATTCATTACCAACACCGTTGGCCTTTATAATAACTTTAAAACTATCATCTACTAATGTCGTAGTTGATATAGTCATAATTAACTTCTTGGAGAACCTACAGCGCTAACTTTTCCAGCAGCCAAAGTTATAACATCTCCAGGAGCTTTTTCTATTGTAATAGAATCTCCTGCTAAATGTAAATAAAATTCTCCTAAAACTGTACTATCTTCAGAACGTACTTCAACTGTTTGAGCAGCACTCGTAGCTACACAATTAACAAATTGAGCTCTACTAATATTATCCAAAAAAGGATTTGTAGTAACAGTTCCTTTTACTATAATTGTTGACATTTATTTTATTCCTAATTGTTCGTTTACTTCTTTATCAAAATAGTTATATAAATCTTCTTGTTTAATATTACGTGAAGCTACAACTTTTTCTACAGCTCCTTCAAAACTTTTTATAATATCTTTTTGTTCATTTTCAATAATCTTAATAACTTCTTTAACTGCCTCTTTCATTACAGGAGTTAATTCGTTATAAGACTTTGAGTCCATAACTCTAGTCTCTTTTACTAAATTACTGACCTTGTTTTTCATTAGCAACTGGTTCAGTTATAGCAGATGGATCAGCAATTACAGGTTTAGGATCACTGTGTGTTTCTGCTTCAATTTTACCTTGAAACAATACACCAGCTAATTCTTTTCTTCTAGCCTCTAAAGCATCTCCAACTTTATCTCTTAAAGCGTCTTTAAAAGCTTCACCAGCTTCAGCCGCTTGTCCTAATGATAATTTATCTATAAAACTTTTAACGTGTTCACTCATATTTTTCTCCTATACTATATTTATATTAAAGATTTGGATTTTTAGTAGTTTTTGTATCTAAAACTTCTGTGTCCGAA
>Ga0209500_10002566_pt1 | contig 12779 bp, 34 predicted proteins | sample S_140212_EF_Meta_FD_187323 | JGI IMG/M metagenome (GOLD analysis project Ga0209500, IMG submission 187323) | Freshwater microbial communities from Lake Simoncouche, Canada to study carbon cycling - S_140212_EF_MetaG (SPAdes) (version 2) | ecosystem: Environmental > Aquatic > Freshwater > Lake ...
GATTGCCGCAGTCAGCATCACCTAGTTGTTGAATCCACATCTGATTTACTTTACCTTCCTTCCAATCTGTGTGGTAGTGAAAGATTTGATCCATTTGAGTTGTGTTCATACTACTATGGCACTTTGGGCGTCCCCCCTTTCAGAATGAAACTACTTTCGGCAATCCAACAACAATAAAGAAAGTAAGTAAAGCTACGACATCCCAACACTTGTGCTTTATCATGTAAGGCAGAGCAAGAATATTTCCAATTAAATATAACCTACATCCCACAGTCGTGTCATGATACATTGTGATAACATATGCAAAACAGAGTATCAAACTAGACAGGATTCGTGCTCTATTTTCCATTGTGCTCTACCAATTCTTCTGCAAGGTGAAGTTTTGTTGTGAAAATACCTCACGGTCAACTATCTTGTGAGTACCATATTGGTTGGTGAGAACATAACCTTCGTGATCGCCTATCTTACCATCAATCTCGCAAGAGATGTCAATGTCACTATCAATGAAGCAGAACATATCTTGCTTGATAGATGCAACCAACTTCCATAGTCGTATCAGGTTGACATCACAATCACATTTTTCTGCAATCTCATTCTCCTCAACGTCCTTTTGCTCACGAATGCAGGCATTGAGTTCTTTCTTGATTTGTAATGCTTTCTTCTCAGTAGCAAACTCACACAATGTAGACATTTGACGGGCAAAGTTACACATATCACCAATATCTTCACGATAAGGGTTAATATGAGCAGCAGGTTGTACCCACTTCACATTCTCACAATCGGGAACATCTGCACCAAACGATGCAACACACTCACGCAGATTAGCACCAGAATAGGAAGTATGAGGAGCAAAGATAATTGTCTCTTCTACTACATTTGGAAACTTGTAAGTGATAGTGTTGGGGCGATAAGTGTCACTCCCACAGAATCCGATGAAATCGCCTTGTACGATACCATCAATTCGGGGCAAGTTGTTGAAGCAGGCAATAAGAATCTCTGCAACCCGAAGAGTGTTGCCGTGATTACGCAGTATGTCTTCAATACTATAATTAACCTTAATCTTTTTCTTGTTGAATACACTCTTGGTGCCCACAAAAAATCTACCAGTCTCAGGATCTGTGCCAAAGACAATAGCTGGCGCACCATCAATTTTGACGCTGATGGTAGACTCTGGGTCACTAAACCAATTCAGAACCGATAGATCGCCCGTCAGAATAACATCTTCAGGGTGCTCTAGGTGTTTGTTTTGCATTTGTTTTGTCCTCATACTACTATGGCACTTTCAACGTCCCCCCTTAGGTCAATATACTGCAATCAACTCATTTGCTTTCTTTCTACTAGACCCTTTTGCTGATATAGTTCTGGTCACCTGAATTGGATAGATTGTTGCATTTTTGTAAAGTTCTCTTGCAATAGGAACATCATGATTTGATATGATAACTTTGATACCACGATTCGTAAGTGATTCTGCTAACTCTGCCAACTGAACTTGTTGCTCATGAGTGAATCCATCAGTTGCATAACTTGTGAACGATGCAGTATCGGAGGCAGGAATGTATGGTGGGTCCATATACACTACATCACCATTCTCAAGGTCACTGTAAAGAGCAGAATCCTCAAAGGAAACTGATGTGAATCTAGTCAGTTGTTTTGACAGAAAGAATAAACGAAACTCATTCATTTGTTCCGATGGACATACTGGTTTGTCATACTTTCCGAAAGGAACATTAAACTTTCCTTTGCTATTGTAACGAGACAATCCATTAAAACAGTGACGATTCAAGTAGATGAACAGGCGAGCTCTCTCTATAAAATCTGTTGCATTGTTAAAGTGCTCACGCAACTCCAAATACGATTCCTTTGTGTTATTCTCTGGAGTAAACAGTTCCTCACAGTATTTGATGAAACTATCATCATTTGGATTAACCAAGTTCTGATAGATTGCCACCAAATCTTTATTCACATCATTCAGAATGTACTGGTCTGCTACTGTATTGAGTGCAACAGAAAGACTACCCCCAAACGGTTCACAATACCGCTTAGGACTACCAATATGGGGAACAAGATGGGGCAGGACTCTATACTTGTTCCCTGCCCACTTTAAAAAAGGTTTATTCATACAGTAATCCTACTCGATACTTATTTGGATGTCAACTCTTTGCCAAACTTACCACACAGATAGAATGCCATGCCTTTATCTTTGAGAGTGCAACCTGCAAAGGTCAGAGGAACATAGTGACCGTTAGTTTTAGATGCTTTTGTGCGGATTTGCAGCAATCCATTAGGACCAGTGATGGTGCTAAGTTGTTTGCCAGCATCAAATGCACTACGAATGGCATCACAAATGAACCGATAATCCTCCGCCAATTCCTGATAGTGTTCAGGATGAGTTTCTGGATTCAGAACCTCTGTGCCCACATAATCATTGGCACGGGTGAAACCAACGTAGATGGTTTGAGAGAGTTTTTCTCCAACCTTACTTTTGGAGTAAGTTACACCTTCCTCAAGGATTTCTGAGAGGCAGTGCTTCAACTGCGTGACAGCAATAGACTCACCAACTGTGAAAGTCTTAAGTTCACCATCCACCAAATCTTTCAGGTTGGAACTGTTAGGAATGCCAAGGGCAGTTTCAATCAACTGACCACGCGATCCTTTGTTGTTTGCAGGTTTTTCAAATGCAGAGAAGTCAGTTACCTTGAGTTTGGCAGCGACTTCAAAAACGGTTAGAGTCATTTTCAAAACTACTATACTATTAGGGCACTTTGGGCGTCCCCCCTTTGAATCAGAGGGGAAGTTTACCTTTTGACGTACTTTTCTTGTGCTCTTCAATATACTTGCGAGCACTACCTTCGGTCTTACACACCTTCTCAAGTTGTTGCCCATTGTGTATGATGAGATACTGATTTCCGTAAGGAATTGCAGCATACTCACCTTTATTCACTAAGAAACCTTCTTTCATCACACAAGTTGAATAGCTTTTTCTTCACCTTCAATTTGAGGCATTGCCCAAATCTCAAGAGGAAGATCTGAAATGGAAACTTTAGGCAAAGTAATCATCTTGCCAAAGATTGAAGAGATCTTTTGACTAAAGAAGTTGATAGGACCACTGAACACTTCTTCCATTACTTGTGTAATTTCGGTGCGTTCTGCTTCAATTTGACTTTCGTGCTCTGCATTGCTATAAACCAATACACGAATCCTTTCACTCTTAACCCAAGATTGAAATGCCCACTTCAAAATATCACCAGCATAGCGATATGTGAACTGACTATCAAGAACTTTACTTCTCACAGCAACACCATCAACAGAAGAATAGTTGTTATTGCCGAAAGAAGAATTTGAAGAGATCCATTCTTTTTGCTCTTCTTTAGTTGTGTTAAAAACTTTAGTGGATTTTGTCTTTTTGTCCATGATTGCGTTTACAATACTCGTAATCGTTGGGCGATACGAATAACGTTCCTCAACGCCAGTAACAGATAGAAGTTCACACACAACCTCTTTTGTGAGGGGAAGATTGTTCTCTTCAATTACAAGTTTAACCACATTTACATAATCATCGCGCACAGAATTGACCGTGCCATCTGTTCCATTTACATAAAGTCCACTCAAAGTGAGAACTGAACTTTCTTTAAGATTATCGAGAAAGATATTTCCTGTTTTTTTCCGCTCATAAAGGGCAGCAGGTGCAAGTGGAAATTTATTCTCTTTGATTGCTGTTAAGGTATGCCTACGATCAAAGAGTTCCTCTTCTTTGCTTTTGCCTACGAAGATACTGAGAGGCCAAGATTTTGTTGCCCAACGTTGACCAAAGGTTGAGGCAATCAAAACATCAACATTTCCCTTTGACCTTTCAGTCTTGCGAGGATAGTTTGCTTTTGTTGGATTGATTTGATTCGGATTTCTAACATCAAATCCAACAAAAGAGAGAAGAGGATAGTTAGGTCCGTCTTCTTTGGAGACTTCAATCATCTCAGAAAGTTGAGTAGTTGAAGTTACTTTGACTTTTTTCATTTAATAAAAGGGGGTGAACAAGTTGCCCATCGTATGATTGAGCAAGAACAGTTTAACATCTTTGGGTGGGGATGTCAAGCCCCATTCGTTACACTTTCAAAAAAATCGGTGGTCTGGTTGCAGTGGATGACCCATAGGTCGTTTGCAGTAGAATCACGAAAAAATAAGGTTTTGAACCCAGTGGTGGACTGGGTTCTCATTGAGACTTACCGTGTGACCACGGAGATGGCAGGTTCTCCCTTGGAGAAGATGGTATCAACAACTGCCTGTACTTTTTGGGCAGTGCTGATGCCTACCTTGTTGTACACAGGAATACACACAAGACCAAAAGATTTGGTGTAGGTATCCACAGCACCAGGTTGAATAGCACCAGAGCGCAAATCTTTGGCATCATCATGATGCAGACGAATCACACGACCGATAGTCTGTGAGATGCCAATGTAATCCATGGAGCGCATAAACAAGACTGCTTCCAATCCTGATACGTTGATGCCTTCAGATAGAATGCTATGATGCAACACAACAAACTTCTTGAAGTTATCCTTGCCCCATGAACTTAGGGTATCAAAGAATACCTCACGATTGACCTTCTTGCCATCAATAACAGCACCAGTCTTGGCAGTGATGTACATCCAAGAGTAACCACGTTGATTGAGTTCGGAGCAGAAGTTAGTTTCTGATACCAGACCAACGATTTGCTTGGTTGCCTTAGCACAAATCAGAATCTTACCGACACTGTGCTCATCAATCGTTTCCAGCAGATTCTCTGCATCACGGTCAAAAACAACCTGCCTACCCTTCACCATAGGCAGCTGCTTGATGTGTACTTTGGGAGGCACAATGAACCCACCAGCAATCAACTCAGGAGCAGGAACATTGATGATGACCTGACCATAGACCCTGCCATTGTTCATGCCAGGTTTAGTAGGAGTGAGCGAATGCTTGGGAGTTGCAGTAAAGAAGTAGCAACGATCTGCATTGGCAGCATAATGCTCTGTTGCAGGATAGAAGTGACGCTGCACAGAATTATGTGCCTCATCAAAGTATATCGTATCTACATCCACACCTGCATCAACAAGGCGATTCAGTGAGTGATAGGTAGTGAAGATGAGTTGATGCTTACCATCACTGCGGGAGTGCTCAACAAACCAGCGAATATCACTGAGTTTGGTAGAAGATTGGTGATGAGTTTCGCCACTGTGAACATGAAACACTGAGGCATTAGTGATACACTCAAGGAACTCACTAGAGAGTTGCTCAGCAAGCAAAATGCGAGGGCAGACTACAACAACAGTCTTAGGAGTTTGAGACAGAAACTCACGAATAGTATCGTGAATCATGTTCAGAGTCTTGCCACCACCAGTAGGTACAATAACCTGACCTTTGCTATACTTTTGCATAGCAACATCAGCACGTTGTTGGTTAGGACGAAGTTGGATGGTCATTGGTTTGTTCGTATACTACTATGGCACTTTGCACGTCCCCCCTTAATCACCCGTACTTCCCATGTAGATGAGAATACTGAGAATAATGGCAACAGGAATAGCAATATACCAATAAGTTACCAGCAAGTAAAGAACAAATCCAATACCAAGTAACCATGCCATTCCTGCACTATCGCCAGAACTGAATGATGATGAAGATGAAGATGATGTTTGTTCTTGAACTTGAACAACACGATTTACATATTTCTCATCAACACCTTCGCGTCGAGCTATATTCTTTCGTGCTTGAAATACATTTGATGTGTTGATTTCTGCTTGGTATGGAAGTTCACCAGAAACCCATACTTGTGCTTCAAAAAGTGCCATAATTAAGCGATTAAAGAGTTTGATACCTTAAGACAATTATAGCACACCTACAGGCGATTGTGGAGTGTGCTGGTGAAGTGTATCAAGCACAAACTCCTCAAACCATTCGTCAAACAAATCATCAGTTTCTTCGTGCTGCCTATCAATCAAGTTACGCATCTGAACAAGACGATCTTGCTCCATCTTGAGATTCAGAATTGCATCACCAATGTCGTGCAGTTTGTTATTGATTTGAACGCGATCAAAACCATTCACAGCAGTAACTAGGTGTTCAATGCCGTTGATGATTACAGGTTGGTCAGTGATAGTGAAGGTCATTTGGGTAGTGCTCATACTACTATGGCACTTTGGGCGTCCCCCCTTGCAATCACTTGCTAGTATATTTGTTTTTGAGTTCTTTTTCTGACTTCTTGCCAGTTGATTGAAGAACAAGATCTCTCAAAGTTCTTTCGCCTTTTTTATAAAGTGCCTTACGTTCTTGTGTGGATAAACCAGATGCCTTCTTTGGTTTATATCCAGGTGCTGCTGCTTTGGGTGCTGCTTTCTTTCTTAGGAGCTCAGATGCTGATGCAGTTTTAGCACCTGCTTCTCTTGCTTTACGCTCTAAGTATGCCTTACGTTGTGCTGCTTTGGGTGATAATGCAGCAGAACCACGCTCTTGTGTTGGTTGCTGTTCTCTTGTAGAACGTGGTTTTTGTGTGCCAATATCTTTTCTTGATTTATATTCTACTGGTTCTGTCTTACCACCACCAACTGCCTTTACCCTTCTTTTTTCGGGAGTAGATTTCTTGCGATTTCTTGCATCAATACGTCCACCTTCACCAGTTTTTGTTATCTGGGAAGACCCCATCACATCTTTGTCATATGCTTCGCTACAAAATTGAGTGAACGTTTTCATCAGAGAAAAGAAAGACCTTTCATTATTTATAGTAAACCCTCCCCAACCAGAATGGTGGAGAGGGTAGACAGTTTATCAACTGGTTAGTAGTATTCTTCTGATGCTGCTACTTCTGCAGCTACCTTTGCTGCTTCTGCTGCTTCTTCTGCCAATTCTTTATCAAAAGCAGCGCGACTTCCTTTAAACACTAGATTATTAGCATAAAAGTAACTCACACGCTCACGGCGAAGTTGTGCTAAACGATCATAAAGTGCTTGTTGTTCCTTTGTATATTGAAAGTTTTGTTTGCGCCAAGCAACATTTAGTTCGCGCAGTTGATAGATGATTTCAGCAGGTTTCATTTATTCAGAGGTGAGTTGTAGAATGAGCGAAAGATTGTAACAAGAATGATTGCGGTTGAGACAACACCAATCAAACCAAGGAAGGTGACGCCATCACCAACAAATCCGTAAGAGTTAGGCATTAGTAATCGTAGTTTCCGTTGATGTAATCGTTGACATTAAACTTTTCTTCTGCATCAATAGATTCACTCATTTCTTCCACAAAGTCAAAATGAGAGAACTCTTCTATTGAAAGATCGTCAAAATCGTCCATTTTTGTTTGTGTCTTACATTACTATGGCACTTTGGGCGTCCCCCCTTTGATTCAGTGAGACATAATTGCTTTTACTCGTGCTTTCTTTGCTACCAGTTCTGCACCTGCTTCGTGTTCCATTTCATCATGAGATTGGCGAATCTGTCTACCTTTCCATGTTGCAGATTGACGTGCAATCTGCTTGTTGAACTCATTAGGTTCCATCGTTAGATGTTGTTCCATAAACTGGCGGAAAGTCTTCATTTTACAAATACTTTTTAGTAGTATTTATTTTACATGTATTTGTATGTCTTTTGCACCCTGTTTTTCTATGACTTGATACCAAAAAGCAGCATCGTCAATAGTAAGAAACGATGCCACTTGTTTTGAGTAATGTCCCTTGCGTTTGGGTTTGAGATAGACGACTTGGTACTGAATTGTCAATGTAAATCTCAATAGGTTGATTATCGTCCCAGTGTTTAATTACCCCAGCAACAATGAAACAGTTGGTGATTAGGTATGTAAGAAAAATACCTGCACGAATCCTTGCCACAATATCAGATTCATTATCACATTTGGATGCTTTCTCTCCTAATGCCATCGCAAACCATTTCCATAATGTTTTGTGTTTCATTTCTCCGATTCTTTCAGTAGTTGTACGTCTTTCCATTGATTAGGATAGACTAACAGACAAACATCTTTTGACTTGTGATCTAATTGATTATTGATGCAGATAGTGATGTACTTCTCACATACAAAATCAATAAAACCAACTTGCTCTTTGTACTTAACGTCCAATCCTGAATAGAAAGTAGTCATACAAAGAATTGGTCTAGTGGTGATTGCTTGAGTTTCATAGCTGTATAAGGTCTAGTGTCCTTAATATCTATTTCTTTACCCACAGTCTTAACATTTATTGGGGCATAATACTTGTTTCTTTTTGTATTGTAGAAACCCCAAACGGTTGCTGTTGATTCGCCCAAGTTAAAGTCAAATTTCCGATGGCAACGGAGCATAATGCGAACAACATTATGCTTAAACTCTTCGTACTCATAAGAATAATTCTCAGGTGCTTTGTGAGGAAAATCAACAATCATACACTTTTTCTTCGTCAATTTCTTGAGTCATAATTTGAATCAATCGTTCAAGTTGAGTGATTTGTTCTTGTTGCTCTTTAACTTTAGTTTTGAGAGCAGCAACTTGTTCATTAAGTTGTTGTTTGAAACTAATGCAAAGATAGTTGTCAACGGAAACGCTAGTCATAAAATTAGGTAGTAAAGGATTTAACAATTTGTGGATCTTGAGTATCATCCACAAGAGCAAATCGTGGTGCCCTGACCACATTTGCCATAATCAGATTATCATGAACATTGTCATAAGAAATCCCACCATCTCTCAGAATATCATGACATTCAGTGTCAGTTGAAGCAATGACACTTACAGTTCCACCATATTCACTGGAAGGAAAAGGAACCCAATAGTCAACCAAATACAAATACTTCATCGTTGTGTGTAAATTACCTCTTAATTGTAGTAGTTTTCGTCTTCATCGTCAATAGCAAAAATAAGTGCAGTGCCAATTGTGATAAGTGAACCAAGTGCCATTCCAAGAATAAAAGTCATGTAAACTCTGCAATGTAGTAATCAACAGTAATCTCTAAACGTGCTGCTTCACGTTCACAATCTTCAAGAAAGTCCTCAAACAGTTTATCAACCTGCATATCTTTACGATTTTCGTTGTAATCAATCATCGTTGTTGCTCTGCAATACTATAAAGTTTGTTGTAAAGAGATGCTGTGCTGCCATATTCTTTCTCAAGTCGCACTTCTTGATTTAGTGCAAGATGATTTAGAGCAGACAGCAAGATATTCAATTCATTTGTATTCAGGTTAACATTAGTCATACATTAAGCAGCAACAGGAACAGGAATGTTTACTTGATAAGGAACAGGACCGTGCAAATCATAACATATCCATTCACCACATTGAGTAAACAGATAGGCATATTCTTCGCCATCATTCAGATATTGAGTGAGGCAAGAATCAAGGCGAGGAGGACGATCTTCGCCCCTGGAAGAATAATACAAAGGCCCAGTGGCAGGCAGAGTTTCATTACTCCAACCAGAATTAGTCCACAGGCAACTGATGTCTCCCCCATCAATCAATTCAGATGCTTTCTCATAGCAATTGAAGTGCTCTACAAGTTTGACTCCATTAAACTCAGGATAACCATCCCAATGGCAATACACAGAAAGAATAGAACCATTAGCGAGTTGAATACCGATGCGTGAGCGAGTTGCCATTTTTTGTTTGGGTCTTATACTACTATGGCACTTTGGGCGTCCCCCCTTCCATCACCGAACCATCAGAAGTGTTTTAGGTCTTTCTGTTGAACTAAAACAATAGGTAGAAAAGGTTACTGAGATAATCATTGCCACCACAAATGACACAGAAATCATTGCCCAGTCACGAACTGAATAGGTCTTCATGGTGTGCAATCTCCCGTGGTTCTGCGAATACTAAACAGAAACAGTTCAATAGCACTTTCTTTACAAGACTTTTTAGAAGAATTGTGCTCTTGTTGTTGCGTGTTAATGACTGTTGGAGGAACAATAATTGGTGCTTGCTGTGCTGTATAAAATGATGGAGGATAATATTGTTGTGCTAACGCTGGGAGCGCAACAAAAGGAATCATTCCAATAAGAATTCGAAGTTTCATGATGAAATCAAGGTTGATAGGGGAATTATAAGAGAGGAGGGTATCAGTGTCAAGTCAATAGCAGTCTGTATTTGCAGCAACAGCACCCAATACTGCACCCACAGGAATAGATGTAGAATAGTTTTTTCTTGGAGTTGCAAAGTATGCAATTCCACCGCCAAGTAGGGCACCAAGACTGGTATTTCTTGCACCACATCTTTTAGTAGGAGCTTGTGCTTGTTGTTGATATTGTTGACCACCGTATCCCTGATTTCCACAGAAAACAGGTTCACGATTTGTTCTGACTTGTCCGCTGACATATGTGCCAGAAGATGTGTAATAACCAGGTAGATATTCTTCTACATTTCTATAACACTCACCATATACAGTAGCATTTTGTGCAACTACTGGTGTTGGTAGAATTAGAATTGACGAAAGAAGGATTAAAGGTAATTTCATTGTCTTTTGGCCTTTGAACCTATTATAGACCATTTTCGTGGCGTTAGGAAAATGGTTTATGACACTTGTTTGAGTGGCACATCACCTTTACCCTCCAAAGAACGTACCATCAGTTCAGTAAACTTCTCCATTTTTGAAGCAGATACTGTATGTGGATTGTAGTTAATTGCTTCTTTGAGTGCAACTAACTCATTCCATTCTTCTTTAGTAAGTTCAGAAGTTCCAGTTCTTGCAAGTGTCATAATTCTCCATCATTGTGTTGCTATCCTAACACAATATCTATGGATATGAAGAATGCTTAAGGTTCTCTTCGTAATTGATTAACAGTTCTTAACCAAAGAAAGTACCAAAGGAACCAGTATTTCCATTTTCCCTACTTTCCAGTTTATCCATTAAACTATCAAATGTTTGGAGAGTTTCAATCTCCTGTATCATTTTAGAAATTGATGTACAAATAGCAGGACGTTCAGACCTTGCAGAGAATGCAAGTGCATTTCTTAATGATTGCTCTGCTTCTTTTAGACTTTCTTCTACTGATTGTGATAGTGCCATCAGTTCTTTACCTCAACTTTTTTTAACAAATAAGATCCATTATCTTGTGGAATCCATTCAATCTGATCACCTTCTTTAAGATTTGCTGCCTCTAACAAATCATCAGGGAAAGTAATTACGCAATCATCACCTTCTTCTTCAACAGGAAGAACCCACTTCTTGACCTTATCTTTTACTGTATTTTCGCCAGGAAAGTTGCTGTCACGATCTTGCTTTAGAAAACCCCCAACATTCCTTAAATCTTGCTCTAATTCAGCAGCAGCACACATTTCTTCTATTTCCTTATCAGTGTATTGAAGTTCTATTTCCCAACCACCAAAATCTACAGGACGATGACCATTCAGAAGAGAAAGAAGCTCATATGCCTGAGATGCTTGATGTTTATAGGTATAATAGTTGTCAGAAACAGCATCTCTGATAGTATCATAGATTTCTTGTGGTGTTGCTTCTGCATTCATCGCATCATACAGAAAGTTCTCAAGTTGCTCAAGTGAGTATTTTTTGTAGTCAGTCATGATTTTTGAGTTCTTCTTCAATTGCTTGTTTGATTATAATCTGAACTTGCTCATTCGTCAACCCATTCATAAAACTCCATTTGGGGTCATTTTTATCCCAAGTAATTTCAAATGAACCGTCAGCATTTTCTGTAACTTTAAGTGTATCTTCCATCAGAACCAAGAACCTCTTAGAGATTTACGAGATTGTCTCATTGCCTTATAAAGATTTTTAATTTGCTTATAAGCATCTTCTGTTGTCATTTTTCCCCCGATGGCCATATTTGTCAAATAACTGACATGATGTGTAAAATTATTCAGATTATTAATTTGTGTGATATCCAAGAACGACATATCTGCGTCAGGATTGATTGGAGGAGTTGGATATAAAAACTCCTCCTTTGCCTGCTTTGCTGTTGTCATTTATCAAGAGAATAGTTATTCAGATTATAAGTCACTGGATGAATACTGTCAATCTGTGATTGCAATCGGTTTTCAACTTCATACAAACAGTTTGTGAGTTCTATATTCTCATTTTCAAGTTTTTCAATTCTTGCTATAAGTTGAGTGTATATATCAGCATTATTCATATTAGTTTCATTTATCTTATAGGGATGGAGAAGACTGTCAAACCACTTAAACATTAGATTATTCCTATTTCTTTAAGGTATGCTCTGTATCTCATAAATCCACCAATATTTACTGGTCTATTTAAACTCTCACAACAACGACAATATGAAACAAAATCAAACCAAGGAGCTGTGGGGTCAGTGTCGCTCATAAAATGCCCCATCAATCAGTGTCTTTTGCATTTTTCTCCTTAGATAGTTGACGTTTTAGTTCTACATGAATAGGTGATAGATGTCTTAGAATGTGCATATCACCCTCCATCAGTTTAGCAACTCCTTCTACTTGTTGAAGTGCAAGAAGTAGTTTAGATTTCTTATTCATTAGTTTCCTCTTTTAGTTCTTTCATAACCTCATCAAGTGAATAGGTTTTCTCTTTACCAGTTCTTACATCTTCTGCCATTTGTATCAGATGTTCAAGAAACGATTTGGGTAAGACTTCATCTTCACCTAATGAACTCCAAAACCAATTATAACATTCTTCATAAGGGTCATCATACCACATCAGGGTATAATCCTTATAGTTCCCAGTCATCAAGTCAACCCAGATACGAAATGTTCCACGAATAGATTGAAATCCTGTGGGAAATACGTGTGTGATGTAATATTCTAAGTTTGTCATCAGTATTTCTCTAAACAATAAACACCATTCTTCTC
>Ga0209500_10002567_pt1 | contig 12777 bp, 21 predicted proteins | sample S_140212_EF_Meta_FD_187323 | JGI IMG/M metagenome (GOLD analysis project Ga0209500, IMG submission 187323) | Freshwater microbial communities from Lake Simoncouche, Canada to study carbon cycling - S_140212_EF_MetaG (SPAdes) (version 2) | ecosystem: Environmental > Aquatic > Freshwater > Lake ...
CACGGTGGAATGAGGCGTCAAAAAAAGATGGGGCATCTTAGAATTTTTTTTGGAATTACATTTGATACACGCAACAACTAGGTTTTCCATTTCATCAGTGCCACCTTTTGAAATTGGGATTACATGATCAACACTCAACTTCTCATTAGCACCACAATAAACGCACTCATATCCACCAGCCGCGAGGACTTTTGCCCTGATCTTTTTCCAATGGGTTGAGTTTGCTTTGCGTTGTGAATGTAATGTCATTAGTAATGCCTGTTAGTCTGCCAATAAGCCCAGGCTTTGCACGGGGTTTGATGCCTGTGTTTGATGTATTTGATACCGAGATTGATCTGCTCTATTGGGTCGTTAGTCTTTAGGTTTAGCAGTTGGGGGATGCCCTTAGCACTTGAGCGTTTGTTCTTAGCCTTGTAATTCCAGTTTGATTCTTTAGTCCAGAGTAATTCCAGGCATCTGTATTCTTTAGCATCAACTACTAATGAATGAGCATATAGTTTGAAATGATCAATAGCAGATACGGAATATGTTTTTTCCACGCTGCTCAATTGCAAAAGCAATAGACATAGAATTCCCGTTAGTGAGCCGCGCCTGGAGATTTTATGCTCCGCATCTCCAGCGGGCATTGGCGATCGTAGTGCCCTATGCAAGCAACACGCCATCATTTGCCTTCGGCGTTTCGCCCACAAATTCAACGCCTAAGTGTCCACACCCTGTGCATTCAAGGACTTCAATGCCAGGTGGCAATGTGTCGCCGACAATGCGCACAATTCCTTGCATGCGCGCTTTGCAGATGCGACAATCAAATGGATACATTGGCGTAAATGCTCTTTGCTAGGGTTTCAATAGGTCGCAGGTTTATTTGGCTAACCCAAAACGATCCTGATTTGTGCAGGAATCTTGTCTTTTTAGCAGCGACAATTGGTAAGTAACCCACCACTTTGTAGTCAGGGGCAGTGCCAGTGCAGAGGATTGCTATGTCATCATCACGATCACTAGGCTGAATGATCAAATGACCAGCCAGCCATGATGTCCACTTGACTTCAATGTTGCGCCCAATGTCTGCACGCTCTTTAAAACTGTTGATGGTTGGATCAAACTCTGCTAACCCTAAAACCCTTGCAACGGCTATCTCAGCCCCTGTTGCAATGATGTTTGCACTAATTACTTCAAAGTAAGTTTGATACCTGTCTGAATAGTTATATCCAGGTCGGTGGGTTACATCTCCAGTTTTGTATGATTCAGCCCGTGCCAATCCAACCCTGGCAGCGGTGATTTCCTCTGCCTGGGTCAGTGTTATGGGGATCATCTGTTTATGTGTTTTAAATAGCAAACACGGCAAATTGATAACCGATCATCAACAATCCTGATCAGGTCAATTCGATTAAACGGCTCAAAACATGAATCACATGCCTGAGCCTGTTTATCATTTAGCAATTCACCATCAGCGGTGATGTGTCCAGTTACGCCATTTTTAGTAAATGAGATGCCGCCCATGTCAATTCCAAATCGGCTTGCATTGATTGGTTTTTGACCCGCAGACAAAACCTGCATACGGTTTGCCAGTTTTGCCCACGCCAGCCTTCTCAAGCATGTAACCGTGGCTGCATTGAGGTTTCTCAGAGTGAACTACACCCTCATAAATCTCTTTGACTATTACATCCATTGATGCACCAACGCTTGCAAATTCAGCATCAGGCACAATGCTCAGATTTACCCGCTCCATGCGATCCTTAGATTCACGGGCAAATCCTTCACTGAATTTACTCAACCCACCTGTGTGTAATGCGCGCCCAATTGAACTGGTAGATGCATTTTCGCATGGGAAGCGATTGGTGCTTGATCTGATTTCCTCTGCAAAATCAGTGGCATAGGGGAGCATGTCAGTTGCATCCCGATACAGATCAGTTTGCACAATGTAGCGCTGACCATCCTGATAAATGATTTTTTGGTCAATACGACCATTTGGGTTTAACATCCAAAATTGTTCAATGCGCTCTGCAACCGTAGAATAATTTTCAAGCGGCATGATTTACCTGATTTACGATTTGGCGTGATACCTGGATGCCCCTGGCAAACCCACGGCGTGATCCCAGGTGATCACCGCGCCGATACCCGAATTTGTAGCCTGCAATGAAACTGATTGCAGTTAGTGATATAAGAATGAGTGCTAGCACTCGTGTTGAATCCATAACTTTGCTCCCGATCTGTTATGGTCAGACCAGGGATTAAAACCAAATTAAAAGATGATATTTACGCTTACATTATGTTAATCTAACTTTACATAATGTAGAAAAGCGGATTATCAAATCATCTCAGTATTTGGAATGTATCCCTTGTCTGACTTTTACCCAATGCCTACCATTGAGTATGTAAAGCGTAAATGCAACCACTGACACTGGTCAAGCAACACGCCATCAGCGGACATAAGTCAATGGGGATTTATGAACTCATCTGGTCGAATTCGGGCAACCACCGAAGTTAATTTTAAATCCCGCATGCGTGCCTTCGTATTCGGTGAGGATGCGAGGGTTATTAACCCAGGGGATCTGCTCATTGAGATGTCTGCAACTGAGCCAGGGGATAGGGAGCAATCCAATATCCGCAAATTTGAGATATACATCAACGGGGATCAAATGGGTGCGCTACTGGTTCAAGTGACCAGGGCATCAGATTTGTTCAATGACAATGAATATTGGTTGAAACAACCAGCATCAATTGAATCAAAACCTTTAACGGCTGATGTGCTGGTTGAGCAGGATGCAAATAGGCTCAGGATTCATTTGAAACACTTAAAGGGCTATAAACCCACATTGGTGTTACTACCTGCGACCCCGATTGTCCAGGATGCAATTCAATTGGCGAACGCATTAGGTTGATGGGTTATTTTTTGGTCTATCCTTTGTTTTAAGCCCATTGGCAGAAACAATCCCTGCAAGTGTGCCAGTGAGAAACACGCACAAAGTTGAAACCAAATCAATGGCGGCTTTGTCATTTGGGGCTTGCTCGCCTAATGGTTGGGTGATGAATAAGAATGCATACAATAATGAAAACACTGAGCCAGCAAATACGATTGCAAGGATGATTCCAATTGTGACAATAAGCCTGGCATGTAATTCTTCAGCGGTCAATCGCGTGCGTGGCATTGTTTTCCTCTACTGAATCGGGAAGCAAATCTTTTGTGCATTGTCCAACGGCTAAACATTGCGGGGGATTGCATTCTGCCTTTGTCCAGTTTTCAAATTCCTGGCATGGGTAACGCATCCAACCCTGATAACCGCAGCCTGATAGGGTTGATGAAATTAACACCAACCCAATCAGTTTTATCATTACTTACCTTTAACGCCAAACGCTGCATCATTAGGATTGCAGTAGCGGATGATGACGGGCACGATAGCAGCAACGCCACCCATTGCCATTGCTTTTAAATCTCCGCCTGACATATAAACTGCAAGTGCTGCGGCAACATAACTGCGCAACCAACTTGCAATAATTGCTTTTGCATTTTCCATTATTTATTTTCTCCTTTTGGTCGGTCAGGTAATACACCTGTAAATGGCTCATAAGATGGGCGACCATAACCCACAACAAATGAACGCGCTCCCAAACTTCTTGATTTCACCATAACTTCACCACCATTGCGTTGATCTCCAGCACCTGATGTGTTGCCCTCAATGGTTACGATTTGTTTATCTGATGCCCGTATGACCAATCCAATGTGATTGATTGTTACTTTGTCATCAATAATGAAATCAAAAAACACAAAATCACCAATTTTAGGCGTGGAATGCCATTGTTTATTCTTTTTAAATGCTTCAGCCCCAACACGGGTGCTGACTACATTTGGAACTTTGACACCTGCCTGATCTGCACACCAATTCAAAAATGACCCGCACCAGGGCAGTTTGTCAGCCTTCATGTGCTTGCCATATTTGGTTTCATTGTCGCCTGTTTCGGCAGTGCCCACCTCATTGAGTGCAATTTCAATTAAGCGGGGCAGTGTGCCATTCGGGAAATTACTCATTTTTAGTTGAGCAACAACCTGGCTTCATCAGCGGTCAATCCCAATTTGTCCAGGATTGCCTGGCGTTGGGCTGCCTTTGCTTCGGCTTCGGCTTGTGCCAATGCATTTGCCGCTTGATCTGCCTCATAAATTTTAAATTCAGCGGCAGTCATTTCGCGATCAATAACTTCATCTGTTTCAATATTGTGTATTCTGATTATTGGTTTAGTCATTTTAATTCACCCCGTAAAGTAGGACTGTTCCTGTTGATAAATTACCGCCATCACATTGAAAAACTAATGAACTAATTGCTGCACTTGAAATAAATGATCCAAAAGAAGCAAAACCTTGATAATTGCCTGGATTTTGATAAGCACCATAAATGCTAAATGGTTTATAAGCGGTTGTGCTTGTGTAATTATTTATTGTAAAAGCCCAAGAATTGTTCGCACTTGTAAATAAAGAACCACCAGCACCGATATTTGTAAATCTTACACTTGTGTTAATGCTGGAACTCCAAGTTGCTGCGGTGGTAACATTAAGTTGCATTGCAGAACTACTAACATTGTTTGGCAAACACTTGAATAAATCTGTGCTTGTTGCGTTAGTAACGCCAGTAATTATCATATATAAACTTTTATAAGATTGTGAAATACTTGAGATTGTTACTGTTGCTCCTGATAATGTAGTAGTAGATAATAAAGTTAAACTGCCAGCGGATATTGTGCCCCATGAATTTGTTGTTCCATTTGTTGTTAAATATTGTCCATTTGTTCCCGTGCCTAATCTTGCAAATGTGCCTGAACCAGTTGCTTGAATTAAATCACCTGATGTGGTAAATGCAGTTGCCATTGAGTTTGTGACTGTCACATCACCTGATGTGCCACCACCACTAATTCCAACACCTGCGGTCACGCCTGTGATGTCACCTGGATTTGGTGTTGTCCATACAAAATCCATGTCAGTTCCAGTTTGTTTTGCAAGTATTTGACCAGTTGTGCCACCCAATAAATCTTGCATTGATGTGGCAACGGCTTGACCAAACACCGCAAAATCTGCTGGTAAGTCCGTGACCAAATCTGTGTTTGTTGGCATTTGCCAGCCAAACGGTGTTGTTGGATTGCTCATTTATTTGCTCCTACTCTATTAAAGGATTGTGGCATTTGCCCAATCCAATGTTGCGCTGACATCCTGCCATTGTTCAACAATTGGCACATTTTCCCATCTGAATGCTTGAAGGCTAAATGCCAGTGATGACACATTCATGGTCAGTGATAATTCATTGTAAGCGGCTGCAAATGTCCAGCCTTCAACAAATCCCAAAAATTCACCTGAATTCATGTTAAGTGGCAGATTGGTGATTCTAAGCGGCTGCCCCATAAATGTATTTATCAGGGCATCCCGATCTGCATCATCAATTTCAGGGTTGGTCAGGTCAAATGCAAATTGATTAAATTGGGCATTTGGGTATGCCCTTAATTCCAAATAAAACGCTGCCTGTGTTTCGGCATCAGCCTGATTGTGCAATGTGGTATTTATGATCTGCGATAAATTACCGTATAAAGCAATTGATGCAGGGTCAGAATCTGAAACCTCATTATTTGAATTTGACCCGTATTTTAAAGTAATTGCATTTCGCACATCACCGCTGCGGGTGCGGATTTGAAGATTTTTTGCATTGGCTTGATTGGCATCTAAATCCACATAACCATTGGCTGATAAGTATTGGCTGCGGTGTGTGCTGTCTGCGTATGAAATCCGACCCTGGGCATCCTCATAAAGTTGCCCCAATCCTGATGTTGCAAGCCCTGCAACCAGTGTATAAATATCAATCACACTGGATGAACGCGCTGCCAAATCATAATCACCTGGTTGATCAATCTCACCCAATCCATTATTTTCTGCACCTTGCCATTGCTGCGCTGGGGGTGAGTAAGTTGCCCAGGTGACTGCGGCTGGCACTTGCTGCCATTGATTAAATAAAACCTCAGATAAAACCCGATATATCTGATCACCATCAAATTCATGCGGCAAAATGCCTGTGGTGATAATTTTGGGCAATCTACTTAATGCACCTAATGCAATGATTGTGTATGTCTGAGCATAAGCAACTGAGCCAATTTCTGACACGCTTATTGTTGAATCAGTAATTGTTCCGCCAAATATCGGCACAAATGTTGCGGTTGAATCTTGCACTGAAATGGTGACTGATTGATTAATCTCAAATTCATAATTAGTTTGATCTAAATTAATTAATTCAATGTTGCAGTAACCCGCCTGGGCTTGACTGTAAATGTCGGTGCGCCCGCTAGTGATTGTAAGATTGCTCAGAATTAAATTTGTGTAATCAACTCCATCAATTTTGAGTTGCCATACTGGATTCCAGAGTGTCATCCGAATTTACTATAACTTCCTGTAACATTAAAATTGTTTGCCCCGCCAGTGCCGCGATCATAAGAATCATTTAGATTGCGCACAATTGTCCTTGCAGTGCCTTCAGGATCAATTGCGCCATTTACGGTGAGATTGATGATTGGAGCATCACGACCAGTTTCACCAGCAAATGTGCCACTTAAAGGATTAAATGTTTTTGGTGGCATTGAAATGTTTTCTAATCCCAGCGCGGCATCTGCTTGCTTGTTCAAAACATTAAATTGTTTTTGCAATGCATCCAATTGTTTTTGTGCAGTCTTTGAACTAATTGCATCTGTGGCAAGCAAAAATGTTGTGTCGGCGATTTTGTCTGATATGCCTTGCAGTTTCTTTACTAAGTCAGGCAGATTCACCGCGGCTGCGGCATTACCAATTGCTCCACTTGAACCCGCTGCACCACCACCAATCCCACCTGATGATCCGCCAGCAAAACCCCCGCCACTTGAACCCGCTGCACCACCACTTGATCCTGAACTAGGAATCCCGCCATAACCACCAACATTTGTTGATGATGCTGATCCTATTTGGTTTAGTTGTGCAATGTCTGCTCCAGGTTTAATTAAATTTAATCCACGGATAACACGGTTGATGTTATCTATTATGAAATTAACAATTGGTGTGATAGCACCTGAAATTGTGCCAAATACATCAATGATGAATGCAACTGCATTGCCAGCAAATTCAGTGATCTTACTAAAAACCGTGCCTAATATCGGCAAAACATAGGTTTGCATTAGTTGGATAAACTCTGAAAATTTGTCTTTGTTTCGGTCAATTGCATCTGCCACAACATTCCAGGCATCCTTAAATTTGTTAAATATAGGCACACCGTATTCAAAAATGTATCCGATCATTTTTTCTAAGATAGGGAGCAGGGCAGTGCCAATAGATTCTTTACCTTCATCAAATGCTTGCTTCAAGCGGTCAATGCGCCCCTGGAATGTTTCAGCATTTGCCGCGGCTGCACCACCGTATAAGTCCGACAATGCTTGTGTTGTGCCTTTAAAATCTAATGTTTTTAATTGGGTAGCAGTTAAACCAATTCCTAGTTTTGCCAATTTTGAATCATTGCCTTCATAGGCTTTTGCCAGGGCTTCAGTTACTGTTGCCAAATCTTTTCCAGTGCCTTTTGAAACATCAATGGCAAGATTTAAAATGTCTTGAGATTTGGCGGTGTCCTTTGTCGTTACCGCTAACCGCTGGAATGATGCACGCAAATCATTGTCTGTGATTCCAGTAGCCAATTGGGTTTTGCTGATGTAATCTTCAGTTGCTTTAATTTGCGCATCAGTTGCACCTGTTGCTGATTGCAGCGCATTTGCCAATCTTAGTTGTGCGGCTTCATCCTCAATTGCTGACTTAACCCCATCAATTCCAATTTTGATTGCGTATGCGCCCGCTGCGGCTGCGGCTGCGGCAAATGCAATTCCAACTTTTTTGCCCATGTCAGAAACACGACTGCCAAATGTATCAACATCATTTTCGGCAGACTTTGTTGCTTTTTTTAACTCACTTAGATCAGCATCAAAGGTGATTGAAACTTTAGGCGTTGCCATTTAATCCCAACCCCTTCACAATTTCTGAAAATCCTTTTGAATACTCTTGAGCAACAATTGGCGCATAATAATTTGTAGCAGGTGCTAACCAATAGCCTGATTCTTTGTATCTTGCTTTAAACCTATTGCTGTATTTACGACCAGCACGATCAACGCCCTGATGTGATCCGTATTCCGTTCCCCATAACAATTCACCAGCGACTGCACTGGTTTGTTTTGTTCGGACACCTTTTTTGTTTTTAACTCCACCATAAGGTCTGCCAACTTTTTTAGTGCCACCTACATCAACCCGAATCATGCGATCTCGTGGGGTAAGTATTGATTGCAAAACCAATTTTGTTTGTGGGGCAGGGGCTTGCATTCCAAACATCATCAATTGACCTGCAAGTCGCTTTGATAATGGCTGAGCCATGTCACGAACTTTTGCAGATGTTTCTTTATCCATTAAACGCAATGAGTTTCTTAAATCACGCAACGCAATTGGCTCAAGCGTTATGGAATAAATCCCACGCCCTCTAGTGACTGCCATTGCGCTGCTCCAAAATCTCGATTGCTGTTAAAATCTGCTCTGCGGTTTTCCATTCACTCATTGGAATTGATGTGGCAATTGCCAATTCAATCAATAAATAATTTATGCTTCCGCGTTTGAAACTTTTGGGTCATCTGCTCCCACCTGCACATCCACCGCAGTTTCCATCCAGGCATCAAATGGTTTAACTGGTTTGCCGCCCGCTTCACGCTTCATGGCGTGATATGCAAGGAATAACAAATCAGATACCCCAATTTTGTCCTGGGCTTGACTGATGATGTTGCCAGTTTTCTGCTCCCACTTTGCCCACTCAGTTACCTGCGCGGTATAAGTTTCAGATGACCCGTTTACATATTCAATTGTGATTGGTAGTTTCATTTGTTTGCTCCCGATTCTTTACTAGTCGTTGAGTAACGGTGTTGTTACACAAGTGAATGACAATGAAACTGTTTGTGCATCAGGTGCAGTGCCGCCCGCTGATGGCAAAATTGGTTGAACATCAAATGTGAATACTGCGCCCGTTTCGGCAGTTAGTGAAACTGACAATGGTGTTTGTGGTGCTGATGTTGCGGCAGTCCACAATGATTCACATAATCCAGCAGGTGAAACACCCCAATCAGCCAACATTTCAACTGCAAATGTGCCTTGAGTATCAGTTGTGTAATAAGCCTTGCCATCTAATGTTTGATAAGTGTTAATTGTTGATGCAACGGTCAGCGTGGCTGATGTTGCTTGCGCATCATAATTGTCACCATCAATTGTAAATGTGACATCGCGACCCGTGATGATTGTTGTTGGCATTTTTTCTCCTTATGCTTGATCTTGGTTGTAGTAAGTGCTGACCGCTAGATCAGCAATTAAAAGTGATGATGTTCCTATGTTTGTGATGGTTGGGCGTTGGACATCCCCAACGACATACCCATCAGGCATTGCTCCCAAAATTTGAATGATTAAAACCTCTAAATTGTCTAGTGCGCCAGGGTTTGAGTTGTAAGCAACTGCAGCGGTTATTGTGAAATTGATTCTGACACTGACCGTTGTTTTGCTTATCAATGTTGATTCTAAATAAGCCCCATCAGACGGCACAATGATGCATGCAGGTGGGATTACCGCTTCAGGCACAAATGAATAAACTGATGCGCCTACTGATGCCAGGGCAGTTGCTAATTCACCGCGGACTTCGGCAATTGATGCGCTCATTGAGCCATTGTTTCGGTGTCTATAAATGGGTATAGCAATCCCATTTGTTTGTTTATCAAACCGCGCCCAACCCTATAAATCTGAGTTGCAAAATCAATTCCTTCAGCCACTGATCCAGGTGCAATGATTGCTTGAAAAATGTCTGTTGATAAATTCAACAATGCATTTTTGATTGCTGGATTATTTGCATAAATCTCTGCCGCACTCGACCCATCAAGCACGGCAAGCCCAGCGGGGATGACTGGGGTGATTACGGTGTCCGCTGCTACTAAGGTTGCAGAGAACATATACACATCAGATGTTCGGACATCAACCGTGTATGTATCATCATAATCACCACAACCAGTCACAATGACTGATTGACCCTGGACAAAAAGATTGGCGCGGGTAGTTACAAAATAAATTTTATTGTTTTTAACTTGATAAGAATCAATCGCAGATGTGTATGCAGTAAGTAGTGGCAGACAAATCGCTTCACTACTTGCAATTATTTGATCCAAATATGCATCTGAATACATGGTTTCACTCACGCCTAAAATTGCGCGTAAATCATCAGCATCAATGATTGGCATGAGTGATCCCTTCGTTCGACTGGGTTATGTTCGGGAGCGACCACAACCCATGATTATTTGGTTGGTATCAGGTCTGATTCCAGGCTGCACCAAATGCAACTTTGTTTGCAAGTGCTGCATAACCGTAGTAAAGAATGTCCACTGTTCCATCAGATTGGATTGCAGTGCGTAGTTGGAATCTAGGTGACTCATACCATGTCCATGAATCAGGATTGATTACAACCATTGATTTATCACCTGCGGCAGTTGTGCCACCAGCAACGCCAATTGAACGGCTAACAAATAAGTTGTAACCTGGAGAAACCACACCGCGCAATGATTGTGCATCCACGCGACCACCTTGATTTGAAGGTTGTGCGGCATTGTATAACGGTGCGCCATTGTCGTTGTAAGACATGATGTTTGTCCATTGGCTTGGAGATACAACAATGTTGCGTGCAAAACCTAGTGATGATGAATAAACTGCACCAGCAGCCTCTGCACCAAACTCTAAAAATCCTGCGGCAGTGTTTGCATGAACACCAGTTTGTTGTCCAGCACTTGCAATTGTTCCTGTTGCAAATGCATCTGTTGCTTTAGCATAAGCAAACTCAAGGTTTTGTAATAAAGCCGCTACATACTCTGGTCGGCTGCGATCTATCAACTCAACAGTGCTAATTGCACGACCCTTGAAGGACTTGACAGGAATACTCAAAAATGATGCTTCCAGTTGTGATTCTGTTACTGGATCATTTTCATCAATTTGATTTACAATAGGGACTTCAGTCACCTTCGGCAATTCGAAACTCATCCCGTATGAAACTAATGCTTCACGGCTTAGTGCATCAATCATTCCACGATCTGCATTTGCAAGTGGATTGATTACATCAGTTGATTGGAATGTTGGAATCATGCCAGGTGCAGTTGATGTTGTGTTATCAGCCGCTTTAACATAAATCTTTGAATCATCATCACCTAAAACATTTGCTTTTAGAAAATGCTCTAAATAAGTTATTTTGTCCACGATTGGTGAGCGTGGTTTTGTATATGCCATTGGCGTATGTGTTGCCTTAACTTCAGTTGCAGCCTCTACCGCTTCGGCGGGTGCAACCTGTTCAACGGTAGTGTTTTCCACTGCGTTTTCTCCTTCGGTTGGTTGATCTGTAACCTGTTGTGTTTCGGTTTCAGAATTTTCTGATTCGCTTAATGAAACTTCTCTAACTTTTGCTGATTTCACGGCTGGTTCACCGACAAGTGCAACGCCAGTGAGGTCACCTGCCAAAACCTTCATTGTTCCATCTTTTTGCATTTGATAATCATTAACTGCTAATTCAATGCTAAAAGAATCCCGCAAACCTTCCATTGCTTCGACCAATGCATCTGATCCAGCGGTGGTGTTTGCAATTTTAAATGTTGCATCAATTGATTTGTCATCATTCATTGTCATTGATAATGTTTTGCCAATTCTTTTTGTTCGATCATGCTCTAAATTTAAAAACACATTTTTAGGTTGAATTGAACCTTTTGCAAAAATTACTTTTCCAGTTGATGCATTTGCCTGTTCATTAAATGCAACAATTCGCCCAGAGATTGTTCTTGATTCAGAATCGGCTGCGGTGATCTGCATTGGTGTTGTTAGTTTCATAATGCCATGTCCTCTTTTCTCATAATTTCATCAGCGGTCATTACGCCAATGCGGTTGTAGATTTCGTAGATTTGCGCGCGCTCTAATGCTGAGCCGCGCAGGTATGCATCAAAATCCATCCGCACAACTTGTGATGATGGAATGAAATCGCCTTGACTAAGTCTTTGCTCTAAAGAATTTGCAATGGTTATCAAACTGAAATCGAGCAAAGTTTGTCGAGCGGTTACGGCATTTGAATAAGTCATTGATGATCCAGTTGGTGCATCTAGGAAATATGCGGGGATGCCAATTGCACGCGCACACTCCGTTGCCATTATGTCGCGGGCTTGATTTAAACCAATCTGCTCAGGTGTGAATCCAACTGTTTCCATTGAAATGTCTGCATTTAAAAATGCGGTGCTGCGGTTGCGCCTTGCAACGCCCCATTGCTCCAATAATTTTGCAATGCGATCTGCGGGTAACGCTGATCCATTTGATTTTAAAACCATTGATGGAATTGGCTCATTTGCATAATTTTGAACTGCACGCTCTAATGCAGCCGCGGTGCGGATTGTTCGCCCTGCTCTATTTAATAAACCCTCATCATTACCATAAAAAACAACTAACGATCCAACTCCACTGTTAGGCACTGCGTATCCATCAACTGTGTAGCCAATTATCTCAGTGGAATTGGAATTCAATTGCGCTGCAACTCTTTGTGGTGCAATGCGTTGTGTTGTGCGCACCCTGGTTGTATCCGCAAACTCTTCCAAAATTTGTAAATAAGAAAATCCGCTGAAAAGTAAATCCTCTGCGACCCATGCCCAGGTTGCTTGTCCAGGGATTCTGAAATCAGGTTGATTGATAACACGCGGTGCATC
>Ga0209500_10002569_pt1 | contig 12772 bp, 9 predicted proteins | sample S_140212_EF_Meta_FD_187323 | JGI IMG/M metagenome (GOLD analysis project Ga0209500, IMG submission 187323) | Freshwater microbial communities from Lake Simoncouche, Canada to study carbon cycling - S_140212_EF_MetaG (SPAdes) (version 2) | ecosystem: Environmental > Aquatic > Freshwater > Lake ...
AAGGTCGTAATATATGTCTCTGCCTTTTTGTTTAAGCGTCTTTCCATTGTAATATATGTTATATAATATAGTGGCAAATCTTTAGTTCATTTTTTTTATATATTAAAAAACAACTTAAAGGTAATGATGGTGCCATCGAGCCTGTCATAATTAAGTCCCCTTTTTCTTTCGCGGTTTGCCTTTTTTCTTAGGCTCCACTACCGCCTCTACAATAATAGGAACAACTTCTTCTTCTATAACTTCTTCCACAATAGGTGCTGATTCTTCTTCTACAATAACTTCTTCTACATCAGGTGCTGATTCTTCGACCATAATAGTTACATTTTCAGTAGCAACTACTGATTTTTGGCTAGGAGTATCAGATTCTATTTCTATGCTTTCTTCAACAACTAGTTCTGATTCTGGTTCTTCAATGCCAACACTCGAGTCATTAGCTGCTATACTGTTTCTAGAACTTGGCGTCGATTGAGGAACTATAAATGGTTCAATTGTAGTAGCACCTGTTCTTTTCATCGGCTCTTCCTTTTTAGAGAAATTTAGAAACCCATCAAATGGAATATCACTATCATACGTAGATGATTCGCTTGATTTAGCTGTATCAGGACGGACATATTCTTCACTGGTTTCACTCTCACTAAATTCGCCATTTGAAATAGGCGATGTTACAGATATTGATTTTCTTAAATCGTGTAATAATGCCTTGTCAATTTTGCCGCTAGTTAATTCTTCCATCAGACCCTTTTTAGTCTCCTTATTTATTTCAACCGCCTCGTCGAAACGAATATCCGTATCAATGTGTGTATGCATAAGTTGGATTTTTGTGCTAAACCGTTTCAAATACTTTGTATGTAGTGAATGAAAGAATTCGATGTAGGATATAAACATCATAATTTTCTCTCTTAAAATCGTATTATTAAAAACAAACGTAGTAGTATAGTTATTAATGTTTAACCCGATGTTTTGTTTTGACATGTGAACAGCTAATTCAGTTTCCTTACTGCTTAGCACAGCCATTAATATTCCTACCAAATTTAAAATGTTTTGATGAATATCTAACGTAATATCAAAATTGTAATCTTTAAACGGTTCTAAATCCTTGTATATAGGATATTCGTTGGGTTTAATACCATCTGTATACTTCTTATCATCTATGCTTTTTAGAATATAATCAATTATTATTTTATTCAGCTTATAATATTCACAATACATTCGATTCATAATTGCGCCAAACAATCTTTTCATATCATCAAACTCAATATCAATCAACTTACTTTGAAACTGAAACGAGTCCAACCCAAACACGAACATTTGGTTTTTACTGTTTTTAATAAACTCTGCGTAAAATAATTTCAATTTGTTAATTCGAACTTGTAAAACATCAAACACGTTTTGAACATTCGTTTTAATAGCAATAATACCGTTAAATTCACTCTTTAACATTGTAAGTTTATTTTCCATAATTCCGTTGATAATATAATTTAATATTATTATTTTATATTAAATTATATATATACTCAAGTGAATGTCCGACGATTTAAGTGAGAACGATTTTGTGGCCGATGAGCCCACCAAGGCGGTTACTGTCGAATGGACGCCAGAACACGAAGGTATTTTAATTGAATGGGCAGATAAGGCCATGTGTTACAGATGGTTACATTCAAAGTCATATAATCTATATGCGCGTTTAAACGCGTGGTATACAATCCCAGTAATTATTATTTCTACAATAACCGGAACAGCAAACTTTGCGCAGGAGCGCGTTCCAGTCGCATATCAAAACTATTTTGCGATGGTAGTTGGTTCATTTAGCATTGCTGCTGGTATTATAACTACAATCCAACAATTTCTTAAAATTACGCAATTAAACGAAGCGCACCGTGTTAGTAGTATAGCATGGGATAAATTTTACCGAAACATAAAGATTGAACTTGCCAAGCATCCTATGGAGAGAATGGAGGTGAGACAGATGATAAAGATGAGTAAGGAGGAATACGATAGATTGATGGAAACGAGTCCAAATATTCCAGAAAAGATTGTTGGCGAATTCAAAGTCAACTTTAATAAACATTCTACGTTTGAAAAAATTGTCAAGCCCGAAATTTGCGACATTTTGATCCCAACGAACGATCACAGAAACCCGTGGTTCAACGAGGAGAATCGCGCAAAACAGGCCAGCGAAGCGGTTAAAAATAAAATATCGAAACAAAACAAAATTAAAAGGTTAAATGCCGATCAAAATAAAATGGTTTCTGATTTTATCAATCTATTCAAAAGTTTAAATAATCGCGAACCGATGGAAACCGAGGTTGTTGATAACTTGAAGGACAAAATCGAGGTTAGTAAGATAAAAACAATTATAGAAAACTTGAACACATTATCAATACAAATAAACGTAGACAACGACGAAGAAACACTCGGGTTAATGATGGTTTAATTTATGATTTGGGTTCTGTATTTGGCAAAACGAGTATAGATATTATGATAAAAATGTAAAACAACACGTAAGCACCATACGCCGACTGATCTATGCCGTAAAAATTTAATATTTGTGTTAAACTATATAGTAACACAATTGACAAACCTATTAATGTTATGGAGTCCATTCCTATAACATTAATTAATATTATTATATTCCTATTCCATTCTTATTTCACCCCCTTATACTATTCTAAAATGCTTTGCCTTGCCTGTTAATAGGTTTTTATCGACATAATGATAACTTATTGGGACTTGCTGGTTATAATCTTTAATTGCTAATAGATTTGAGTAGAAATACGTCCCATCATCGAGCTCTATTGGACCCAAGTAGATACTATCGTAATTTTGAGCCCATTTCCCATCGTGATCAGATATCATCATTGTTAATTGTTCTAATTTTGTGTCCAATGTGTCGTCCTCCAATCGCTGTTTTTTTGTTTCAGACTCGTCGATGTGGCATTTTTCTATCACCTTAGTTGCCCCTAAAAATATAGCAAACCTAACTAGACCTGGCTTGGCAAGATAATCAGCGCCGATGTTGTTATTTTTTGACAACATAAACGGTTCAGTCACATTACTTTTTGAAAACGATGTGAAAAAATCGGAAAAATAGTTGAATGGTCCGAATATGTTATTTTTATCGCCTGCAGGCTCGCCAAATGTAAATGTAAAGGACAATCTATTTTCGTGTTTAGGCACAAAGCCGGATATAGGGATTTCAAACTTTTTGTTATTTTTGTCTAGTAAAAAGCATAATTCTTCATTAGCTAAAAACAGATCTACAACGGAGTCGTCAATTGGAATATTACACAAATGCTTATGGTTTACGATTTCGTCTATTAACGCCAGCCATGATGTGTTACTACGATATATGTCGCAAATCTGAATGTCGCATTTTGTAATATCATAAAATAAATAAATACTTCCGTTAAAGGTGTAATAACCACTGAATGTAATTTTGTCCATATTTTTATCGTCTCCATTTGCCATTAATAATCCGACTAAACATAAATACGCGTGAGCAACACACGTGTTCATATCTTTTATTGTCGATAACATTGGTACCATAGGGAACTCTATTTTTTCATCGTAGCCGATTTGGTCTGTTAAAAGATATCTTAAAAATGGCGCCTTTCCTTCAATATTTACATTATATGCGCATATGTAGATTGTGTCATATGGATTATCTAAATCAACTCCCTCGCAATCGTCTATAGAGCGAAAATTGGCCTTATAATTATACGTAATTGGTTCGGGTGGTGTGTATGTATCATTTTCCATAATAAGTATAACTATAATTATATGTTTAACTTATTTTACTAATTTTATTTATTATTTATCAACCTTGCGCTTAATTGTCTCCTTGACTTGTTCTTGTCGATTATCCATAATATATTTTGTAAGGTCTTCTGCCACGTTTGGATCTGTTTTATAATATGACTGTAGCGCGAGTAAAAGTGACTTACCGTTTATGGGTTTTTTTACCTTATTTGTTTTATATACCAAAGCACCGCCATTAATATCGAAACAATCGATTTTATTGTTCTTCATAACGGTTACTAGATTTTCAGTTAGCCCCTTTTTCTTATTATTTTTATCCCGGATCTGCGCTTTTAATTCGGCAATTTCGGTATCAATTTTGATCCATTCCTTTATATTATTCACAAGTTGCTCTTTAGTCTCCATAATAGATTATCTAATATTTTATATTTATATCGTTATACTTGTTTATTTTCATTGTTTCCATTGTTTCCAATTGGAACCTTGTGATGTTTTAAATTGTAGTGACGTTTACATAATTGATCTTTTTCTATCTTACAGTTACATTGCTGTCCTTTCTTTTGACCTGTTCTTAAAATTTCCACGCACCCCTCTATATCGGGCAGAGTCAAGTCGATAATAAGTGGTTGTAATACAACGTTTTCTTGTTGCGATTTTTTTTTCTTTAGTTGCTTTGCTTCTTCTTTTGCCTTTTGCTTCGCTTCATCCTTGGCCTTTTGCTTCGCCAACTTCTCATTTTGTTTAGTTTCTTCACGCTGCTTCTGTAGTTCTTCTTTTTTCTGCAACTTTTCCTGTTTATTATGCTCCTTCACTTTATTAGAGGCATCTTTCTTATATATTTTAATCGCTAATTTCTTGTGGTTGTAACAATAATATTTTTCATCTCCATAACAGTTGAGCTGAGTGCCGTATTTTGCGCATTTAAAGAACTTACAGTTTGCTTCAAACATATCATTTCCACTCGGATCTAGTTCATCTCCTGTAGGATCAAAACCGGGATTTGGTATTAAAAACTCGCACTTCTGTACGTTATAATGTGAATCGTGTGATTTACTATAAACAATGTTAGGATCAAAATAATTTACCCCGTTAATTTTAGGTAATCCGAGTTCTTCATAATAGGGCAATGTTCCAGCGTGCTTAGTTCTACAATACGGGCATCTTATTTGATGCTGTCCTAATTTACCACCCGATCCCTCCATCACATTAAATTTCTGTTTGTGATTTTTGATATCCATAAACAATGGCATATAATTAAACTTGTGTCCGCATTGCATTTTAAAATGCGTGTCGGTAAGCGGTAAGTTGGTAATTAGACACATATCGTCATTTTCGGCGTCTTCCGCAACCTCATCATCCAATGATTTATATAATTCGTCATAAAAACTAATATTCCCCTCTATATTATATTTGTTCATTGTATAATAATATTTGTGTTCTATCTTTATATTTTTTATATATTAGATATATTAGATATAATGTCACCACCTGAAGTTTGGGGGCCTGCTGTATGGACACTATTCCACACGTTAATAGCTAAGATAGATGAACGTATATATCCACAAGTAGCATCGCAATTATTTTATATGATTGTGAGAATATGTCGATTTTTACCGTGCCCTGAGTGTTCAAGCGATGCCAGCATTTTTTTAGCAAAGATAAAAATGTCTGATATGAAAACAAAAAGACAATTTAAAGACACATTTTACTTGTTTCATAATCGAGTGAACTCAAAAAAACGAAAGCAACTTTTTAATTATGGTAACATAGATACATATGCGAGAACAAATCTTATTAACGTTGTTAATAATTTCATTGGTAAATATCAAACAAAGGGCAATATGAGGCTTATCGCTGAATCTTTCCAACGACAATTAGTTATTGCTGATTTTAAAAAATGGTTTGTTGGCAGTATAAACGCATTTTTAACTAGAGTGCCAATACCACGGCGACTCCCACCACCAGAACCAGCTCAACAGGCGGTTATAGAAAATATTCAACTTGAAATTGTTGTAGAAGAACAGATTATAGTAGAAGAACAGATTATAGTAGAAGAACCAATTATTGAAAAAGAAGAAGAACGAGTTGTTATTGTAGAGCCGATTATAGAAAAAGATGAACCAATAATAGAAGAACCAATTATCGAAAAAGAAGAAGAGCCGATTATTGTTGTAGAAGAAGAGCCGATTATTGAAAAAGAAGAAGAACAAATTATTGCTGTAGAAGAAGAACCTATTATTGAAAAAGAAGAAGAACCAATTGTTGAAAAAGAAGAAGAACAAATCGCAGTAGAAGAAGAACCAATCGCAGTAGAAGAAACAGTCGTCGTTGAACCGTCAAAGAAGTCGAAGAAATCAAAAAAGTCAAAGAAATAATTGTGACTATTGGAGACAAATATGCTTAAATAATAAAGTATATTTGTTATGACTATACGTAATAAAATACATTGTTTCGTATTAAATACTACCAACTAGTGTGCCGTCTTTATAAACCTGACATTTGAACGTCTGCTCTTTGGGTTGATAGCAAATATCTTTGTTACTTGAAACCTCATTAAAGAACAAATGTTTACCCGAACCGCCAGCATACATCATTGTAACAATTAACCCGGCAGACGCCAAACCGAATAGCACGTTCAAGAACAAATCCTTCGTGCTAACAACACACTTCTTATAAATCTTGATAAATACGTCGATAAAGAAATATACAATCAATGAGATAAATATCCAGAAATTCGGTGCCCCATTACTAAACATCGGCAATGATAAATACATTATTGTAAAAGCAAATACAAATGCGCTGAATGTCGGGTTTCCGTATTTGCTGTATTGAATAGACGTACATATAGTTCCATCATTTCCTGCCGGTTCTCCGCCTCCATACCAATAAGCATAATTTCTTATTACGGTGCATGCCAACAAAAACCCTAAATAAATAAGTCCTTTGAAGTTTTGGAATATAAATGACAAACTTGTTATACTCGTAGCAAGAATTATCGGACTAAAAAATGTTATCCATACTATAAGATTCATAGGTTGAAATATTTGTAATGGAGTACCCATTTTCATTGTTGAATTTGGAGCGTTCATATAATAATAATTTATAATATAATTTTTTATTATACATTTAATCCACACATTATTAGGCCTTCTTGTCTAAAATCAGGTTGAGCGCTTCGCTTATGTGACTTACTTCGTAAAATTTAATGCCGTTTAATGCCTCATCCTTCTTGTATTTTTCATAAAACTCGTCGAATTCTCTCTTATTTTCCTTGGGGTAAAGAAACTCCCTCACACCCGCCTTGATAGACCCTAAAATCTTATGATTTAGCCCGCCAATTGCCGTAATATCGCCCGACATTTGTATTTCACCCGTCATTGCCATTCTAGATTTTATAGGGATATCATTCAATAAACTATACAACACAATCGTTATGATTCCGCCGGCACTAGGTCCGTCTTTTTGAACAGACCCGTCTCCGGGGTGAATATTAATGCCGTATTTATTGTTTTTGCCATCGTATAATTGTCGTATCTCCTTTTTCCTCTCTTCAGAAGTGAGATTCCACGCAACCGTCAGCGATATATGCATACTTTCTCGCATTACCTCCTGTTGTAACCCGGTCAGCTTGAGTTCCAAAAAGCTCTCAGATGGGAAAAACTTTGCGTGTATTGGTAGGGTTCCCCCATTTCCTAACGCAGTAGCATACATTCCGTTCGCAAAGCCTACTAGGCTTGTTTCTGGGACTTTTCTTATGGTTACTTCTCTCTTGTCCTTGAAATATTTTGTTTTAATCTCCTCAACTGTCACTTTAATTGGCACCGCAGTCTCCAGACAGATATTCTTTAATATTTCCAAGTTAATTTCGCCGACAACCTCAAATATCACCTCTTTTAATTTTCTAACGCCCGACTCTAATGTATATTCTTCGATCATAAACTTTAAAACCTCGTCACTAAACTCAATCATCCCCTCTAGACCCATCTTTGCGAAAACCTCCGGAAGAATATGTGTTTTACAAATAACCAATTTTTCTTCCACAGTAAGACTACTAAATTTGATTCTGTGAACGCGGTCTAATAGAATCTTATCAATCGAGTCTACATCGTTGTAGGATAAAATAAACAGCGCCTTTGACAGATCTAAATCAATTCCCGAAAAATACTTATCTTGAAAGCAGTCATTTTGGGCCGGGTCTAGTAAATGTGTTAATATGCCTACAATCTCCTTACCGTGTTCCGTCTTACTAATTTTATCAACCTCATCAATAAATATAATTGGGTTCATACATTTTTTATCAATAAGAATCTGGACAATGGATCCCCACGTAGACCCCACATATGTATAATTATGTCCGTGAAGTGTGCTACCATTACTGTCGCCGCCCATCTGTATCATTGCGAACGGACGACTCTCACCATTGTCATCTTTTAAGCAGTCAGATAGGCCGCGTTTAGCCAGCGACGTTTTGCCGACACCAGGCGGACCTTCGAAGCCGAAACAGTAGCCGTCTTGTGTCCCGTTCAGCCATTGCCCAATTATTCGCTCTATTTGTTTTTTCGCCTTATCGTGCCCGTGGACTGCCTTATCGAGTGTATTTTTCACCTCACCCATATATTTTGTAATCTCGCCCATATGGTTACTAATAATTTGCGCGCCCTTTTTAATCTCGATCTTTTCGGGTATATTTTGTGGTCCGCCGGTCATCTCGGCATACAACTCCTGTATAATATTCTTCGCCATTTCACTTGAGTCAGTCTTGTATTTTTGTAAAATCTCCTGTATATGTAAAATAATGCTATCCTTGGTTAAGGACGAAATTTTTATACACTTTTGTTTATATTTTCGCATAATCTGATGTAATTTGGTTACGTTGACAACTAGCTTCTTTTTATCCCCGCTAATCATCTGCGCACATAGTTTTTCGATTTGTTCATCTTTATTGGTTGACTTGTTACCGGCTTGAAGGAGTTTAATAGCCTGTTGAATTTCAATACTTGTATACTTCTCCTTGGGTGGTAAATTATTGAAAAATGAGTGTAATTCTTTATTTGATATTAGTTCTTGGAACTGTGTTTTTATTTTGTTCATCTGGTCCAATATTGGTTCTCTCTTATATGTGCTAAACGGAATCTTCAATAATGCGTCGAGATAATGTCGCGCCTTTGACCCGGAGTCTTCTGACTTTGCCTTGACCTCCTTTAATTTCATCATTGCCTTCTCCTTGACAGAATCCGATGTTTTTAATAGACATATCTGCTGCTCCAATGGTATTTTATTCACATCAAAATTTGAGAGTTCATTTGTATATTGTATGGTCTTTTTCATTGCTTGTTTGAAATGTTGCTTTATTGCCCAAGGAAGACTATCAAATAATATGATCTGTTCCTGAGTATCGACATTCCCGTTTGCGTCGTTAGAGAGAATATCATATAACAAATAGGCGAGATACTGATTTTCATAATTCGTTGAGTATATTAACAAATTGATTAATGTGTTTCGCTTGTTATAGAGATCATCAGTTACAAACTCGCGCACTAACTGCGACACCTGTTTTTTAATCAAGGCCGTATTTTGAGACATAAATCCGGCATATCTGCTATAAATACTATGTTTATTGTCATAAATCAGAAAATCTTTCAACAAAAAGGACGACATAAATTTTTCAAAGGATTCCTGTTGAAATCCGCTTTCATGTAGAGTAGAACAGATGCTTGTATGAATATTACTGATATACTTATTATTTAAAAATCCAATCAATATGTCATCTATAATGCCAAATATATATAGACCCTTTTTCAATGCTGCGTTGCGGACAAATACTTTTATACCGTAAACCTTCATATGGAATTGTTTATATGATGCGGTTACATCAGAACACTCAAGATTTATACCTTCAATCGCATCTTCGTCAGTTCCCTTTTGTTTTAAGTCGTCCTTTTTAGTGGCAACTTTATAACTGGTAGGATGAAAGTATTTTTTAAGAAGTTCTAGTTTACACGCTTCATTCTCGTCTGATACTATTTTATTATTGTTATTTCCAAAACATACCAAGAGCAAATCATCAAAACTTTCTGTCCCGTAAACCTTAAGCAAGCATGATAACTCATTGTTAATAATCTGTAGCTTGTTTATCGTAACATCAGTAGACGAGTTGTCATCGTGTATCTCTCTTATTTTTTTACTCAGTTCTCCCAATCTTTCAATACACGTATTTACTTCCCCTATTCCTAAAATATCTAGTATCTTATTTTTTTGGACGTGAATTATCGTTTTTTGTATAATGTCGTCGAAAAACGTTACCTTTTTATCAATCAAAATGTGTATATCATTGATATTTTCACACTTTGCCGGTTTAAACTTTTCAGTCATATATTAATACAATATAAATAATAACCGATAACAACCTATTATTTACGTTTGTTCGGTCGGTCGGTCGTTCGTGCGTTATCAATAATTGTTTGTATCGTTCAAAAAATAATTGTCAACAGTATACAGTCAGCAAATAATATAGAGTAACCTATTAAACACATCATGCCATATTATTTAAATGGGAATCCCAAGTTATTTTTCGTATATTGTAAAAAATCATGCGAATATTATAAAAAAATTAAGTGCTCACACAATGAAGATAGATAATCTGTATATGGATTGTAATTCTATTATTTATGACGTTATTCGTAATATAGACTTTTCGAAGCTAGTTGAATCTGATATAGATACTATTATAAAGGCGTTGTGTTCAAAAATCGACGAGTATATCCACCAATTAAAGCCGAATAACACGATTTATATTGCGTTTGATGGTGTTGCGCCTGTAGCAAAACTTGAACAGCAGCGTTCGAGGCGTTACAAATCGCTATATCAAAACAACATTTCGCGTTCCATTTATAAGAGTGTTGACCCCGATCCGTGGAATACTACAGCCATCACACCAGGAACGTTATTCATGAAACGATTAAATGAAAAGATGTATGCTACTTATAAGGATCCATTAAAATACACCGTGTCAAAGATTATTGTATCTGGCAGCGATCATAGCGGCGAAGGAGAGCATAAATTATTCCAACACATTCGAGATTTTTCTGATGACCATAAGGACGCAAATACCGTAATTTATGGGCTAGATGCTGATCTTATTATGCTTTCTATAAATCACCTCCCGATCTCAAACAATATCTATCTATTCAGAGAAACACCTCACTTTATTCAGTCAATTAATTCAGAACTAGAACCGAACGAGTCGTATGTCATAGATATTCCCGAACTCGCGAAAATTATCACACTTGACATGAATAATGGCGAAGAATTGACGACTGCACAACAGAAGAACAGGATATATGATTATATCTTTTTGTGTTTCTTTCTTGGAAACGATTTTTTGCCGCACTTCCCGTCGCTAAATATAAGAACCGGTGGTGTGGATAAAATGTTACAGGCTTATAAGGCTACAATTGGCGGAACAAATGAAAACTTGACAGACGGGAAGACTATTTTCTGGAAAAACGTTAGAAAGCTGGTGCAATTTTTGGCTGACAATGAGGAAGAGTTTATTAAAACCGAGATGAAAAGTAGAGACAGAAAGGAAAAAATTCGGATGCCGGACAAGACGCCGGACGAGAAGTTAAAACAATTTGACGCTATTCCAATGTATGAGCGAGCCCTCGAGAAATATGTAAATCCGTTCAATCCAAATTGGCAGGTAAGATATTATAAGACTTTGTTCGATGTTGATATTGATGAAACAAGAAAGAAGCAAATTTGTACTAATTATCTGGAGGGTCTTGAATGGACTATGAAGTACTATACGACTGGATGTTCTGACTGGAGGTGGCGTTATAATTATAATTATCCGCCATTATTGCGCGATTTAATCCATTATATTCCATATTTTGACACAACATTTGTTGACATTGTGAAGCCAAATCCGGTAAATGAATTGGTTCAATTGTGTTATGTGTTACCCAAACACAGTTTGCGATTTCTACCAGAGAGTTTGTATGAAAGTTTGATGAAAAACCATAGTAATTGGTATAGCTCGGATTGTACCTTTGTCTGGGCCTATTGTAAATATTTTTGGGAGTCGCATGTAAATTTGCCGCACATAGACATAAATGAGTTGGAGCGATTTGTTGCGAAAACCTGAAAAGGTTGTGCCTTTAAGTATGTAAATAATGTATAAATGTGGGTCTATAAAAATGGGACATTTCCCTACAACCGTGTAGGAATTTTGAAAAAATCGTGCCTAAAAAAATCCCTACACATGTAGAATGAAACATGTTATTTTGGGGAAAGTATTTTGGGAAACTCAATTTTGGACATTTTTTTTGTCCATTTTTGAAAACCTAAAATACTTTACTCGAAATAACATGTTTTAACTGCATAATTGAAATTTATGGTCTGGTCACAAAAAAAATAATTTTCAATTTGTGACGATAAAATTTTTATACTTTTTAATAAAAAGGGTTTAGGCATTTTTTTATTCTATACATATAGAATAGAATAGAATGGAAAAACTGCCAAAAAATGCCAAATCTTTTGTTTGTAATGACTGTGACTTTATATGCTATAAACAAAGCAACTATTATAAACATTTAGCAACATCTAAACATAAAAATAGAACAAATTTGGACGTTTTAGAACAAAAAATGCCAAAAAATGCCGATCAATTATTCGCTTGCGAATGTGGTAGAAAATATGCGGCCCGAAATAGTTTATGGTATCACAAGCAGAAATGCAACGTAGAAAACACGACAACAGAATGTGAAGAAGAAGGAAATAATTCTAAAATAACAATAGAACCGTCAGATAAAGATCTCATTATGCTTTTGATTAAGGAGAATAGTGGGTTAAAAAATATGGTGATGGAGCAATCAAATATGATGATGGAGGTAATTAAAAATGGAACTCATAATACAACACATACAAACTCACATAATAAGGCATTTAACCTAAATTTTTTCTTAAATGAAACGTGTAAAGATGCGATGAACATAACAGATTTTGTTGAGTC
>Ga0209500_10002573_pt1 | contig 12754 bp, 14 predicted proteins | sample S_140212_EF_Meta_FD_187323 | JGI IMG/M metagenome (GOLD analysis project Ga0209500, IMG submission 187323) | Freshwater microbial communities from Lake Simoncouche, Canada to study carbon cycling - S_140212_EF_MetaG (SPAdes) (version 2) | ecosystem: Environmental > Aquatic > Freshwater > Lake ...
TTGTTATGTTCCGCAGTTAAAAAATATTGCCGGCGGTGTTTTTCTTTATCCGGAGGTGTGCATATATCCTTCAGCCAAGATTGAATCAGATGTTATTATACACGCCCAGACTGGTGTGGCACACGGATCTGTTATTGGACAAGGTAGCTATCTTAGCGGCGGAGTTGGAGTGGCTGGTAATGTTAAACTTGGCAAATTTTGCTGGATGGGGATGAAGGCTGTATTGCTTGACCACCTCTCTATTGCTGATCACACTACTATAAACAGCCGTACACTAGTGATTAAAGATATAGTTGAAGAATATTCAATATACAACAAACATGTTGTAAAATAATGAGCAAATTTATATAATAGTAAATACTAGTATGAGTCGTTCACGTTACGAACATGAATCATGGCTTACCGGCCATAAACGGAGAAAAATTTGAGTTATGTAGATGCACTATTTGATCGTGAGCACGATCGTATTCATGTAGTTGAACGGAAGGATGGCAAGAGATGCTATCAGGAATATCCGGCCAATTACATCTTCTACTACGAGGATCCTCGTGGTAAATTCCAAAGCCTGTTTGGTACTCCAGTCAGCAGATTCAGCACACGCAACAACAAAGAGTTTCGCAAAGAAATTCGCATACAGTCAGGCAAACAACTGTATGAGAGTGATATCAATCCAATTTTTCGTTGTTTAGAAGACAACTACAAAGGACAAGATGGTCCTCGACTAAACGTAGCGTTCTTTGACATTGAGGTAGACTTTGATCCTGAACGTGGCTTCAGTCCAACTACAGATCCATTCAATGCCATTACCGCTATCTCAGTGTATCTGCAATGGCTAGAACAAATGGTCACCCTGGTTGTTCCGCCCAAGCACATGAGTCGTGAGACCGCGGATGAGATCGCTAGAGAGTTTGAAAACTGCGTCATCTTTGAACGTGAAGATGAAATGTTAAAAACATTCTTGGATCTCATCGAAGATGCTGACGCACTATCTGGTTGGAACAGCGAAGGCTATGATATACCTTACACAGTAAATCGTGTCACTCGTATTCTCAGCAAAGACGACACACGCAGATTCTGTTTATGGAATCAGTATCCCAAGAAACGTGTGTTTGAACGCTTTGGTGCAGAGAATGAAACGTATGATTTGATTGGCCGTGTGCATATGGACTATATGCAACTGTATCGCAAGTACACATATGAAGAACGGCACAGTTATAGTTTGGATGCCATTGCTGAGTACGAACTCCAAGAAACCAAAACAGTTTTCGAAGGCACCCTGGATCAATTGTACAATCAAAACTTTAAAAAGTTCATTGAATACAACAGACAAGACACAATGATTCTGGCCAAGCTGGATAAGAAACTAAAGTTCTTGGACCTTGCCAACACCTTGGCACATGAAAATACTGTTCTACTTCAAACTACCATGGGTGCTGTGGCTGTAACCGAACAGGCCATCATCAACGAAGCACACGAGCGTGGCATGGTTGTGCCCAATCGTAAAGAACGCTACAGTGACGAAGACACACAGGCCGCGGGTGCGTATGTGGCGTTTCCAAAGAAAGGCATCCACGAGTATGTGGGTAGTATAGACATCAACAGTTTGTATCCCAGTGCCATTCGTGCGCTTAACATGGGTCCAGAAACTATTGTAGGACAACTCCGACCCATAATGACTGATCGCTATATTGGTGATAAGATGAGAGCGGGTAGTAGTTTTGCTGCGGCCTGGGAAGGCTTGTTTGGCAGTTTAGAGTACGAAGCAGTAATGGCCACAGAGCCGGGCACAGAGATTACCATAGACTGGAAAGATGGCGAAGAAAGTGTACACAGTGCAGCTGACGTATGGAAGATAATTTTTGATAACAACAATCCTTGGATGATCACAGCCAACGGCACTATCTTTACCTATGAAAAAGAAGCAGTCATTCCTGGACTGTTAAAACGCTGGTATGCCGAGCGTAAAGAAATGCAGGCCAAATTGAAAGAATGTAAAAATGCAGAAGATGAAGAATACTGGGACAAGCGTCAACTTGTTAAAAAGATTAACCTCAACAGTCTCTATGGTGCTATTCTTAATCCTGGTTGCCGGTTCTTTGATAAGCGTATTGGCCAATCCACAACTCTTACTGGTCGTGCAATTGCCAAGCACATGGATGCTTATGTAAATGAATGTATCACAGGCAAGTATGATCATGTAGGCGAAGCAATCATTTATGGTGATACCGATTCTTGTTATTTTACAGCCTATCCTGTGTTACAAAAAGAAATAGAAGCCGGCAACATGACCTGGAGTCGTGAAATTGCTGTGCAACTGTACAACAGTATTGCTGATCAAGTTAACGATAGCTTCCCGGGCTTTATGGAACAGGCATTCCACGTTCCTAGAGAGATGGGTGATGTAATTAAAGGTGGTCGAGAAATTGTGGCTAGCAAAGGCTTGTTCATTACCAAGAAGCGTTATGCTGTCATGTATTACGACAAAGAGAACAAGCGTGTAGACACCCACGGATCGCCTGGCAAAGTAAAAGCCATGGGTCTTGATTTAAAACGCAGTGACACTCCGAAGGTTATTCAAGAGTTCCTAAGTAAGATCTTAGATGAAGTGCTGATTGGTACCAGTCGCGAAGACATTATTGAAAAGATTCGTGAATTCAAATATATCTTTAAGGAACGTCCAGGTTGGGAGAAGGGTAGCCCCAAGCGTGTGAACAATCTAACCAAGTACGGCAAAGAAGAAGAACGCCTGGGCAAAGCCAACATGCCAGGACATGTCCGTGCGGCACTGAACTGGAACAATCTGCGTAGGATGAATGGTGACAAGTATAGTATGCAGATTGTCGATGGTATGAAAACCATCGTATGTAAGCTCAAGAGCAATCCATTGGGTTGGACCAGTATTGGCTATCCCACAGACGAAACACACTTGCCGCAATGGTTTAAAGAATTGCCGTTTGCTGACAGCGAAATGGAAGCCACAGTGGTAGATCAAAAGTTAGATAATTTGTTGGGTGTATTGGAGTGGGATCTGGCCAGTGCCACAAACACCGAAAACACTTTCCAATCCTTGTTTGAATGGTGATATGAAACTAAGCGAACTGGTTGCCTATAAAAATCAATTGGATCTTCTGAGTGTTCACCCCACTCGAGATACAGACAGTCAAAATCTTGATCATATTATATATACTGTGGACAATTGGAAGCTACAGGTATCAGATCAGTTATTAACACATAAAAATAATTTAATTCAGACATTTGATTTATTTGAACAAGAATTAGATAGTCTAAAACAACAACTTAATGAAATGATAACCGAAGCTGAAAACCCCATGTTTCAGCAAAGTTACAGTTTATATGAAGAATTAAACAAACAGATTAATTCTGACCAACTGTATCAAAATAACATTGAGTACGTGTTAAATAGGCGATTAGAAGTCTCCGAAGAAAATTATCAAATTTTCTTAGCCAGGCTCATGACTCACACCAATTGGCAACATGCAGGCATGGTATTACACCCTGGTAGAGAATCATTTATCAATCACATGGTAGCCAATGATCCATTATACATTGTCGATGAAAATTATGATTTAATACAACCGGCAATAAATCAATTCAATGAATTTTATCAAAGTCGCCTACGTATCAGCACAGTAAAAGAAGATGCCAGCACACCTTGGTTGACCAAAATACCTGATGGTCAACTGGGTGTGTGTCTTGTCTATAACTTTTTTAACTACAAACCATTTGAAGTTGTAAAACAGTACTTGGTTGAAATTTATCAAAAACTTAAACCAGGCGGTACCTTGATTATGACTTTTAATGATTGTGATCGTTACAAGGCTGTTATGTTAGTTGAACGATTTTATGCCGCATATACCCCCGGAAATATGTTGCGAGGTTGGGCCACACATGTGGGATTTAAAGAAAGTTTTTGCTACCACAACGACGGTCCCAACACATGGATCGAATTACAAAAACCCGGGGAGTTAACATCATTGCGTGGCGGTCAATCCTTAGCAAGAATATTACCTAAAAGATTATAAAATGAAAAAATTTATTTTTCTAGAATACGTTTCGGGTGCAGCTGGCAATTTTTTAACACGATGTTTAAATCTACTAGATAATGCATATTGTTGGGACAACTCAACAACAGCACTTTCATATTCACATACATTAGAAGAAAAATTAAAGTTTCTTGGTTATCAATCTGTTATGAATTTAAAAGTTGATGAACGAAATTGGGTTGAGTGGGAAAGTGAACTTCGAGATTATACTGTTTTTAGAAAACATCACGACATTCCCAATAATTCAATAGCTGTACTCTGGGCTCATCCTGACCTACAAAAAGACAAATTTAATAATTGTTATGAAAAATTTTGCGGCCCAGAGGACAAAGGATTTAGATTTTATATTGATCCAACCAACAATCTTGAATGGTGTATGATGAATGCACATTATAAAGATTCTTATATTAGTGTAGACTGGCACAAAGAAATAGAGGCTGGTAAAAAGTTATTAATTAATCCAGATGTTCATAAAGTAGATTTAAAGAAAATAGTTGACGGGTATGATAGTTTTTTTTCTGAATTTTGTCGTATATGTAGTATAATTGATCACCATTTACAAAATGAGGAGATTGAAGCAATAAAAATCTTGTATAACAATTGGAAATTAACTATTCTTGACTATAAAGATTTTAGAGCCTATAAAATAAAAATTGGGGGTAATGTTGGGGATAATGTTGGAAAAAAAATATTACCTAAACCCATTGCACAATCTAAATAAACCCTGTATAATCAAACAATAAGGAGAATTACCCATGAGAGATCATTTATTAGACCTAGTAGAACACACACATAAATTAGGTTGCATTGACCTAGTTAAAATTACAGGCAACGACAAGTCATCTGAAATTTTTGGTGTTGCTGAAGATCGTAGCGTAGTGGTAGAAGGCAAGTATGCCAATCCGGTTCCAGAATTTATTGGCTTGTTTGGTATGCCAAATTTGGCTAAACTCAACATCTTGTTGAACCTGCCAGAATACAAAGAAGGTGCCGATCTCAGCGTTACACGTAAAGATACAGGAGCACCTGATGGTATTAGTTTTCAAAATGCCACTAAGGATTTTAAAAACACCTATCGTTTTATGGCCAGTGAGATTGTAACCGACAAAGCCAAGACAGTTAAATTTAAAGGTGTTACCTGGCACATTGAGTTTGAACCAACTGTGGCCAGTATTCAACGTCTTAAGATGCAGGCTAGTGCCAATGCCGAAGAAGTTAATTTTCAAGCCAAAACAGAAAATAGAGACTTGAAGTTTTTCTTTGGTGACCATAGCACACACGCCGGTAACTTTGTATTCCAACCCGGTGTCGACGGTACACTTAAACGTGCATGGGCTTGGCCAGTGAAGACAATCATTAGTATTCTTGATTTAACTGGCGATAAGATTATGCGCATCAGTGATGACGGTGCGGCGCAGATCACAGTTGATTCTGGCTTGGCTACTTACACATACATTATCCCAGCACAGAGTAAATAATGCAACAAAATCTAAATCCATACGATCCAAGCACGTTTAAAGAATACTTTATAAAAACAGATTCGTATGCGAAGATAAAACAGTATTATATATGCAAATTTGGCGAGGATCATATGACCATACGTTGTAATATGACGCCCAGACAATTTTTAGCTCAAGGTCAATTTTCAGTCATTCCTTTTTATTATTTAAAATTTTTAACCGATCAAAATCCAACTGAGATATACGATTTAGGGTGTGGCTGGAATATTTTTAAAAAATACATTCCTAACATTATCGGTATAGGAGAGGAACCCTTAGATTCTGGCAGGTATTATGGAGACATTCCTGGAAAAGTGGATGACTATTATGTAAGTCAACATCAAGATTATTTTGAATCAGTATTTTCAATAAACGCATTGCATTTCCACCCGTTGAGTCAAATAAAAAAAATTGTTTTAGATTTTATATCAATGATAGCTCCCGGTGGTCACGGCTTTTTAGCCCTAAATTTGATGAGAATGTTAGAAAGAGATGTTGAAAAATTTAAAAATTATACCACACCAGAACTTGAAAATTTTGTAAGAACTGAACTTGGTTTTGTTAATGCCGAATATTTGGTATTTGACCTAGACTTTGACGACCAGCATGCTGGTGGGCTTGACAATACCATAGATGGTAATATAAGGTTAGTATGCCGCAAGATAACTTAACAGCCAAGCAAAACGATTATGCTGTATTCTTGCCAGCTATCTCAGGATTCTATGCCACTTACATAGGTAAACAGCGTGATCCTGTTAATGGACCATATGTAGATCCGGCTCGTATGCCGGCTGGAATCCAGGATATGGAAATGATGAACTGGCTCAATAGTTCTAAAAGCCTGTTTCCATACAAGTGGTCATTATACTCAGGCGGGCATGCGAACTTGGATTTAAACAAGCAGGACTGGTCCGAAGACATGGTTCGTAATCGTGAACCTGGTACCGTTATGTTAGGAGACTCTGGTGGATTCCAGATTGCCAAGGGCTTGTGGGAAGGTGAATGGCGCGACCCAACCAGCCCAGAAGTTGTGGCTAAAATGGCTGAACTCAAAGCCAAGGGTGTTGAACATGTGTTGGATCTCAAACCAGATGGTACACCCAAGCACGACAAGAATGGCAACAAAAAGTATGCCAAGATTGATCATGCGAAAAATTATCAGAACTTGTTAGATGCTGCACAGAAGAAACGAGAGGCGGTGGTTAGATGGTTAGATGGTGTTTCTGATTATGGCATGACACTGGATATACCAACTTGGGTTATACATGACAAAAACGCCAGCGACAAATGTGGCATTACTACATTAGAAGAAGCAGTCGCGGCCACCAAGTATAACAATGACTATTACATGAAACACCGCAAGGGTGCTCGGAATGGTGGCATGAAAGTGCTTAATGTTTTACAAGGTGCTAACCATGCTGACGCAGATCGTTGGTATGACACTATGAAACACTATTGTGATCCTAACTTATACCCAGACACACACTTTGATGGGTGGTCAATGGGTGGTCAGAACATGTGTGACGTGCATCTTGTATTGCGTAGACTTGTGGCGTTAAGGCATGATGGATTACTTAAAGAAGGCATACATGACTGGATGCACTTCTTGGGCACAAGTAAACTAGAGTGGGCAGTGTTATTAACTGATATCCAACGTGCTGTTCGTAAGTATGTGAATCCAGCATTTACCATCAGCTTTGATTGTGCCAGTCCATTCCTAGCGACTGCAAACGGACAGGTATATCATCATATCGATCTGCCACACAATGACAAGTGGTGTTATCGTATGAGTCCTATCGCGGATGACAAGAAGTATAGCGCAGACACTCGTCCATATGGATCGGCGGTGGTAGCAGATGGATTGGTCAATCACTTTGACGAAAGTCCAATTAGTATACAGTTACAAATGAAAGACGTTTGTTACTACCAGCCCGGCATGCTAAACAAAATTGGTAAAGAAGGCAAGACAAGTTGGGACAGTTTTAGTTACGCATTACTAATGGGCCATAATGTTTGGATGCACTTGGAAGCGGTTCAGCGAGCCAATCGTGAATATGATAATGGATCGTTCCCGGCCATGATGTGGCACCAAAATGGTGATCATGCTCGATTTAAAGATATTGTGGACGCTATCTTTGCCACACCCGATCGTGCAGAAGCCGAAGCAATCATTGAACACTATGATCGATATTGGATGGACATTATTGGCACTCGTGGATTCAAAGGCAAGAAGGCCAAGAATGCTCAAACACAGTTCACCGCATTGTTTGAATACGAGCAAACTGAGCAACAAAATCTTGACACAACACAATTAGAACAACTGGAGAAATCAGTCTGAAACGATTTATTGCTTTGCATTTTTTACCAGGATCAGCGGGAAATTTTCTTTCCCGCTGTATTAATTTACTAGACAACACTTATGTATGGTGCAACGGTAAAAATATGCCAAACACATTGGAAGAAAAACTTGACCTATTGACCTATAAAAATGCAATACATTCTTCTACCTGGATTGATTTTGAGTTTGCAATTAAGAGTTACGATACTGTACAACCACACCGAGACATAGATCCCGATGGCAATGGGGTTTTGGTCTGGCATCCTTTACCAGTAAATAGTATCAAAGATATCACTCGCCCAGGTAAAGATGATATCGCAGTTAATATCTACATAGATCCCGAGAATAATTTAGATTGGGTTTTATTAAATGGGTGGCACAAATATTCTTTTCAAACCATTAAATGGTTTGAAAACAGTTTCGAGTTAAAAAATGATTCATCCGTTTATAAAATTAATCTTGCTGGTATTATTGATGGTTACGAAAATTTTTTACCAGAATTTATTAAGTTGGCTGCATTCATAGACAGAACAGTAACTCAAGATATAGAAATTGCGTTGCATACATTGTATAAGGAATGGGAGAAAACTATTCTTCAAGGACCTGAGTTTGAAAGAAGAAGAAATATTGCTGCTGAAGTTTTTAGGAAAATTGCTAATGATTTTGAAAGAAACAACCAACAATATCGAAGAAGCTGATGTTGACAACCATAGCGAAGATATCGTACAATTAGAACAAGAGTTTAGCCCGGACCAACTGGCCCGATTAGATCAACTAGAACAAGATCGAGTATAATGAACAGAGCAGGACACGAAGAAGTAAGTTTCTTTATAGGAACTGAAGTTGAACACACTCCTGCATTTGGGCTACGCACACTGTTTGTGGTGGGTGTGCAGGATCCGCAAATTGTCCTACAAGAATTTGATAACAACAGTTGTGAGCATATTTACTTTGGTGCCAATCAAAGTTTTCCAGCACTAGATAAGAACGACGGCGAAGGCTGGCGTGATTGGGAGTGGATGATTCGTAGTTGTTTAGAACAACGCCCTAACTATTGCACTCTTGACCTAGACCACGCACAGGCAGAAGGATTGTTGGAATCCGGACTTGTGGAGTTCCATAATTTTATTCCAATGATCAGTGTTAAACTTCCTTACATTCGACAATTTGGATACCATGCCACTCTTAAAATTGATGATCGAGATTTTGCAGCAACAAACCCAGGCGTGTGGTGTCACAGCCTACACGACTTACAAAATTCCAAAGTGTTTACTGACTGGTCTAAATATACCAAGGACGAAGTGATAAAATGAAAAACTGGCTAAGACAACGACTGCTTCACTTTTTAATAGATGCTGAACCTAGCAGGCCCAGTGAGATAGGTCGCGGAAACCTTAGTATTTCATTGGGCGGCGAAGAACTATGCGATGACGGCCCAAGTGGTATCGACCTACCAGATCCTATTAACTTTAAGGTGCAGGCAGTGTCGGGTGGTACAATAGTAGAGTCTCGTTGGTATGACCACAAGAAGGACGAAAATCGTATCAAACTGCATATTATCACCCAAGAAGAAAACTTAGCAGACTCAATTGGTAAAATCGTAACCATGGAACTATTACAAAAATGATACAAGAACAACGTGAAACTATCGAACGAATCAAGGAAGCCGCACACAGAAAAATTTGGGTCACATTCTGCAAGGAAGGAATCCATTGTTACCCGGCGGCAGCAACTGATCCCCGGTTAAATACAGCAGGAGAATATGATGTATCGTTCCTTGCTAATCCTCATCGCCATATATTTCATTTCCGGGTGTCAATCGATGTGTTCCACAACGACAGAGACATTGAATTCATTCAGTTCAAACGATGGCTCGAATCGTTGTATAGCAGTTCGAATACCGTTTTAGAGTTAGACTGGAAAAGTTGCGAGATGATTGCAGATGACTTATATATACAGATAGCCGACCGTTATCCAGGTCGTAATGTAGTAATTGAAGTATCCGAAGACGGCGAGAACGGATGCTGCATTAGTTATAATCTTACTCGTCCAACACAATCAATTGTAATTTAAAGGAACTATCATGGGCAAGCCCCAACATCGTGTAAACCCTAGAGCCATTCAGGCATTTGAAGACTTGTCACTCTACTTGGAATTCTGCGTCAACTATGGCTACAGATATCGTGAAGAAGACCTATACAACTTCAAGGCCTATGCATGGCAACAGTACAACAAGTTTACCCAGGGCAAAAACGCCAAGAACATGTGGGACGAAGACAGCCGCAGATTCTCGGGGTATCGTAGATAATATGTCTTCACAATATTTGTATGGTGGATCTTGTTGGGCTGCAAAAAGTTTTGATCCCGATGATCATTTTAAAACTAATCTAGCAACGGAATGGGGGATCCCTCATACTAATTTAACTAAGGAAGGTATTCACGTGTTGGACTCCTTAGACAGAATTAGTCAACACCCAGATAAAAAATCACCTGTGATATTTCTTTACCAAGAACCTCTCGGGGATATAGAATCTATCACTGGAATTTCATTTGAAGAATTTTTAACTCGAAAAGATTGGAAAATTCTCCGGGATCAATGTAATCAATACTGTCTTGACAAGATTGATTCGCTGGATCGACCTGTATTGCTAATAGGTGCTATACACAATGCTGTTAACAACGGTATATACAAAAACATTACGGTAGGACATATTAATTGGCAACTATGGTTGGCTGAGCAGGCCGGAATGGAAGTTGTTGATCAAACTGTGCATGTTACTCCTGCAGATGGTGGAAATTATTGTTTAAATTATTTTTGGGGTGCAGAACAGGCACAAAAAGTTTTGCATGAGAATCCGTCCGTTAAGCCCGATAAAAAGTTACTAGACGCAATTTGGGATGTTTTTTTCTTTTGGAAAGAATTAGAAAACGCTAATTTATTCTATGAAGTGCATCCTAATTATAACGGTAATAAATTATTTGCTGAATTTTTAAAACCAACAGTCTTAAAATTTCTTAATGAACACAAATAATATATTAATAATTGGAGATAGTTTTTCATCTAATACCTGTTCAGATAGCTGGACTACTCTGCTGACTAACTGCAAAATTACAAATCTATCCAGCAACGGCAGTAGCGAATACCGAATTTTTAAAAAATTAATTAACACTGACCTAACGCCATTCAGTCATGTTATTATTGTACACAGCAGTCCTTATAGAATTTATATTGACCATAATCCATTGCATTTAACCAGCCAAACGCACCAAAATTGTGATCTAATTTACCAGGATGTAAAATTAGCAACCAAAACAGACTTTACTCAAAATGTTACATGGTACTTTGAAAATATTTTTAATTTAGAAGAAGCAGATACAATTTACAGTTTACTAGTGGAAAAAATGATTGCCATAACTTCACAATGTCAATCATTACACATAACTTTTTTTGAAAATGAAAAAAACAATAGCGTCATTAGTTTGAATTCTATCTGGAAAAAGCACCCTGGATCCGTTAATCATTTGGATACAAATGGCAATAAAAAAGTAGCAAAATTTATCGAAACCGTGTATAATTTACAAAACAACCAAGAAAAGTCACTATGAGAAAACTATTTTACATGGGCCTCGAAAGTTATGAGGCCCGCTATACATTACAATTAACTGAATGGAATCGGCGTGTGTTTGATCGTAGAGACCTGGATGTAGTCTATGTTGCTGGCACTACCATTGACAACACTCAAAGTATTAGCGTAGGGCAGGTGCTAGACGCACATGGCCGCAGTTACTTTAGTATGAGCCAGATGATGAATCTAGTTCAGATGATGCGAAATGGAGAAGTTACAAATGAAGATGTTATCTACTTTGAAGACATGTTTCAACCCGGTATTGAGAGCTTACCTTACATTCTCGATCAAGTTGATCCTGCTCAGCGTCCTCGCATTTATGTTCGTTGTCTTGCTCAAGCCATTGATCCTGATGACTTCGTTCATGTTTGGGGTATGGCGGAGTGGATGTCAACGTATGAAAAAATGGTTAACCAATTTGTAACAGGTGTGTTGGCCACCAACGAAGAGATGGTTGCCCATATGCGTATTGCTGGTTGGACTGCTCCTATCTACAATATTTCAGGACTGGCATTTGGTAAAGCAGAAGTGCTAGAGCGTATAGGAGGTTCACAAAATATTCGACCATTTGCAGATCGCAAACGGCGTGTGGGCTTTGCCGCTAGATTTGATCAAGAGAAGCAACCTGGATTCTTTATGGACCTGATTGAAATGTATCATGCTCAAGGTCGTCACAAGGATATTGAATTTGCTGTATTCCAGGGTGGCCCGTTACGCAGTAATAACCAAGAGTATATCGAACGTGCTCGTCAACTAGAGCGTGATGGTAAACTCGTAATTTATGAGAACCTAAAGAAAAATGATTACTACACTTTGCTTAATGATACTCGTGTATTGTTTAATTGTGCATTACAAGACTGGGTTTCTAACACCGTCTCAGAAGCTGATACTCTGGGTTGCAATGTTCTTTATCCTGCTTATAGAAGTTTTCCCGAGACTTTTGCTGATGATCCTAATAGGCTCTATGTTCCTTGGAGCATCGACGATGCTTATACCAAGTTAGAATTATTATTAAACGAGCCACACCACAACATGGGCCTAATCAGTAATTGGACTGATGGCACTGTGGATCGCGTCGTGGACATCTTAGAAGGTCACGGTGAGCAATGGAATCGCGCCGGTAATCGCTATCGAGATCATGTTAGTCAGGCCAAATATCATGTAAGAAAAGATTGAATTAATGTTATATTCGGTTTATCAACACTGGGACCCGTTAAAGGTATGTAT
>Ga0209500_10002574_pt1 | contig 12753 bp, 5 predicted proteins | sample S_140212_EF_Meta_FD_187323 | JGI IMG/M metagenome (GOLD analysis project Ga0209500, IMG submission 187323) | Freshwater microbial communities from Lake Simoncouche, Canada to study carbon cycling - S_140212_EF_MetaG (SPAdes) (version 2) | ecosystem: Environmental > Aquatic > Freshwater > Lake ...
AGGCAGCATCCGCTTCGACATCGTGCGTGCCGTCTCGCACCGCTGCCAACGAGGCAGCCACGATGGCCGGCCGACTGCTGATCTTCCGCACCCAGCGTGATCCAGCCATGCAGTTTGCGGAAAGCATACTCGCCAGCCGATCTTCACTTGTGCTTGGCACGATGCCTACCATCGCCGCGCCATCGGCGGGGGGCACTTCCGCACTCAACCACACGGGCATGCGACCCACCGCTGCAATCAGTTGGGGGTGCCAGGCGGCAGTCCACGCTGCGAGGAGGTCATCCGCCTCGCCCTCCTCGAGCCATGTCGGAAAATCATCCAGAGAATAGCAGGGTAAAAAAACAGCAATGCGTTCGAGAGTCATGCGGGTGTCATGCTAAGTGAATGCGGCTTCCGAGACTCTGGGAGTGTAAAGCGAACTCGCATCCGAAACGATACACACCACGTGCTGTGCATTGCATGGCACGGTTTTTGAGAGGCCCGGGCACGCCGCAGAGGTTGGCAGCGTCACCCCGGCTCCGGAGAGGAGGAGATGCCGGCTATGGGGAGCGTTTGACACCCCAGAGGAATCGTTCGTAAAGTGTGAGTGTGACTGTTTTTGCGTCTTTGAGAGAAACAGTCGCCTTCCGTTTAATGCTCTTTCTGGAAAAGGCGAAAAGGCCATGGCTCGCAGTCCCTACGTCTGGGGAATTGATATCGGCAAGTGCGCGCTCAAAGCAATGCGATGCCGGATGTCGACGCAGCCCGGGAAGCTCACTGCCGAGGCGTTTGACTATATCGAATATCCGATGATCCTCACGCAGCCCGAAGCCGACCCTGTGGCACTGGTGCAGGCGGCTCTGGAGGAATTCCTCGGACGCAACACGCTCAAAGGAGATCGTGTGGCCGTTGCAGTGGCAGGTCAATCGGGGCTGACGAAATTCATCAAGCTCCCGCCAATCGAGGCCAAGAAGATTCCCGATATCGTGAAGTACGAGGCTAGGCAGCAAATTCCTTTTCCACTCGAACAAGTGGTATGGGATTGGCAGCGACTCGCCGGAGGGATGGAGGAGAGCGGCTTTGTGCTGGATGCCGAAGTGGCCGTATTTGCCATGAAAAAAGAGCAGGTCACAAAGGCTCTCTCGCCATTTATTCAGGCCGGTATTGCAATTGATCTGTTGCAGTTGGCTCCGGTGGCACTGGCCAATGTGGTGATCTTCGATCAGATGCCGCATCCAACTCCCAGCGACCCCGACACACCGCAACCCTCGATTGTGTTGGTGTCTACAGGTGTCGACTCTACCGATCTTGTCATTACCAACGGAATGCGCATCTGGCAGCGCAGCATGCCTCTTGGCGGCAGCAACTTTACCAAGGCTCTCGTGCAAGGGATGAAGCTCACGTTTGCCAAGGCGGAGCACTTAAAACGCAATGCCGTGCGTGCAGAAGATCCGAAGCTCGTCTTTAAAGCCATGCGGCCTGTTTTTAACGAATTTGCCTCAGAATTGCAGCGATCGCTCAACTATTTTACTGGTGCCGACAGGACGGCAACGATCGGCAAAGTGCTGCTTCTGGGGAATGCCACAAAGCTGCGAGGGCTCTCCGACTTTGTAGCGAAGCAATTGCAACTCGACGTGCAGAGGCTCGACACATTTCGCAACCTCGAGGGGCCAGCTGTGTTAGCGGCACCGGCGTTCCGGGAAAATCGCCTCGCGTTCGGTACGGCCTACGGGCTGGCGATTCAAGCCGCGGGCGGGGCAAGCATTCGCACCAATCTACTCCCGCGAGAGATCCTGCAGGAACGACTGATCGAGTCGAAAAAACCGTGGGCTGTGGGGGCGCTGATGGGGCTCTTGGCGGCAAGCTTAATCAGCTTCATCGGCATGTTCTTCGCGTGGACCACGTATGCCCCGCCGCTCTACGCCAAGGCGTTTAGCCAGGCCGACAGCGTGAAGACCCGCTCGCAGGCAGCCATTGCGGCGCTGGATGAAGTGAAGCAAAAGCAGGATGCCGCGATTGCGCAGCAGCAGTATCTGTTGCGCGTTCAAGACCGCCGATTTCAAATGCTTGACATGCTGCGGGCCGTTGAATCGCTATTACCGAGAGATGAGCCGGGCAAGGTGCCGGATGTACTTGGGAATCGGAACGAACTGCATATCGATCGGATTGAATGCGAGTGGTTTCCGGATCTCTCGAGATGGTTCGCAGGCGTGGAAGAAAAGTGGGCCGAAACGCACCCTGCCGAAGACCCCAGCGAGGAGGCTCCAAGCCCCGATGGCGTTGAGCCTGCGACCCCAGCTATCAACGAACTGCCACCAGCACAGCCAGGCGAAGCCGTTGAGTCGGTGGCGGCCGATCGGCCCAGTGGGCCTGGGTGGGTGATTGAAATGAAGGGGCATCACGTCCACAACGAAACCAATCACAAGTCAAATCAGAGCGTTGAGTTTGTGCGATCCACGATCGTCAAAAACCTGTTGGGCAAAGACTTGAACGCTAAAACGCAAGTCGCTCAAGACGAGGCTGGCGAGGACCCGCAGCAGGTGATGGTTTCAGCGGGGCCGCTGGCGGGCCAGTTGGTTGACGTGCGCGATCTGGGAATTGCGTTTCCAGTGATCGTGGAATCCTCGCCTGTTAAAGCCATTCAAATTCCCGACCCACGGCTCGGCGGCCCCACAGTGCAAAGCGGCACCGGCGAACAGCCAGTCGATAAGACAAAAGAAAAAATGATCGATCTCAAACGGTATGATTTTATTCTGCAGTTTTGCTGGCAGCCCACTGTGCCAGGTAGCCCAAAGCCGCCCCCTCGCCCGACTGCCCCCGCTCTTTCAGTGTCGGAGTAGCGAACACACATGCAACTTCCAGACGCCATTCGCCCGTATGCGATCCTGCTGGCCAAGTACCATTTCTGGCTGCTTGCGGCTGTGGTGCCGTTGATTCTTCTGCCGCTACTCTTGTTGTCCAAGGGCCGCATGTTGGATGACATCGTGAAGGCTCGTAGCCAGATCGAAAGCCGTTTGACTTCGCTGAGGAGCGTGAACGCTCTTCAGCCGCACCCCAATGAGGCATGGGCCACCGAAATCAAAAAAACAACCGATGGAATCAAGCGGGAAACACTCCAGGAGTGGAAATTTTTTTGGGAGAGCCAAAAGCCGCTTCGAATCTGGCCCGCGACGCTGGGACCCGATTTTTTGCAACGCACCGCCACCGGCTTGAAGGCCGACAGCAAGCTGCCCCGAAAACTTTTGGAGCGATACCAAGACAGCGTCCGTACGTTGGTCCAGGATTTGCCTGCCCGAATGGGTGCCGATGGAGCGATGCTCGAAGCCAATCCGACAGCCCCAGGCCAGTCGCCGCCGGCAGGCACCGGAGTGAATCGAGGCGGGCCCGGGGCAATACTTCAGGAGGGCTCCCAATCGCTTGTGCAATGGAACGCAGAGGATCAAAAAAAACTGTACGCTTCGTTTAACTGGGCAAAACCACCGACGACGGCGCAAGTTGCTCTGGCTCAAGAGGAACTGTGGGTTTACGGCCTTTTGTGCGATGCCATCAAGCGTGTGAATGCCACAGCGACTGGGGCCTACAATGCGCCGATCCCACGCGTCGAGCAATTGATGATTGGATATCCGGCTGCCGAGGATAGCCCTGGGGGCATGGGCCGGTCTCGGATTTTTCGTCCGGCTTTCCAGGGATCGGCGACGCCGTCTCCCGAAGGCGGTGCAATGCCGCCGGCAGATCAGCCAGCAGTTCGCCCACCCCACCCACGATTTGGCGGTCAAGGAGCGAGTTCTGGGCCGATGCCTCCATCTTCCGGCAACCCAGGTGGCCTGCCGGAAGATGGAAGCACTGTGGCTTCCCCAGACGATGCGCTTCGCAACTGGATCTATGTTGATTTTGATGGGAAGCCGCTGTCGGCCGCGGAACTCTCCTCGTCGCCGGCGTCACTCATGGTGCACCTGATGCCATTTGTCATTCGCGCTGTTGTGGATCAGCGAAAGCTCGACTCCCTGCTGGTGGAACTGGCCGCGTCGGCAGTGCCCGTGGATGTGCGGCAGGTGCGAGTCAATGTAGGCGAGGGACTTGCCACCACGACGATTTCCAGCCCAGCAAGTACAGCAGACGGGACTGGCCGGGGCAGCCGGAACAACGATGTTGTTGTGGAACTGCGCGGCACAGTAGGCCTAGCAACGCTTCCGAATGAAAAGGTATTTGGGCTTGCGCCAGAAACGCCAACCGAGCCTGAACCACAACCTGAACCACAACCTGAACCACAACCTGAACCACAACCTGAACCACAGCCTGAACCACAGCCTGAACCACAACCTCCTGGGAGGCCACCGGAATGAAACTGCCCGGCATTCGGTTCGACAAAGAAGCGATCATCGGTTTTTTAATCAATCACGGCGAGAAGATCGTCGGGGGAAGCGTTGGCATGATCGCTTGCTTCCTCGTGTATGGAGGCATCGATGCCATTCGGAGCCAGAGCGTCGCGAAGGAGCAACAACCCGCATCCATTGAGGCAAAGTCCACGAGCACAGCGGCGTACATCGAAAGCGTGAAGAAGCCGCCGGCAAACGTGCTAGCCAAGAACGTCAGTCTGAAAAAATCGATCGATTCGTGGCGGGAACCAAAAATCACCCCGATGCCCGAGGTTTCTCTTCTGAACAAGCCGCTCTTTGAAGAGCGGTCCAAGCGAACGCAGCCTGCGGTGCTGCCAATCGAGAATCTGCGTGCCGTGGCGGGCGTTGTCGTTCTGGCGGCAAAGGACAAGGACGTTGCCCCGCCACAGCCAGATCGAAACGCCGATCGGGATGTCGAGCCTAGCCCCACGGGGAAACCTCCACGCCCTCGCAGCGGCCGTGGGCGAGCCGAAAAAGAGGAGGCCTTTCCGCCATTTGGTTTGCCGCCGGGCGGCGATCCCATGGGCCAAAACAATGCCATGCGGGGCCGCATCGCTGGCTACGTGATCGTGACAGGACTGATTCCGATGGCCAAGCAAAATGGCGAATACAGGCAGCGGTTTGAATCGGCTGGCTTCCAAGACCCCAAACGAGATGTGCCGCTCTGGAGCGACTATCTCGTGGAGCGTTCGGAGACCGCAGCGGGCGAGCCCGACGCGTGGAAAAAAATGGACCTCAAGCAGATTGCCAAGCAGTCGCAGGACGAGTGGGCCGGCACACAGGAGAATCCTCCAACGAGATTTTTGCTTCCAGACTCTACCGCAGCAGCTCAAACTCCAGCCGCTGGCAGCCCATCGACTCTTGGAAATACTGGGAGCAGCTACTGTGCGCCGCTGCCGCAGTTGATTGCCGGAGAAGCTTGGGGAACCAAGGCGATGCATCCGTGGTTTATCTCCTATCTCAAGCAAAAAAAGACGGCCTCGCAGGATGCTCTCGGTGCAGCCCCACCTGAACCACCGCAGGGATCTTCCCCGACAAATGAGAGGATCGAATACAGCCTGTTTCGGTTTGTAGACATGAATGTCGAGCCGGGCAAAAGCTATCGCTACCGGGTGAGGCTGTCTGTTTGGAATCCCAACTACAACCTGGCAGCACAACATCTTTCAGAGTCAACGCTTGCAAAAGCTGCCAAGCTGGTTTCCGCGCCGAGCAATGTGAGCCTGCCAGTCGTGGTACCAGAGACCACCTCTATGCTGGTGCGTTCATTACGCAAGGAATCCATGAAGCGGCTCAAACCTGGCATGATCGAACTGCTCGTGCTGGCCCCCAATAGGCAAACGGGAAACTACTCGCTGCGGAGCCTCGTAACGGAAGTCGGTGGCTTGGCCAACATCGATCAATCCCTTAACAAACCTGGCGACAGCCGAGTACGAGGCGAAGACATCGCTACCAACCGCGTGCTGGTTGACATGCGGGGCCGGCAAGACGATCGCACGGACACCCGAACGAAAGCATCGCCAGCCCCGCCGGAACCGTTTGAGATGCTTTTCCTCCGGGCAGACGGTTCGTTTGAAAAAGCCACTGCAGCCGATTCACAGGTTCGCATCAACCAATACATCGGCACGCTGCCTCCCGCCGAAGAAACCACGAAGGGTTCATCTCGGGATCGTTCAGGCCAGCCAGAGATGCCTCAAGAGAACCTTAACCCGTTTCAACCCCGATAATCCACCGAACGCCCGCTCCGTGCGTCCAGCCGTCTGGCCATCACTTCTATGAACACTCCTTCTAGTTTGTCTGTTGGGCCAACCCACGTACGGCGTGGCTTTTGGGTCCTGCTGCCGAGCCTGTCAGCGATTGCTTACAACACCCGCCTGCTCGTTGGCTGCCTCATGACTGCAGCCTGCGTAGCACTTGGCTCGTTTGGCAACGCGGCTTTTGCACAAAACGCCGCGGCGAAATACTCGACGTGGTCCAAGGTCGAAGCGGCGCCAGAGACGCGAGCCTACAAAGAACAACTGCGAGAAGGCGGTGGCCTCGACGCCATCCTGCGGGCATTGCTGGAACAGACAGCCCTGCCGCAACTCGCTCTGACAAGTAACCGTTCGACCATCGAACGCACCCGGCGGCGAATGCGGGAACTACTGCTCACAGAGATCGCTGACGAGAAGGCGTTTGAGGATGCCAGTCGTGTCTTTCTTGTGTTTTTTGAAAAACTCTCTCGCGATGAAGATGCCGACATGCTCGTGCGTATCAACGCATTGCTCTTGATCGGAGAGCTCAGGGCAAAGGATGGAAAGCCTTGGCCCCCGACTGCCGTCGCACTGGCCGCGGCCGCACGCGACACAAAGCTTCCGTCAGCGATCCGCGTTGCTGCCACTGCTGGCCTGGCCCGGCACATCGAAGCGGCTCGGGCCGCAGGGGAGGATGCTCCCGCGGCGCTAGCCGCTGACGCGTTGCCAGCAATTGTTGCCATCCTCCAAGAGCCCATCGAAAAAGACACCGGCGTTGAGTTTGATTGGCTTGTTTCACGATCGCTTTCGATGCTGCCCTCGCTCAGCCGTTCCGCCTCGAAAGAAATGGCCGCCACACTTCCAAAGCTGCTGGTGAAGTTGCTTGAAGACCCGTTACGATCGCTGGACGTGCGCGTGCGTGCAGCAGCAGCGTTGGGGGCAACGGTCGTGCCGGCCTCCGGAGTGAATGGACCGCAGGTGATTGCCGCGATTGGCTCGCTGGCACTCAGCGGACTCGAAGGCGACGATGTGGCTGCGGCAAGCCGCCGCCTCGAACAGGAGTACCTCGTTCTGGCTGGGGCAACCCCAGCCAGCGCGGTGGCCCAGCCCGTTTTGGTACCTGGCCTTGGTCAGGCCGGAACACCGGATGCAGTCGCCATTGCAGAGCAAGTCTGCCGCCGCGCCGCCTGGCGATTGGTGACGCTGGCCGACGCGATCGCGCCCTTGGATGGAAAGAGCGGGCTGGCATTACTCTCCACCAACACAGGCACCGCAGCGGTTGATCTCGCAAAAACCTTGCGAGATTTCGGGATGAATCTGGACAAGATTCCCGACGAACAATCGCTCGCCGATGCGATTGCCGCGATTCAAGCACCAGCCACTGGAGCACCACGGCCCCAAGCTCCTGAGCGAAAACCCAAGCCAGAAGAACCCGCTGCTGAAGAACCGGCCACTGACCCGGCTGCCTCGCCGTTTGACAGTCCATTTGGATCCTAGCGTTGAATTCGAAGGATCGCTGCATTCGATCTCACACGAGGCTCTATCGCTTGATCAGATCTTTTACGGTGCCACCCGATGGGATCATTGGCAGCACGTGCTCTTGGTATGGCACCTGCACATCCAAGATGGCCGGGCCAGGCGCATCAATCAGGCGTTGCAGCGCCGACTCCAAATCGCTCTTCTTCGCAACGGTTTCGGCCTGCCAGCCAAAGCCCTTCGCGATTGAGACAAAATCGGGGTAGCGATTGTTGGGCGAGATGCCGTCACCCTGGCCGCGGGCCTCGGGGTGATCCACTGGACCCAAGTAGGTATGCGCCCGATTACCCTTAAAGAATCGATCCTCCCACTGCACCACCATGCCAAGGTGCTGGTTATTGAGGAGCAACACTTTGACGGGAATATTTTCGCAGTTGCACGTTGCGAATTCCTGGATGTTCATCAGGATGCTCCCGTCACCGTCGATGTCCACCACGAGCGACTCCGGGTGAGCCACCTTTGCGCCCATGGCCGCTGGCAATCCGAAGCCCATCGTGCCCAACCCGCTTGAGGAAAGCCATGTACGGGGGTGGCGAAACTTGTAAAACTGCGCCGCCCACATCTGGTGCTGGCCTACGCCCACAGTGATGATCGTGTCGCGGTCGGCAGTGAGGCGAGATAATTCCGCAATCGCCTCTTGCGCCAAAATACCCTTGTAAGTCGTATCGAAGGAAAACGGGTCCTCCCGTTTCCATTCGGCAATTTGCGAGTGCCAATCGGCGAGGCTCGACGAGGGTGGTTCGACGATCTTATTGAGTTGGGCAAGCGCATCTTTCACATCGGCCACAATCGGGACGTGAACAACCTTGTTCTTGTTGATTTCGGACGGGTCGATGTCGATGTGCACGATGAAGCCGTGCTCGGCAAACTCCGCCACTTTGCCTGTCACTCGATCGTCAAACCGCACGCCAATAGCCAGCAGCAAATCGGCCTGATCCACGGCATAGTTGGCATACACACTGCCGTGCATGCCGAGCATATCCAGACAGAGTGGCTCGTCGGCCGAAAAAGCGCCCAACCCCATTAACGTCATGGTGACTGGGATGCCTGTGCGTCGGACTAATTCTCGTAACTCACCAGATGCCTCTCCTGCGATCACGCCACCGCCGGCATAGATCACTGGCCGCTTGGCCCGTTTGATCGCTGCAGCCACCTGCGCAATCTGTTCGGGATGCGCCTGGCGAACCTCTGGGTGATAGCCAGGCAGGTTCATCGGGGCATCGAAGTCGGGCACAATTTGGGTCACCTGAATGTTCTTCGGCAGGTCGACGAGTACGGGGCCAGGACGGCCTGTAGTGGCAATGTGAAACGCCTCTCGCATCACGCGGGCGATGTCGTTGGCATCGGTCACAAGATAGTGGTGTTTGGTGATGCCACGACAAACTTCAACGATCGGCGTCTCCTGAAACGCATCGGTGCCGATCACGCTGGTGCCGACTTGGCCCGTAATCGCAATCATGGGCACGCTGTCCATCCTCGCGTCAGCGATCGCCGTCACGAGGTTGAGTGCGCCAGGGCCGCTGGTAGCCATGCACACGCCCGGCTTCCCTGTTGTGCGGGCGTAGCCTTGGGCGGCAAAGCCTCCTCCCTGCTCGTGCCGAGGCAGAATCGTGCGAAGCCTATCGGCATAGCGAGTGAGGGCCTGATGCAACGGCATGCTGGCCCCGCCTGGATAGGCGAATATCACATCCACTCCGTGCCGAATCAACGACTCAATCACGACATCGGCCCCGTTGAGAGACGTTTCAGAGGTTCGGGGGCGGGAGACTGTGGCCATGGGTGGGCTCCTGGGAGGGAGTCGTGAAAGGAAAAACTATCCCTCAAAAATACACGAAAAACGCGACTGTGCGCCAGAGGGTGAATTTCCCCGCGAATTCCCCCTGTTCTCTCTATACTATCTGCCCGTGGCACCACCCTCCGCTGAACGGTCGGCCGGGCGATTGCTCGGACTGGCCAAAACGCTGCGCACTCACAGCGGGTTCGTCGAGGTCGTAGCCAGTCTCCGCGAGGGACATGGCGGCACGATCGGCGGAACCTGGGGGTCGAGCTCTGCGCTGACTGCGGCGGCTCTCTCAGAATCCCTGGTGGCCACGCTGCCCACATCCCCCGGCATGCTTGTGGTTGTTTTGCCACACGCAGCCGATGCCGATTCGTTTGCCGACGATCTCCCGCTCTTCACGTCGAGCCCCATCGCCTTGCTGCCGGCCCTCGAGAGCTTGAACGATGATCGAACGGCCAACGACCCAGCCGCATCCGCCAGACTCTCGCTCGTCAAGCGTCTAACGATGCCGTCTGGCGACCCTTCAATGCCTGCCGCGCCTGCGATCATCGTCACAAGTATTCAGGCGCTTCTGGCACCGCTGGCTGATCCCCGAGAGATCGAGGCCAGCACGCGGCGACTAGAGGTAGACGGCCGGCTCGACCCCGCTGAACTTGCGGATTGGCTCGTCGCCAGAGGCTGGCAGGCCACCGGCGCCATCGACACACCAGGTACGTTCGCACGTCGCGGTGGAATCATCGATCTGTTTGCAATCGACTGGGATCGCCCGGTGCGGGTGGAACTTATTGGCGACGAGATCGAATCGCTCCGCACTTTCGACACCGTTTCGCAGCGCAGCGTTGCCGAACTCAAGAGCATCGACCTCACGGCCCTAGCCGTCGGACCGGCAGCAAGACGCACGCAGTTAGCCGACATTGTGCCCACGGGATCGTGGTGGGTGCTGGTTGAACCGGGAGAACTTGCCGAGGAAGCGAAACGCACGTTCGAGCGTCTGGGGGCCGCAGCGGAACTGTCGGCTCCAGAGGATATTTTCGCGCGCATCTACCGATTTCCATCGGTGACCCTTGCGGCATTGGCCCAGTCGAGCCTCGAGGCCACAGCGGCTCTTTCGATTGAAAGTGTCGAACGATTCACCGGCGTGCTCGACCGCGTGCGGGATGAACTGGAGACCGTCGGTCGTGATCAGGATGTGTGGGTTGTCGCGCCCACAGACGCCGAAGAAAAACGTTTACGAGAACTGCTCGACCACAGTGCCCCGGCAAGGTCTGGTCGGCTTCACTTCGCCCGCGGCCATCTCTCCAGCGGCTTTCGGCTCGTGCCTGAAAAGCTCGTGCTGGTAAGCAGTGCTGAACTGTTTCGCCGAGAGGATATCACGGCCCGTGCGCCGCGGCACCGACTGTCACGAGCGATCGACACGTTTCTCGATCTGCACGAGGGCGACCACGTCGTGCACGTCGCTCACGGAATCGGGCGCTACCGAGGGCTCAAGCTGCTCGAGAAACAGGATCGCACGGAGGAATTCCTGCAGATTGAGTTTGCCGAATCAACGACGGTGTATGTGCCCGCATCCTGCATCGAACTGGTCCAGAAATATATCGGTGGCTCAAAGGTGTCGCCGAAACTGGCAAAGATTGGCGGCACGCTCTGGGCAAAGCAGAAGTTAGCCGTACAAAAAGCAGTCGCCGACATGGCTGCCGAAATGATTCAACTGCAGGCCAAACGCGAAAGCCGACCAGGCATTGCCTTCCCACCCGATACGCCATGGCAACGGACGTTTGAGGAATCATTTCCGTTTGATGAGACGCCCGATCAAGTCACGGCAATCGAGGCGATTCGCTGCGACATGCAGCAAGTTCGTCCCATGGATAGGCTCCTGTGCGGCGACGTTGGCTTTGGCAAAACAGAACTCGCGATGCGGGCCGCATTCAAGGCCGTGGAGTCGGGACATCAGGTGGCTGTGCTCGTGCCCACCACCGTTCTAGCCGAGCAACACAGGCGCAGCTTCGCTGCAAGATTTTCTGAGTTTCCTTTCACGATCCGCGCGCTATCGCGATTCTCGAGTGCGCGAGAAGAACGAGAAATTCTCGAAGGCTTGGCCAGCGGCTCAGTTGATATCGTTATCGGCACGCACAGGCTTGCGCAAGCCGACATTCACTTCGCAAACCTCGGCCTGCTCGTGGTGGACGAGGAACAGCGATTTGGAGTTGATGTGAAGGAGCGGCTCAAGTCGCTCCGCACGAGCGTCGACGTGCTTACGATGACAGCCACGCCCATTCCCCGCACGCTTCACATGTCGATGCTTGGCATCCGCGACATCTCGAGCCTTGCCACGCCGCCCGCCAATCGACTGGCGGTCGAAACCCGCGTGTCTCGATGGGATGAGTCACTCATTCGCCACGCAATCGACCGGGAGTTGGCCCGTGGTGGGCAGGTTTTTTTTGTACACAACCGGATTCACGATATCCACACCGTCGCGCACAGATTGTCGCAGATCGTTCCCGAAGCAACGATTGCCATCGGCCACGGGCGGCTGTCTGAATCGGAACTCGAGGATGTGATGCTCGCGTTCGTCGCGGGCACAACTGACATTCTGCTGGCCACGACAATCATCGAGAGCGGCCTCGACATACCGAATGCCAACACCATCTTCATTGATGAGTCCGATACCTATGGCCTAGCCGACCTTCACCAACTCCGAGGCCGCGTGGGCCGGTCGCACCACCGCGCCTATTGCTACATGCTCGTCGACGAGACGGCGCACCTCACGAGTACCGCCGCCCGAAGGCTCCGCGCAATCCAAGAATTTTCAAGCATGGGGGCTGGGTTTTCCTTGGCGATGCGCGATTTAGAAATTCGCGGCGCGGGAAACCTGCTGGGCACGCAGCAAAGTGGGCACATTGCCACGGTGGGCTACGAACTTTACTGCCGCTTGCTGGAACAGTCGGTGCGGGGGCTCAAGAGTATGCCGCCAGCAGAGCCACCGCAGGTGACGATCGATCTGCCAGGCGAGGCATGGCTGCCTCGCGATTTCATTCCCGATTTTCGGACAAAAATCGACATCTACCGACGGCTATCCCGAGCGATGGACGACACGCAGATCGACGACTTGGCAGCAGAACTTTTGGACCGCTTTGGCCCACTGCCTGCCGAAAGCCAACGCTTGCTCGAATTTGCCAGGCTGCGAGTGGCCGCAGCGGTTCTTGGAATTGATTCTGTCACTCGCGAAGCAGGTATGCTGGCCCTGCGTTATCACGACCGCTCGGCGATGGAGTCGCTCAAGGCCACAGGCCCAGCCGCCGCCAAACTGCTTCGGATCGTAGACCATCGGACG
>Ga0209500_10002581_pt1 | contig 12715 bp, 14 predicted proteins | sample S_140212_EF_Meta_FD_187323 | JGI IMG/M metagenome (GOLD analysis project Ga0209500, IMG submission 187323) | Freshwater microbial communities from Lake Simoncouche, Canada to study carbon cycling - S_140212_EF_MetaG (SPAdes) (version 2) | ecosystem: Environmental > Aquatic > Freshwater > Lake ...
TTCTTCCCCGTGGATAATCGACGAGGAAAGAAATAAGAGAGATTGTTGATTGGGCAGCTTTTCCTGTAAGCAACGCTTTCACAATCTGACTCTTTGGCGCTGCCATAGGACCTGTTACTCGCTCAGCAAAAGAGGCTCGCAGTTGCGGGTTCGCAGCGACAATCTGCGCAAAATTGAAAATCTCTGACTCAAGGCGCTCGTTATCTCCGCCCTTTTCGGCAGATATAGATTGAACTTCAATTGAAAGCACTTCAAGGACATCACCCAAGTCACGTGGTGAGGACCATCGAAGAGATGTCATCTCTGAATAGAGAGCCTTTGCTTCTTTTCCTGTTGAAGAATTGAACAATTGGTTTCCAAGTGCAACTTTTGATGCTTCATCTCGTGAATTATCAGTTGCCGCTCTGCGCAATGCAATAGAGGAATCCAAGACTCTTACCATGAAGAAAAGGTCTGCCGATAATGCATCTAGAGCAGGCGAATCCAACCCAGAGACAATTTTATCTAGGTTAGTTCGCGCTGTAACTAGCGAAAGTCGGCTTGCGCCCTTCATGGAAAGTGCCATCGTTACTTAGCTTTCTCTATATCTTCAAGGAAGCGATCAACGACTCGTGATTGACGAACTTGATCATCGAGTGCCTCTCCAACAATTTTGGATGCGAGTTGAGTCGCAATTGTTCCAACTTCATTGAGCAGTGAGTTGAAGGCTTGTTGACGCTCGGCTTCAATTGAAGCACGAGCAGCGGAGGTAATTCGAGTCGCTTCTTCTTGGGCTGTTGTTCTCATTTGTTCAAGAATGACAGAACCTTCGGCGCGCGCTTCCTCACGAAGTTTTGCTGCCTCGCCACGTGCATCAGCTAATTGGGTGTTATACATTTGAAGCGCAGCAGCAGCATCGCGTTGTGCGATCTCTGCTCTCTCTAAACCACCCTGAATTGCATCAGTACGTTCTTTGTAAGCCTGTTCGAATTTTGGAACCGCTTTTGTACGCAACAAAACAAAGAGAATGCTAAAAGCAACTAAGCCAACAACTATTTCTGCTGGGTGAGGAAGAATCGGACTAGGTCCGGCCTCTGCTGCAAGAAACATAACTCGATTAATCATGTGTGACCTCTAGTCTCTAATTTTCTCAGTCAGTTTTACTTCAACACGAATGCAAGAACGAGACCAAAGAGCGCCAAAGCTTCAGCAAGTGCGAAGCCAAGGAATGCGATTGGCTGCAAAATGCTGCGTGCCTCAGGTTGACGTGCGACGCCGTTGATATAGGCAGCGAAGATCAAACCAGTTGCTGTACCTGGTCCAATTGTTGAGAGGCCGAAGCCTACGATTGCGAGAGTACCTGTCATTCTCTTCCCTTTCACGTAATGGCCAAACCGGTGTTTGACCAAATCTATTTTTTAGTGCTCGTCGGCGAGGGCGCCAGCGATATACAAAGCTGTTAGCAATGTAAATATATATGCCTGCAAACATTGGATACCAAGTTCGAAGAAACTTAGTCCAACCGCAAAGCTAAATGAAAATAAACTCAAAACCTTCATGATTAGCCCACTGGTGAGAAGATATTCTCCGCCAAGAGTAAAGACTAATAGGAGCAAGTGCCCAGCGAACATATTTGCAAAAAGACGCATTGCAAGTGTGAGCGGACGAGTAACTAAATATGTCAAAAGTTCTACTGGCGTTAAAATGAGATAAACAGGCTTAGGAATGCCTGGCATGAAGCAAATATCAGTGAGATATTTCTTGAATCCATGCTTTTTGATCGCTACATAATGATAAACAACATAGGAAAAAATTGTTATGCCTACTGGAAAACCAATGTGAGACATACTGGGAAATTGCAATAAAGGAACAACTCCAAAAACATTGTTTGTAAGGATAAATACAAAAAGAGTGAATAAGAATGGTACAAATCGCATAAACTCTGGCCCAATGACATCTTTGCCTAATCCATTACGCACGAATGTGTAGATTGATTCACCAGCAAATTGGAGTTTGGAAGGAACTACTGCAGCCTTACGAGCAGATAAAATGAAAAACGTTCCAGCCACAATTACTGATAAGAAGACAAGTAAGACTGGCTTAGTAAATAAGATGCTATCGCCGAAAATTGGCTGAAAAATAAAATCTTCGCTGCTCGGAGGAACGAAACCACTCCCCGATTCATTGTGCAGCGTAAGCAAGGTCAAACTCCTTCAAAAAGTGAGGGGTACCTGTGGGAGAAGTAGTACTGGGCTAACTTAGAGCCTGCGGGCTATAGTTGTAAAATCGAGGCAATGCACGCCAAAGCAGTGTCTAGTGCTTATTTATTCGCGTATAAATCGTAGCCAGATGAGCCAAAGGCTTGAACCCATCCCAAGGAAGAGGCCGGTCGCTAATAGAAAATGAGTTCCTAAAAAATGATCTCCTGCTGCGCCGGCACCGCCCCAAAAAACTAGACCGGAAATTAAATAGGCAACTATTGACCAGAAAGCGCCATCATCATTTTTAGACATTTTACCTCACCTAGATTTACTTGTGACTGGAATCACCGGGCAACGGTAAATGCAATCTCAATTTTAGAAAAGCTCTCACTTCCCCTGCTAACCAGGCAAAGGTTATCGCAAAGGCAACAATTCCAAAACTTGGTCGATTTAAACTTTCTTCAGGGACTGTATTGAGCACGATTAATAAGAAAGCACCAAGGACTATCAACTTTGTGAAATATGAAACCATGGCCAAAGCCATCGTCATAATTGGATCTAATTTATTTGAAACCACAGAAATAATTAAGTGAACAGCAAAAAAGATCAGGACAATAAATTCGGCAAGAATCCCACCAATTATTCCTGGTCTTCCATGAATAATTCCCATAATCACAATACCGATAATTCCTGTAATGCTCGAAGGCAGAAGCGCGCCTTTCCACAATTGAGATTCCATCGAGTATTTCACACTGCCACCTTACTTCTTCGAGAGACCATCAAGGTAATTGCAATCAAAATTGCAGCAGTAAGAGCTGCCACCCACAGAGGCGCAAATGCTGAAACGGTAACTGGAAATGCGATTGTTGCTGTCCAGAAATACATAATGATTGCAGTCTTGAGTTGAGAATTTCCGGCACTCATGAGCCGGTGATGTAGGTGCTCCTTATCAGGTGCAAATGGAGACTTTCCGGCCTTGAGTCGGCGAAAGATAGCAAGGACTAAATCTGCAAGTGGTATCGCAAGTACCGCTAGTGGAAGCAGTAATGGCAATAATGTTGGGCCAAGTTTTTCTGCAGAAATTGCATTGGGATCAATTTGACCTGTCAGAGTTATTGATGCAGTAGCGAGTAAGAGTCCCAAAAACATTGATCCTGAATCACCCATGAAGATTTTTGCAGGATGTGCGTTATGAGGCAGAAATCCAATACACACACCTATCAATACTGCGGTTGTAAGTGACGGTGCACCTGCGCGGCTAAAGCCATAATCAACTGCTAAAAGATAAGCAAATGCGAAGAATGCGATTCCTGCAATTGCAACTATTCCAGCAGCAAGACCATCCATGCCATCGATAAAATTAACCGCATTGACTGTGACCAGAACAATAAGAACTGTTACGAGCTGACCAATGCTGGCAGGCAAAGTGATAACGCCATTGATTGGTACCCATAAAATTTGAATACCATAAATAAGTAAAATTCCTGCAGCAAGCGCTTGTCCTGCAAGTTTAGTAAGTGCATCTAATTGATACCGATCATCTGCCATACCTAGTAAAACTACAAATGTCGTTGCTAAAAAGATTCCTTGAGTTTCATGACCAAAAGATTTACCAACTAATGGCAAATTATTTACGATAAGAAAAGTAAAAGTCATGGCAAGCCACATTGCTACTCCGCCCCAGCGAGGAGTAGGCAAAGTATGAATATCTCTGCTTCGAATATCTGCGACAGCACCGAATCGAATTGCAAACTTACGAACAAATGGCGTGATTAAATAACAAAGCGCTGCTGAGATCAGCAGTGTTATGAGATATTCACGCATCGCTAATTAGGGGGTATAGATTGGGAATCGCGCAGTAAGTGCGTGCACATCAGCTTTGATTTCCTGTGCAGATTTCTCATTATCTCCTGTGCTAATTGCGCGGGCGATAAAGGATGCAATCATCTTCATCTCTTCAACACCCATACCTTGCGTTGTTGTAGCAGGGCTGCCAACACGAATTCCGCTTGTGACTGATGGTGCTTCTGGATCAAAAGGAATTGAATTCTTGTTGAGAACAATGCCTGCAGCGCCACAACGCTCATCAGCAACTTTTCCATTTACGCCAGTGCTACGAATATCGATAAGCGCTAAGTGAGTTTGTGTGCCACCAGATACTGCGCGCATACCTTCCTTTTCAAGTGCTGCTGCGAGTGCTTGGGCATTCACAATTACATCTTTGGCATACTTTTGATAGGCAGGTTGTGCGCATTCCTTGAGTGCAATTGCCTTACCAGCAACTGCAGACATGATCGGGCCACCTTGCATACCTGGAAATACTGCTTTATCAATTGCGGCGCCATGTTGTGCTTTAGCAAGAATCATTCCACCACGAGGGCCACGCAAAACTTTATGTGTAGTAAATGAGACAACATCTGCATAAGGAACAGGAGAAGGAATTGCTTTACCTGCAACTAAGCCGATGAAGTGAGCGGCATCGACCCACATGATTGCGCCAACTTCATCACAAATTGCACGAACTTTTTCGAAGTCAATCAAGCTTGGATAAGCAGTTGCACCAGAACAAATCATTTTTGGCTTGTGTTTGATAGCTAGGTCGCGTAATTCGTCATAGTCAATAAGTTCAGTATCTTGGCGAACACCATATGACTCTACGTTGAACCATTTACCCGAAAAATTCACTTTCGAACCATGAGTGAGGTGGCCACCATGTGGCAGTGACATTGCAAGGATTGTGTCTCCTGGTTTTGTGAATGCTTGGTACACAGCCACATTCGCGCTTGCTCCTGAGTGAGGTTGCACATTTGCATGTTCTGCACCGAATAATTCTTTAGCGCGATTTATTGCCAATACTTCGACTTTATCTACTTCTTCGCAGCCACCGTAGTAACGCTTACCTGGATACCCCTCGGCATACTTATTTGAAAGAGTTGAACCGAGTGCTGCAAGAACTGCACGCGAAGTGAAGTTCTCAGAGGCAATAAGTTGCAAATTCTGTTGTTGACGCTTGAGTTCAGATAACAACACTGCTGCAACATCAGGATCTTGCTTGCTAAGAAGACCGAAATCTGGGCCATAGAAAGTTTCAGAAGACATGGTCAAACCTTATAGCCTGGTTATGAAAGTTGCCTGGATACCTCAGGGGCTATGGCGTGTATCTCATCTAAGGAGATTGCTCCTTCGCGCAGCATTGTGATTCCTCGGTCATCGGCCTCTAGAACGGTAGAGAGTGCGCCTTTCTTGAGTAGGCCAGCATCAAACTTTGCTGCTAAAGCAGATTCCAAAACAAAAATGTCAGAGATTCTTCGAATCGGAGATTGCTTTGCAAATGCAGCACTAGCAATTGCTAATGGCCCAGTCTCTTTGAGAACTTCGCGAATAAATTTTGATTTCGGAACTCGAAAACTAACTTGATCAAGTGCTCCTGCATCACCTAAATCCCACGTCAATCCAACTTGTGGGCGAAGATTAAATGAAAGCATTCCGGGCCAAAATTTCTTCATCAGTGCTTGTGCGCTAGGTGAGATTTCGCGCGCGACACCGCTAGCAGTTTTAGCATCCGCAATAAGGACTTGTGCAGCAATACCTAATTCATCTCGTCGCAAGACATGCATCGCTCGGACTGAATCTGCTTTGAAAGCATCGCATGCATAGGCGTAGTGGTGCTCAAGTGGAATTGCAATCAAATATCCATCGCGTATCGCTTTTGCCGCAAGTGCAACGTGCTCGAGAAGTTCGCCAGACTTTAGATCAATATCTTGGGCCATGGTTATCTCCTTACCGCACTAGACCATCGTGGACGATCGTTGAGATCATGATGCAAAACTACGTTCTCAAAATCTAGAGCTAACTCACCTTCAATGACAAGACCTTGCTCTTCAGTATGTTCAATAACTAGGACTCCCCCTGATTTCAAGAGTCGCGCAGCGGCTGCAATAAATTGTCGTGGAATTTCAATTCCAGTTGGGCCGCCAAAGAGTGCAATATGTGGCTCAAAGCCTGCGACATCGCGAGGTAATACTTGGTCATCCGGAATATAGGGTGGGTTAGCAATTACTAAGTCGCACTTCACGTCAATAAGCACATCAGAAACATCGCCTTCAACAATTCGAACTTTCTCATCAATTCTTGAAACATTTTTCTTCAACCAAAAAATCGCTTCAGGACTTTTTTCAACTGCAATAACACGGGCATTCTCGGCCTCTGTAGCAACTGCAAGTGAGAGTGCTCCTGATCCAGCACCTAGATCAACAACGCTTACTATTCCCTCTATGTTAGAAATATGTTGCAATACAGCTTCGACCAATAATTCACTTTCAGGGCGAGGTACTAATACACCTGGTCCAACTTCAATTTCTAAATGACGAAATGGCGCTGTACCGGTGAGGTATTGCAAAGGTTCAAAACCAATTCTGCGCTCTACTAACGTTGCAAAGGTTTCCTCAATTGTCTGTTCATCAACAATATTTGCCAGAGTACTTTCTAGTATTACTGGGTTGTGTAGATCCATTCTTGATACTCCAAGACAGTGTGCCAATAAATGCTCAGCATCGACTTGTGAAATACCAGATTCATCTAGCTGACTCTTCGCTTGGCGCAATAACTCTTTGATGTTCATCGGTATTAGCTTGTAGATGCCAGACGCGCAGCTTTATCAGCATCTAAAAGAGCTTGAATTACATCATCGAGTTCGCCATTGAGAACAGAATCTAAGTTATTAGATTTGAAATTTACGCGATGATCACTCAATCGGTTTTCTGGAAAATTATATGTACGAATTCGCTCACTGCGATCAACTGTACGCACCTGGCTCTTACGCTCTGCTGAAGCAATAGCATCAGCTTTTTCTTGTGCATCAGCCAATAGACGGGCGCGCAAAATACGCAGCGCTGATTCCTTATTCTGTAATTGGCTCTTCTCGTTCTGACAAGAAACAACAATTCCAGTCGGAACATGTGTCAGGCGAACTGCAGAGTCTGTTGTATTTACACTCTGTCCACCAGGGCCAGATGAGCGATATACATCGACTCGAACATCATTCATATTTAGATCCACATCGATTTCTTCTGCTTCAGGCAATATCAAAACACCAGCAGCCGAAGTATGAATTCGACCTTGTGATTCTGTTTCAGGAACGCGTTGCACGCGATGTACTCCGCCTTCAAATTTCAATCGTGCATATGGTGATTCACCCGGTGCGGCAATACCTTTTGATTTAATAGCAATAGAAATATCTTTATAGCCGCCCATTTCACTTTCAGTGGCATCAATTACTTCAGTCTTCCAGCCATGTTTTTCTGCATAGCGTAGATACATACGCAACAAATCTCCTGCAAAGAGTGCAGATTCATCTCCGCCTGCTCCAGCTTTTACTTCCAAAATAACATCGCGATCATCATTTGGGTCGCGAGGAAGAAGTAGTTCTTCTAATTTTGTTGCTGCATTGTCGCGTGCTTCTTCAAGTGCAGGAATCTCACTTGCAAAATCTGCATCAACTTCAGAAAGTTCTCGCGCTGCAACAAGATCATCTTCTGCACTCTTCCATGCATGAAATCCGGCAACAACTGGTCCAAGCTGGGCATAACGTCGTCCGAGTAATCTGGCCTTACCTTGATCATCATGAATTGTGGGATCAGCCATCTTCAATTCGAGTTCTGCATATTCGCGCACCATTTCATGTGCAGATGCGAAACGATCATTTGTCATCTGGCTTCTCCTTCCTCAATTAGATGTGACTACATACTTATAGAAAGCAAAAAACCGCAACCGCCACCATTTCTGGTAGCGAGATTGCGGTCTTTAGGAAAGCTACTTCTTCTTACCGAAACGCTCTTCAAACTTAGCTACGCGTCCACCAGTATCGAGGATGCGCTGCTTGCCGGTATAGAACGGGTGACATACAGAGCAGACTTCAACATAAATTGAACCGCTTGCAACTGTTGAGCGAGTTACAAACTTTTCGCCACAACCACAGGTGACCTGTGTTTCTTTATATTCTGGATGAATATCTGCTTTCATTTTTTTCCCTTTCATATGCCTGGGTCGTCTTGCGAACAAGTACGTGAACCAGGCGTTTCGGTTACCCCCAAAGAGTAGGCGATGAGCCCCTCAACTGAGAAATCTGAGCGTGCTTATTCGTTACCTGGGCCCACTGTTGTCTTCTGGATTTGCATCAAGAATTCAACGTTGGACTTAGTTCCCTTCATCTTTTCAAGCAATAGTTCAAGTGCTTGCTGTGGTTCAAGTGCATGAAGAACACGACGAAGTTTCCAAACAATGTTGAGTTCTTCAGTTCCCATGAGAATTTCTTCTTTACGTGTACCTGAAGCCACAACGTTTACTGCTGGGAATATTCGCTTATCTGCAAGACGACGATCAAGGATGAGTTCCATGTTTCCTGTTCCCTTGAACTCTTCGAAGATAACTTCATCCATACGAGAACCTGTATCAACAAGTGCTGTTGCAAGAATGGTGAGTGATCCACCATCTTCAATATTGCGTGCAGCACCAAAGAACTTCTTAGGTGGATAGAGAGCAGCTGAATCGACACCACCCGAAAGAATTCGACCTGATGCAGGAGCTGCAATGTTGTATGCACGACCAAGGCGTGTAATTGAATCGAGGAGCACAACAACATCGTGTCCAAGTTCAACAAGTCGCTTAGCGCGCTCAATTGCAAGTTCTGCAACAGTGGTGTGATCATCGGCTGGACGATCAAATGTTGATGCAATTACTTCACCCTTTACAGAGCGTTGCATATCTGTAACTTCTTCTGGTCGCTCATCTACTAGAACAACCATCAAGTGACACTCTGGATTATTTGTTGTAATCGCATTTGCAATCGCTTGCAAAACCATTGTCTTACCAGCCTTAGGTGGCGAAACAATCAGTCCGCGCTGACCTTTACCAATTGGTGAAATAAGGTCAATGACTCGAGTAGTCAAAATGTTTGGCTCTGTCTCAAGACGCAAACGCTCTTGTGGATAGAGTGGAACTAACTTAGAAAATTCAACGCGATTGCGTGATTCTTCAGGTGTCGCACCATTGACTGTCTCTAAAGTAATAAGTGCGTTGAACTTCTCTTTACGCTCACCTTCACGTGGTTGGCGAACTTGTCCTGTAACTACATCGCCCTTGCGAAGTCCATTGCGGCGAACTTGCTGCAATGAAACATAAACATCGTTTGGACCAGGTAGGTATCCAGCTGTGCGAATAAATGCATAGCTCTCAAGAATGTCGAGCAATCCACCTACCGGTACTAAGACATCATCTTCTGAAATAACTGGCTCGCGTTCTTCACGTGGGCCACGGTCGCGATTGCGATCACGGTTACGGTCGCGTCCGCGATCTCTGCCACGGTCGCGATCGCGGCGAGAATTAGAATCATTCTCGCTATCGCCATCTTCATCATCGCTTTCAGGTGCTGAATTCTTCGCTGGTGATTCTTTCTTGCGATTATTGCGCGCTTCGCGGCGTGCTTCGCGTTCCGCTTTTGCTGCTTCGCGATTCTTTGCTTGAAGATCGCTAATTGCTTCTACAAGTCCCTCTTTTTTCAACTTCGCGGCACCTTCAATACCAAGTTGGGCAGCAACTGCCTTCAACTTAGGAAGTGTCATCGCGGAAAGCTCTGGACTATTAGAACGTACTGCTTCTGTTTCGGTCATTAGTTTCATTTCATGATTGGCTTGGTTTCCTAATGGAAAACTCAAGTGATTGGATTGTGTTGCTGTATTTATCTGAAATCTTTATTGAGCCCTAAGAAGAGGCCGATCAGATAAGGCAAAGGTTAGCACCCATAAATGCGCATGGGCAAGTTAGGCGGTAATTACGCTCGCTCCAGCTCGGGAAATAGAAAGCGGAGTAACTACAAACTTCTCTCCTGCAGCACGTTCCATCTCGGCAATATCACTTGCTCCGCCAGTGTGTAGAACGAGCACAGTTGGACCCGCACCAGAGATAAATGCTGGTACGCCTGCGCTACGAAGTTTGCTCATCAAAGTAAAAGAGGCCGGCATGAGATCTTGTCGATATTGCTGATGCAAGAAATCTTCTGTAGCTGTAAATAGTAGGTCTGGTCGCTGTGTAAGTGCGTGAACCATAAGTGCGCTATGTGCAGAGTTTGCAACAGCATCACCATGAGGAATTACTTCCGGAAGGTACTTTCGTGCCTTAGAAGTCGAGACCGCTGATGTTGGTATAAATGCAACTGCGCCAATGCGAGCATCAACTTCCATGTTTATTGAGAGTGCAACTTTCTTACCGTGTTGCATCTCTTGCCAAGCAATTGTTGCCCCACCATAGATTGCCGCTGCAACATTATCGGGATGGCCTTCCATCTCTGTTGCAAGATTGAGTAAAGCATCATTACTCATCTGTTCGTTGCCGCCCAAGACAAGTGAGCGAGCAAGAGTGAGGCCACCGACTATGGCGCTGGCTGAAGATCCAAGTCCGCGGCCATGAGGAATAACATTGAGTGCACGTACTGCAATTCCTCGAGGCTTGCCACCAAGATATTCAAAACCTTTATACATGGCTTTTACTAATAAATTCTTATCACTACGTGGAAGTTCACCCGCACCTTCACCTGATATATCTATATCGATTGCAACTTCATCAAGAATCTGTGCGACATAACGATCGTGCATTCCCAGTGCTAGTCCAAAGCAATCAAATCCCGGACCTAAGTTCGCACTTGTGGCAGGCACTTGTACCTGAACAGGTTGGGCTCTATATGTTGGCTTTGCCATTGTTATGCCAATCCCAATGCTTTCGCAGCTATTGCAGCTTTTACTGGAATGATCTTTGGTTTTGCAGCACTTTCTAGTGCCCAAGAAATATCTTTCAATCCATGTCCTGTGACAGTGACAACGATGCGCTTTCCTTGTGGCAATTTGCCAGCCTTATTGTATTTAATAAGTCCTGCAATTCCAGCAGCGCTCGATGGCTCAACAAATACACCTTCTTTTCCTGCAACGAGGCGATATGCACTCAATATTTCTTTATCTGTTACTGAATCAATAAGACCACCAGATGAATCTCGGGCATCTATTGCCTGTTCCCATGATGCTGGATTTCCGATTCGAATTGCAGTTGCAATCGTGTCGGGATTTTTTACAATTTTTCCTTTTACTATTGGAGCAGAACCAGCCGCTTGAAAACCCCACATTTGTGGAAGTTGACGAGCAAGTCCATCTTTACGGTATTCCTTATATCCGCGCCAATATGCAGTGATATTTCCTGCATTACCAACAGGCAATACATGCATATCTGGTGCATCTCCTAAGAAATCTACAACTTCAAATGCACCAGTCTTCTGTCCATCAATTCGATAAGGATTGAGAGAGTTCACGAGTGCAACTGGATAATTTTCAGAAAGATCCTTTGCCAAAGTGAGGCAATCATCAAAGTTGCCGTTGACCTGTAAGATTGTTGCGCCATGAATAACTGCTTGCGCCAATTTTCCCATCGCAATTTTGCCAGCAGGAATAAGAACAGCAGGAACCATTCCGGCCTTTGTTGCATAGGCAGCAGCACTCGCTGATGTATTTCCAGTAGATGCACAGATGACAGCCTTTGCTCCATCTTCTGCAGCCTTAGAAATTGCCATTGTCATTCCACGATCTTTGAATGATCCAGTTGGATTTGTACCTTCATACTTCAACCAAATTTCATTTCCGAGCATTTCGGATAAGTGCTGCGCAAGAATAAGTGGAGTGCCGCCTTCACGAAGTGTGATGACTGGAGTTTTATCAGTTACTGGCAAGCGATGGCGATATTCCTCAATAACTCCGCGCCATTGATGAGTGACTTTTTTCTTACTAAATATTGATTTCATTATGAAGGTGCTCCTTCTACTCGGATAACACTTTCAATTTTGCGCACAATTTCAAGAGCGGATAAATCTTTCACAAGAGCTTCTAGTGATTTTTCAGATGCAGCATGTGTAACAACAACGAGTTCTGCATCATTTCCTGCGCCACCCTGTCGTACTGTCTGAATTGAAACACCTTGCGCTGCAAATGCCTGTGCGATTGTTGCGAGCACGCCTGGTTTATCTGCGACTTGAAGGCGAATCATCAATTTTGTACGGGCTGCGCTAAATGGCGCTATCTCGCGATCTGCGTAATCGCTTTCTCGGTGTCCAATTGAATCATCAGCAATATGTCGCGCTACTGCGACAACATCGCCAAGTACTGCACTCGCTGTTGGCCCGCCACCTGCACCACGACCGTAGAACATAAGCTGTCCCGCAGATTCTGCTTCGAGATAAACGGCATTGTATGCATCGCGAACTGATGCAAGAGGGTGACTATTTGGAAGCATCACTGGATGAACGCGTACAGAAATTTCATCTTCAGGTGTGAGTTCGCCAATTACCAATAGCTTTATTACATGGTTCATTGACTTAGCGAGTGCAACATCAGCTGCTGAAATCTTTGTAATGCCTTCGCGATAAACCTCATCGGCAGTTACGCGAGTATGGAATGCAAGACCTGCCAAAATCGCAGCTTTTGCAGCAGCATCAAAGCCTT
>Ga0209500_10002583_pt1 | contig 12713 bp, 12 predicted proteins | sample S_140212_EF_Meta_FD_187323 | JGI IMG/M metagenome (GOLD analysis project Ga0209500, IMG submission 187323) | Freshwater microbial communities from Lake Simoncouche, Canada to study carbon cycling - S_140212_EF_MetaG (SPAdes) (version 2) | ecosystem: Environmental > Aquatic > Freshwater > Lake ...
GATTTAATAGATCAAATGGTTACTGCAAAACCATCTACTATTGTCTTTAATATTTTTTTTAGCGAAGAAGATAAACAAAATCCTACTGAAATAGTTAAAAGCTATAAAATTGATAAAGAATCTAATCTTGGCAAAGAATTATTAAAACTACCAAATAACGATAATCTTTTTTTAGATAAAATTAAAAATAATAATATTGCATTACCAATCTTAGGTCAGATTGAAAAACCATTAAAAGTAGTTGATAGAAAACCAATCGTAACTTTTATTACAAAAGGAACTGATCCTAAAAATTTTATTTATAAATTTCCTTATAATTTAAGCTCACTAGAAAAAATTAATGAGCAGGCTAAAGGATTGGGGTCTATATCAATTGTTAGTGATACGGGTGGAATTTTAAGAAAAGCTCCTTTGTTAATTAATATTCAAGATCAAATATTTCCATCCCTTGCGATTGAGGCATTGAGATTACATTTAAAGCAAAAAAATATTTTAATAGAAACAAATGCATCTGGAGTTGAAGCTATTAAACTTCGCCCCTACAGCATTTCTACTAATCCTAATGCAATGCTTTGGATAAAATTTAAAAAACCAATGCAAACTCAGTATGTTTCTGCGGTTGATATTTTAAATAATAAATTTGATAAGAAAAAATTAGAGGGAAAAATTTTATTAATAGGGTCATCAGCTCAAGGTCTTTTTGATTTTGTTGGAGTTTCAAATGGTAAAGTCATCCCAGGTGTTGAGGTGCATGCCAATATTATCGAAAATATTATCAATAACGATTATTTGTATAGAGATAACTACACTTTCTTAATTGAGATGGTCATGATGATTATAGGAATGCTGCTTGCTTATTTTTTTGCAGGAAACGTTAAACCTAAATTTAGTCTTTTTTCTTATGTTTTTATTTTGATCATTATTACAATAGTTGGCTTGAGTTTTTACAAATTTAAAAACCAACTTATTGATATTTCTTACCCAATTTTTTGCATAAACATTTTATTTTTTAATAGACTTTACTTTAGGTATGTTGAAGAAAATAAAATAGCTCTAGTAAATTTTCAAAAACAATTAGTATTAAAGCAAGAAAGAGAAATTGCAGGGGAAGTACAAAAAAAATTATTTCCAGAAATTGATGAGAATGAAAAGCATATATTTGCACGTAATATTCCAGCACGTGATATATCTGGAGATTACTATGACTTTACAAAAATAAACGATCATGAATTTTATTTCACACTTGCAGATGTCTCTGGAAAAGGGGTAAAGGCTGGTATTTTAATGGCAAATGCTGCTGCTGTTTTTAGATCATTAACAAGATTAAAAATGTCAGTTTCAAGCATTGCATTTAACATGAATAATCAAGTTGCAGATTCTTCATATCAAGGAATGTTTATTACTGCAGTGATTGGTAAAGCTAATACGCAAACGAAGGAAGTAGAATTTATTAACTTAGGACACGAGCCTATTATGATCTTTGATAATAATTTTAAATTTGATTACATTAAATCAGACTTTCCTCCTCTTGGAGTTATGGCTATGGATGATGAGTCTTTATTTGAAACAACCAAGATGAATTTAAACAACAAAACACTTCTTGTTTATACGGATGGAGTAACCGAGGGTTATATTGCTGAAGGAGTTGAGCTTACAGTTAAAGGAATTGAAGAAATAGTTAAGAACACAAGCACATCAAGTCCAAAAGTAGCGATTAATAAAATTTGTGAAAAATTGTCAGATAAAGTTGAAAAATTACGAGATGATATAACTTGCCTTGGAATTAAAGTTTAAAATATTAATTCAGATTTTTTTCTAACCTCGTAAATATTTTGAACAAGCCCTGCTAACTCTTTATCCACTTCTTCAATTACATTCTCCCACGTACCATTCTGATTTTGTCTAAATAATCTTACATTCTCATACCAAATACTTTCATCAATCTTCTCAAACCAGCGCCAGTCAGAAGTTTGAGGAAGCAAAATCCAAGTTGTTTTTCCAAGGCTAGCTGCAAGATGAGCAATGGATGTATCAACGGTAATCACCACGTCTAAAAGTTTGATAATTGCAGCGGTATCAATAAATGCATTTTTACCCGTATCCAGTAATGGATCGTAATCGATTAAAAATCTTGCAAAGTTTTGTTTTAAAATTTGTTCACGCGCTTCACCTTTTTGTAAACTAATAAATTTTGCATTTGTTAATTTAAAAAAGTTTTTAAATAGAGATAAGCTAATAGTATTTAAATGTTCTTTAGGATTTTTTAAACTTCCTTGCCAACATAAACCAACTCTTACTTTGTGATCAAGCTTCATTAGCATTTCCCATTCTAATAATTTTTGCTCGTTCACTTTAAGTTTAAGAGGAGGCGGGCATTGTTGAATAAGATCAGGTGATAAAAATTCTGCAAGGCTCATTAATGGAGAGTAGTAATCAAAATTTTCAATTTCAGATTCGATATTCACCATTTCATCAATGCATTTTAAATCTTTAAACAAGTGCATTAACTTTTTCTGCACTGCAAAAATGATTTTGCATTGTTCTTTCTTTAAAACTTCTAAATATCTTGAAAATTGAATGACATCACCCAGTCCAGATTCAGCGCAGACTAAAATGGTCTTGTATTGAAGATTTTCTCCATTCCAACGTTTATCTTTAAAGCGTTCAAAACGATAAAGGTTCTCATCAACTTTGCTATGCCAGCGTAACTCTTTAAATCCTTCTTCAAATTGTCTTTGCATTAAAAGATTTTGTCCTAATTGCACGTGGGCTCTTGCAAAATTTTCATCTAATTTAATAATTTCTCTATAAACCTGTGTTGATTGATCCACATTACCTGATGCAAATAGAGTGTTCGCGTAATTTAATAATACCACAGCAGAATCTGGCATAAGTTTTGCAGCACGTTTGTGACATAAAATGGCATCGCTATATTTTTTCTGCAAATAAAACAGATTACCTAAATTTGTAAGAATAAAATGATTATCAGGATTTTTTATAATACCTTTTTGATAAACCTTAATAGCCTCTTCATAATTTCTATTTCGTTTATGAACTAGAGCAAGGTTTAGATAAGCAAAGACTTCTTTAGGGCTAATTTCTATGGCTTGTTCAAAACAAATTTGCGCATCTGCTAAATTATTTTGCTCTTGATAATTTAAACCAAGACTTAAATAAAAATCTGAAGCTTTTGGATCAAGTTCGATTGCTCTTTTGATGCAAGTCTCTGCATGATCATATTTTTTAAGATGATATAGATTTTCGCCAAACTTATTTAATAAATATGCATTATCTGGATCATTTTCTAATGCTGAACAAAAATACCAAACAGACTGACGGTATTTTTTTTGTTCATAATTTATATTACCAATCAGTTCATAAACTTTTGAATTGTTGGGTTGTTTTTCTAAAAGTAAATAAGCTCTAGCTTCTGCTTGTGAATATTGTTGCGCAGTGATTAGTTGATAAGTGTTTACAACTTCTCTTTCAATAACGGTGTTTAGTGTCAAATGAAGATCCTCAAGTGAGAATTTTATAACACAAAAGGGTGATTAATGAAGTTATAAAAGTCTTTGCCAAAGAATTGATACAATACAACCGCAAGTATTATAAAGCAGCCGTAAGCCAGTTCTGTTTTTTTATTTTTATTATTAATAACAATATAAACAATTCCATAAATAGAACCAAGAAATGCAGAAACGAACAAAACAAATAAAAGGGAGCTCATCCCAAGCCAAGCGCCGATTGCAAGAAAAAGCTTTGCATCTCCCAAACCCATGCCTTCAACTTTTTTTATTTTAAAATAAATCCAGCGTATTAAATAGATTGTTAAATATCCAATAACCGCACCAAAGATTGAATCAAGAGCAGTTATATAAAAAGGGTTCATATTGAATAAAGAAATAATTACACCCAAAGCTGTAAGCGGTAACGTAACTACATCAAAGATTAAGAAATAATTAAAATCTGTAAAAAATATAACAACAAGTGCTGAAAAAAATATAAGAGTAAATATTAAGTCTAAACTTAGCTCATGATTTTGGTAAGACATGTAAAAAATAATAGCCGTTAGCCCCTCAACAACAGGATACATCCAGCTGATCTTTTTTTTACATTTTTTACATTTGCCACCTAGCAATAAGTAAGACAGGAGTGGAATATTGTTATACCAATCGATTTTATTTTTGCATTTTACACAACGAGATTCTCTAAAAATATTATCCTTTTGTTTTGGAAGTCGAATGATGCAAACATTAAGAAAGCTGCCAACAATTAAACCTAAAATAATAATACCTATTATTTCAGTCACTATATTTATTAATTAGGCAGAAGCGCTTTGTTTGCTCTCGCTTAAGATTTTAAAGATTTTATCTAAGTGTGCTAATTTAATAACCTTCATTACTTCATTACTAACATTAATTAAGGCAAATTCTTTTTCAGTTTTTTTAGCAATTTGCATCCCTTCAATTAAAGTCGCAATTCCAGAAGAGTCGATATAACCAACTTTACCTAAATCAACATGAACAGTTTTTGAATTATCTAAACTTTTTTTAATTTGTTCACGAATAGATGGAGAAGTATCCAAATCTATTTCAAGAGCTAAATGAATAACCTCAACTCCGTTATTATTTTTAACATTTATCGACATGCGGTTTTATTATAATAAATAGTTTAGATAATAAATAGTTTTAATTTATATTAACTAAACATTAAAAATATCAACAATATTTAACAGCCAAAACTAAAGTGATTATAGATTGTATTTGTGGAAAGAAAAAATTTAGAGTTCCTGATGAGCAAATGCCAAGGGAAGGACGAAAAGTTCAGTGTGCAGCTTGTTCGCAAATTTGGTTTTATCAACCTCCTGCAAGAGAAGAATTAGAGGAACAAGACTTAGAAGTTACTGAACCGGTTGTAAGTAAAATTAAGAAAATAGAAACCGTTAAAGAGATTGACAAAAATTCTGAAGCGTTAAAATTAAATCCAGATAAAATTATTAAAACAAAGGGAAAAAAATATTCCACAAGTTTTGGACCTCGAGGAGTTATTTATTTAAGTTTTTTATTATTTTTCTCTCTATCAATTTTTCTTGCTTCAATAAAAAGCAAAGTAATTATGGCTTTTCCCTTTTTAAAAATTTATTTAAATACTGTTAAAATATTAGTGCTGAAACTATTTAAAATTTTAGGATTGTTTTAGTTTATTTCTTTTTAATCTGACTCATTACAGCTTCTTTATTTGCAAATACAATAACATGAAGCTCAGCATTAATTTTAATTTTATTTGAGGTAGGATTTTCTCTTGTAATTGTTTCTTTATCAAAATTTATAAAATAATTAAGTTTTGCAAGTCTGTCCTTAAATCTTTTAAAAGCATCGTAAGTTGCAACTGCCTCTATAATAATTTTATTTTCTTTATATTCTTTAATATTTTTAACAGGAGCGTCAGATATTTTATTAATAGTAACTTCTGAATTTACAGCAATGATCGAAAGTCCATTTTTAAAATCTTGATATTCTTTTTCAGACATTACCTTGTCTATGGCATTGATATAGATGGATTCATTCTCAACACCTTTCTTTTGTGCTTGAGTTGATTCTGTTCTCTTTTGATAAGCTAGTCTCATTTTACTTTTTTGATTTGAGATATATTTTGAAGTGAATATCTCAGAGCCAATACCTATAATTAAAACCGCTAGTAAAAAAATAGCTGAAGTCACAAATGCTTTCTTTTTATTTACCGAGGTGTTCATAAAGCTATTTTTTAATTATTTTTAACAATTGATTGTGAAGTTGAATTAATAAAAGATTTAAATAATTTATTCATTTCATCATTTAAGGCTTTTACCTCATTATTATTTAATTTTATTTTTTTAGAAGGTATCACTAGTTTTATTTCTTCTTTTTTTGAAGAAATATCTGCTGAAGATTTCTTATTAAGAATAGCATTTGTAGCCTCAAGTATTTCTTCGATGGAATACACGTTTATGTTATCCTTTGATTAATTAAATATTAATAATTTAAGATTTTTGATAAAGATATAAAAAAGAAATGACAAAATCCACTTCAAGATTAATAAAAAAGATTAAATCTGATCTTCTAAAAGACGATTTATTATTAAAATCTAATGAAGAATTTAAACTAAAAAACGATAAGGTTATTAATAGCAAACCTTTTCTATTAACTGAATTTGTTGGCGAACATGAAGAGGGTGGCCAGGTGAATGAAGGTCGCTTGATATTAGAGAAGATCAAAGAAGCCGATGAAGATGATCGTAAATATGCAAAAAAACAAATATTAGTCTTAGATGATTTTGTTGAAGATGAAAAAATAGAACAATCTACCCCAATATCAAAACCACAAAGTAATTATCTTAAATCCGAAGAAAATTTTTCAAAAGTTGCAGACACATTTGTTACAGAACTTAGTGAGAGTGATGAAATTTATAAATTTGATTCAATCAATGAGGCAAGACAGTTTGTGAAAAATCATTTTAAAAATAATCTTGATACTTGGTTAGACGCTAATCAGAATCAAATTGATGAGATTTGTAAAAAATTCTTACTAAAGTAATCAATTTCGTATTTGTAGTCATAAACTAATTAATATTTTGTATAATTATCGCCAATTTTTGTGCGCTTTTCAAATTGACAATTTTGGCAATTATAATTAAAAAAATAAAAAATTTTTAAATGCGCATTTAAAAATAAAAATCAAAATAGAAAGTAAAAATGAAAAATATAGTAAAAAAAGGGTTCTCTCTTATTGAGTTATTAGTTGTTGTTGCAATCATCGGTATCTTAGCGGGTATTGCGATCGTTGGTTACAATAGCTACGTTGATTCAGCAAAAGATTCAGTTAATGAAGCAAACGCTACTCAGCTTGCTAGAAAAATATCTATTGAAAAAGCTAAGCCAGTTGATTTTAAAACTAATACTTATAGTGCAAATGATCAAGCTTGTGATGGAACAACAGTTCCACAATCATTTACAAATAATGCGACTTTAGCAGCTTCTGCTGCTTGTTACGCAAAATCTCAAAATTTTTCTAACTTAGAGACTTCACTTATAGCGAATCCAGCTGCAGGAAAATTGAGTGTAGGTACAGATGCTAAAGTTTATTGGAGAAATGTTGCTGATACAATAACATCAAGCAAATAATAAGTTAATTTTTTTAAAACCCAATGGAAAATTCTGTTGGGTTTTAAACCTTCCAACGCTTTATAAAACGAAATGAGTTTAAGTAAAAAAAAAATTTCTTTAATCCAGTATGGATTTTCTTTAATTGAATTATTAGTCGTTGTTGCAATAATTGGAATCTTAGCAGGAATTGGAATTTTTGCTTACGATAGCTACGTCGAATATTCAAGACGAGCAGTAAATGAAGCGAATGCCAAATTATTAGCAGCTGCATTTATAGCAGAACGTACAATTCAAATAGGCAAATTGCCAGGTAGAATATGCTCAGGCAATATTACAAGATTTAATGGGAACAATCCCGAATCTTTTCTTTCGTGTCTAAATCTCTTAGTCATAAGAAATAATATTACAAATCCATATACTGGAAATATTTATAATATGACTAATGTAAATTGGTTTCATGATGTAATGACTGAAAATTCTATTGCTAATGGTACTTATAATGAAGAAGGTTATGAGATTTCAGGAGGCGACTGTTCAGATGTTGGAGGAATTGTTGCTACTTATCCAAGCGCTGCTAACAAGCCTTTTATAGCAACTTGCAAATATTTTCCGGATTACGGAGCAAGAGCTTATAGATTTTTTAGTCTTGTTGAATAGTAGTTTTATCAATTTTTTTTTAATATGCCGCTCTCTGAAGGTCGTGAATTAGTAAAAGAAAAAAAGTTTATCCAAGCTTACGAATTTTTCAAAAAATATTTAAGTACTGAAACTAATCCTGAGCCTGAAGCATTATTTTATAAAGGGGTATGTTTAACCGAACTAAAGATGCCTCATGAGGCGCTTAAAGTTTTTAAACAACTCAAGACCTTAGATCCTAAAACTAACTTTATTCACGGCACTTTAATTAACTATATGATCAAAGTTTGTGATTGGGAATTTTACGGTGAAGATTATCCAAAGTTAATGGATAGCTTAAATAAAGACATTAAAATTATTCCAACCTTTACAAGTTTGCTGTTGAGCGGCTCTGAGGAGCTGCAGTTAAAGATTGCAAAAATGTGGGGACGAGAAAAATATAACTCATCAAATCCGCAGACTTTAGAAACTTATTCAAGAGAGGGCAGACGTATTAGAATTGGATATTTTTCCTCTTATTTTAAACAGCATCCAGTTTCAACTTTGATGGCAGAGCTTTATGAGCTTCATGACAATGCTGAGTTTGAAATTTTTGCATTTTCTTATGGCGAGCAAAAAGATGATGTAATGAATAAAAGAATTAAAATTACAATTGATCATTTTATTGATGTCTCTGACAACAGCGATGAAGAGATTGTGGCACTTGCAAGAAAGCATGAGATTGATATTGCAATTGATTTAAATGGAACGGGCGAGGGTAATCGATCACTAATATTTTCCCGTCGTGTAGCACCAATTCAAATTGGCTATATGTATGCAGGCACTATGGCTACAAATTATATGGATTATTTAATCGCAGATGAAACTGTAATTCCTGAGGCATCACGTAAGTTTTATACTGAGAAAATTTTAAATTTACCTAATTGTTATATGGTTAGAGATTCAAAACTTCCAATTGCAAATTTAGAATTTGAGAGAAAAGAACTGGGACTACCAAATAGTGGCTTTGTATTTTGTTGTTTTAATCAAAGTAGCAAAATTAATCCTGAGACATTTGATAGTTGGTGCAGAATATTAAATAAAGTTGAGGATAGTGTTTTGTGGTTATTAGAAGACAATTCTTTAATGGTAGATAATTTAAAGCTTGAAGCTAAGAAAAGATTAATAGATCCAAAACGAATTATTTTTGCAAAAAAAAGACCTCAACCTTTTTATTTAGGTTTATATAAATATGCTGATCTATTTTTAGATACCTTACCTTATAATGCGCATACGACCGCAGGCGATGCTTTGTGGGCGGATCTACCGGTATTAACTTGTTTTGGCACAACATATGCAGGTCGAGTTGCAGCCAGTCATCTAAAAGCCATTCAATTACCTGAGCTGATTACTTATAGTCGTGATGAATTTGAAAAACTTGCAGTTGAACTTGCAAATGATCGAGAGAAACTGATTTCTATTAAAGAAAAATTAATAGCAAACAAAAAAACAGCGCCTTTATTCGATACAGTTTTATTTGTGAAAAACTTTGAAGAGAAGTTAAAGCAGTTACTTTAGAAGTTTTATTTTTTATCAATCAAACCAACTAAAGGCTGATAGAATTTAACTTGTTCTTTCATGAACGTAGGAACGGCATCGATACCAATATTTTTTACAACAAAACCTTTGCTTTCAATTTTTTTGATAAATTCTGGATCACGATTTATCTTCATAATTTGCTCAGAATATTTTTTCTTCATTTCAATTGGAGTTGATTTTGGAATTGCATAACCACGATAAGCAATGGTTGTGATGTTAATTTTTAATTCTTTAAAAGTTGGTACATTTGGAAAAAGCGGCAATCTTTTATCCTCACTGTAAACAAGTACTCGAGCTTGATCGGCTAGTCTTATTGCTGATGAGCTTGCGCCTGATAACAGATCAACTTCTTTTGCAACTAAACCATTCTCCGCTGGTGCCTGACCGCTGTAAGCTTTGTAATTAATTTTAATTCCAGCTTCTTTATTTAATTGTTCGATAATTAATTGATCAATTCCTCCATAACCTACACCCCCTGCAGTTAATTGACCTGGATTTCTTTTTGCAAAATCAATTAATTCAGCCAAGGTATTAAATCTGCTGGAGTCTTTTACTAAAATTCCATTCGGGATTGCTTGAAAAATTGCAAACACACTTAAATCGTCTGTTTTGTATTTAACATCAGAATAAAGAAGAGGCTGCAGAATGATAGTTGGAATATTTACAACTACAATTGTTTTACCATCAGGTTTAAGTGTATTTATATTTTCCCATGCATCAACTCCAGGGCGCGATGTGCTTGGTTGGTGAACGACATTAATTGCTTCGTTAAAATATTTGGTAGAAAATTCACTTTGTGTTTCTGCGGCAACAGATGAGTCTCCGCCTTTGTTAAAAGGCACAATTAAACTAATGTCTGCAAGCACTGAGGAAATAGAAAATGTTAAAATACTAAGAGTTAAAATAATTTTACTATGCGCAGATTTGAATTTGTTCATAAATTGTAATTATTATTGTTACTATAATTTAATAAATAATTGTACTAAAACATAATCAAAACAAAAAAGTTTGATTTTAATGGAACTAAATATCAAAAAAACCTTGATTTTATTTATATCAGCAATTGTTGCTGTTTCCATTTTTATTGCCTCAGTCGTATTCTTAATTTCACAAAAAAAAGATACGAAAATAAATATTGAAGATAAACTTCAAATCATTCAATCAGAAAAAATTAGAGCGCTAAAACTAGTAGAAGAAGACAATAGATTAAGTATTTTAAATTTATCTAAGAATGAAATTATAAGCGACGCCTATATTAATTTTAGAAATGAATTTTTAAAAGATTCAAATAAAACTGATAATAAAAAAATAAATTCAATAATTAAAGATATACAAGACAAGCTTGAAACTTCTTCCTTTAAATCCATCAATATTGCAAACGAAAGTAACGTAGATCTTTTTTTACCAGAAAATTTAGCTGGTCTATGTTTGCAAGCCACTTATACGTTCAAATTAAAAGAGTGTTCATATGGTCCAAATTACAGACGTTTCGATAGCTGGTTTAAAAATTATATAAGTGAAAATAAATTTTACGATCTTTTCCTAATCGATCCAAAGACTGCTGATATAGTTTATTCTGTAGAGAAAGAAGTTGATTTTGCAAATAACTTAAACAGATTATATTTTGAAAAAACCGGACTTCAGGAAGTTTTTAGAAAATCATTGCAAGCAAAAGAGGGTGAAGTTTTTTTAAGTGACTATAAATTTTACAAACCTTCAGCAGGAGCAGCTGCTGCTTTTATAGCCACACCAGTTTATAAAGATAACCAGCTTTTATTTGTTTTAGCGATACAGCTTAATACCGAAGTTTTTTATAAAACTATAAGCAATGGATTTAAATGGAAGGAGTCTGGACTTGGTAACACCGGAGAAACCTTACTCATAGGTTTGGATGGATATATTAGAAACGTAAGTCGTTTTGCTAAGGAAAATTATACTGGTTACAAAAAATTTGCGATCCAAAATAATTTTACTTTAAAAGAAATTGATTTATATGAAAGATTGCAGGTTAATACTTTAATTCAAAGCTCTAAAACAAAAGCTTTTGATGAAGCCCTAATAGGACGCCAGGGTTTAGATCGCTACAAAAATTATTTAGGAAAAGAAGTTATTGGTCGATTTGAATTAATTACTATTAATGACCTAAAATATGTGTTGGTAACAGAGATTGAAGCTGCAGAAGCTTATCAGGGTTATCAAAACAATATTACCAACACGATATTTATTGCTATCGGACTAACATTTGTAATTGCATTTATTACTCTATTTTTGTCGCGTTTCTTAACAACACCTATTATTCAGCTTGCAAGTATAACAAGTCAATTTTCTGAGACAAAACAAAGGACGGTTGTAAACTTTAAAAGTTTTATAAAAGAAATTAATTTTTTATTTAAGGAATTTGCTTCAATGCAAGACAGTATCGTAAGCAACATTAAAGATATTAATAAATCCAAAGATTTGGCTGAAGAAAGCAACAAATCTATGAAAAAGGAAATAAACCAAGCCAATGAAGTGCAAAGTTTGCTTTTACCAGCAAGAGATAAGTTTAATTTTATCACTGGCTTTTCTAAACCTGCGCGAGATTTATCTGGTGACTTATTCGATTATTTTGAAATTTGGCCGAACGATACGGCTTTTATTCTCGCAGATATTTCAGGCAAAGGAATTTCAGCATCTTTATTAATGTCACAAGTTATTGCGGTGTTTAGAAATCAGATCAAACAAAGCCCAGATCTTACAAATGCTGCAAAGGCAATTAATGAAACATTATTAAGTTCAAATAGTAAAAGATTTTTAACTTTTATCGGTGGAATTTACTCAAGAGACACAGGTAATCTTACCATATTAAATTGTGGTCATCTTCCTGCGTTGATTATGGATAAGAATGGAAGAATTGAAAAAATTGAAACAGAAACTTTCCCACTTGGAATTCAGGAGCTTGAGAATAAAGATCTAATTACAAAATCTATCAATATTAAAGATAAATCCATGTACTGCTTTACCGATGGATTGCTTGAGGCTTCTTATAACAACCGTGTTTTTGATGAAGAAGGTTTTGGCGTTGAAATCTTTATCAAAAAATTAAATTTATTACCTTTTGATCAAAGAGTTAATTTTATTGAAAAAGAATGCGCATTAAGAAATTTACAAACAAAAGACGATCTAACCGTTCTTATTATTAAAAATTAAAATTTTAATTATTAATTTAAAAGTAGTAAGATGATTTTTTTTAACTTTTGGAGAAATCATGAACTTTATGAAAAAATATCTAAAATGGATTAGCACAGCTTTTGTATTAAGCGGCATATTTCTAACTAATTTAAACATCTATCCACTAAATATATTCTTACATGGAATG
>Ga0209500_10002585_pt1 | contig 12707 bp, 6 predicted proteins | sample S_140212_EF_Meta_FD_187323 | JGI IMG/M metagenome (GOLD analysis project Ga0209500, IMG submission 187323) | Freshwater microbial communities from Lake Simoncouche, Canada to study carbon cycling - S_140212_EF_MetaG (SPAdes) (version 2) | ecosystem: Environmental > Aquatic > Freshwater > Lake ...
TGATCCACCAACATACGGAAAAGTTTTTATTGCAATTAAACCGACAACTGGTTCAGTTTTAACTGCTACTGAAAAATTAAATTTAATTTCTTCTGTTATTAACCCCAAGAAGATTCTTACAGTACAAACAGAAATTGTTGATCCAGAATATACTTACATTACCATAAACACTACTGTGAAATACGATGCAAAGAAAACATCACTATCATCGGATACAATTTTAAATTTAGTTTCAGATACAATTAAAGCGTACAACGATTCCGATATTGATACATTTGGAACATATTTTAGATATTCTAAATTATCTAGATTGATTGACGTTTCTGAAAGATCAATTTTAAGTAATGTTTTAATTGCACAAATGCAAAAAGAAGTTGCTGTTCAATTAGGTGTAGGAACACGATATGAGATTAATTTCTCAAATGCAATTGACGATGCAACAGATGGCAGACCAACAACTCAATCATTTGGTGTTGGTAATAAAATCACATCCAATGCATTTACTTTGGGTGGGTTTTCAAATTGCTTTTTAGAAGATAACAATGGTTTGATTCGTATCTACAGAGTACTAGGCATTGAAAACGTTGCGGTATCTGTTAATGCCGGCACAATTAATTACGTTACAGGTAAGATTATATTAACTAACTTTGCACCAACTGCATTTAGTGATGGCGGCACAACATTAAAAATAACTGCAACCCCTCAAGACAAAGACATTCTTCCATTAAGAGGTCAGATTATTTCAATTAGAGATGCAGATATTACAGTCACAATGGTTGATGATAAATCAATTAGTTTAGTTAGCAGATAAAAAATGAATGATGCATTTTTTAAGCCCTCATTAAATGTAGGCTCATTTATAGGTGAGAATTCTTCCGTTGATACGGAACGATTCTTGCTGTTCATAAAAGCATACTATGAGTGGATGCAATCTACAACTCTAACACTAACCAGTAAAACTGGAACATTTGTAGTTGGAGAAACTATTGTTGGTGCGTCTTCTGGTGCATCAGCTACAATTTTAGAAGTTAAAACCAGTTCTATTGTTGTTCAATTAATATCAAGAACAATATTTAATTATAGAGAAATCGTCAATGGGCAAACATCAAGTGCGACTGCAACCATCAATGCACTTAAAGATAACGTTGGGCGTGCAACTGGTAACTTATTAAACTATAAAACGCTTGAAACATCTGTTGACAAATATGTTGAATATCTTAGAGAAGAATTGTATCCTAGTATACCTGCATCATACTATGGTGACAAAAGACTTATAGCACAATACTTTAAAGACTTCTATGAGTCAAAGAGTAATGAACAATCCTACAGATTTTTATTCAAACTTCTATACGATGAAGACATTGAATTTTATTATCCAGGAACTGACATTCTTCGTATATCTGATGGTAATTTTGAAAAGACTCAAATTATCAGAACGGTTGCGATATCTGCCGACACTAGAGATATATTTTTATTCTTAAATAAAACTATTCGTGGGCAGACTTCTGGTGTTCTTGCAAACGTAGTTGACATCAAAAAATTCTTTATTGGTTCGCTAGAGATTGCTGAGATGACACTTAAACTCGTCAGCGGTACGTTTACTGCTGGTGAAGAGATTGTTGATATTGATGATGAAGATTTATCTACAACAATTTATGGTATCGTATCGGGTGTTACAGTTGTAGATGGTGGTTCTGGATATCAAGAGGGTAATATTATTACCATTACTGGTGATGGTTCGGATGCACAAGCCATAGTCTCATCAATCAAAGAATCTCCAATTAGTGCATTAACAGTAAATACAGTCGGGCATGGATATCAATTAAATACTGAAGCAATAATCAACAACAGCGGAACTGGTGGTAGTGGTTTTCTTTTTGAAGTTTCTGAACTTGCAAACACATACACAGTAACTTCTGGCGCAAATACATATACTGTTGGTGAAATTTCTAATTTATCTATTATTAACAGAGGTGAAGGATATTTCAAAAAGCCAACTGTCACATTAGAAGATACAACAATTTCTTCTCTAGGATTGTTGTCTAACAATTTAATTACAATTGTCAATGCTGGTTCTAACTATGGCGTTGGAAATACATTAATCTTTACTGGCGGTGCTGGCGCAAACGCAGCCGGACAAATTGCATCTGTCACAGAAACTATCACATACGATCTTCTTTTTGAAGATGGGCAACGAATGTTAGCTGATGGTAGTTATTACGACATTATTAAAAATCAAGATTGGGCAGTAAAAGGTCCAATCAAACGTATTGAACTAACAAATTTTGGTACTGGATATACTTCAGCAAATTTGCCTTCAATTACTATATCTACGACAACTGGTTCTAGTGCAAATTTAATAGCAACAAATATTCAAGGTAAGAGTGCAAATGTTAGTATAGACACTTCAAACAATATCACAGGTATTGGTTCTATTCGTGCTGTTCAAATTACAAATTTTGGTATTAACTATAGTTCGGCTAATGTATCTGCATCTGCTGTTGGTGATGGCAATGCAAATCTTGTTTCAGTCATTGCCGGCCTTGGAATTAGAGAAGGTGTTTTTCTAAATGATGATGGTAAAGTTAATTACAAAATTATTCAAGACTCTTATTACTATCAAGACTACTCTTACGTTATTAAGAGTGGATTAGCATTTAGAACATATTCCGATACATTAAAAGCAGTTATTCATCCTGCTGGATTGCAATCTTTCGGTGAGATTCTATTGTACGATCAAATTGATGTGTCAATGTTGATGAGTAGCACAATAACTACAATTGAAAATATTAATGAATATATAGTAGATATACTTTCTCAGATAGACGTTCAACATTCAATTGTAAATTCTGCAAGTGAAGTGAATCGGATATTTGATTTGAATGCCAATACTGCTATTCAGAATGATAAAACCTACACATTATTTCCAAAAGAAGATTTTATTTCTACAGGAATTAATGTAGCAAATCAAGAATATGTTGTACATATTGAAGAAAATTATATAGATTCCAATATATCTGTTTCATCATCTACAGGTTTTGGTTTTGTTTCAAATATTACTGCATCGTATAAAATTGGTGATCTTCCAATTTATTGGCTTTCGGCAGAACAAATAGCAAACTATTCAACTTTAAGTTTTGAGACTGCTATATTACCTACCAGAATATATATTCCTGTTTGGAAATTAATCAACGGAACAATTAGCTTTTCATCGTATGCATATTCATCGGCACAAATATCGGCTTATGCAAATACTCAAATATCGGCTCTTCAATTGGCTACATTCTCATCTAGTGTGAATCATGTCACAGGAATAGGAACTAATCTTTTAGTGGATTTTGCTGTCAATGACACATTTTTGGCAAATAATGAGTTCGGTAAAGTAAGTCTTCTTATAAGTAACACTTCTATGGACATTTATGTTCCTCCATCAAGCCCGTACACCAATGTTCCTGCATATAAAATTATAGCTGGACCATAAAATCAATAAAGCATTGTATAAATAAGTAGATAAAATACTACTATCACAGTAAAGGACAAACAACATGGCTTCTCTCGTAACAAGCAAATTTAGAGTACATAATGCACAGCAATTTGCCGAAGCATTTTCTGAAACATCAAATACTGTCATGTATTTGTTTGTCGGCAAAAACAATGCATGGACAAATGACAATAGTCCTCCAACTCCAGTAAATTCAACAGCTAACGTTGAATATACTCCATGGCGTGATATGTATGCAGTAAAACGCATTACTACTTCTGACGTAACACACGCAATTCCTCGTTACGATTGGACTTCAGGAACAGTTTATGACCAATATGACGATCAGGACACAAACTTAATTGAATCTGATGACTTTTACGTTATGACTGAAGATTATAACGTCTATAAATGTTTGTTTAATGCTAGTGCGGCCGCATCAACAACAAAACCAACAGGCGTAAGCACATCACCATTTACAGCCGCAGACGGATACATTTGGAAATACATGTATACAGTTACGACTGCCAAAGCATTGAAATTCTTAACTAACGATTATATTCCGGTTCAGACATTAGCCTCTGACGGCGGTGAAGATCAATGGGATGTTCAAACGGCCGCAGTTGATGGTGGTATTCACGTTGTTAAAGTAACAGCAGGTGGTTCTGGATATGCTACTGCGCCAGCAGTTACAATTACTGGTGATGGTACTGGCGCTACAGCCAACTCTACAATTACCGCTAACGTGGTTACAGCAGTTACAATTACAGCGGCTGGCACAGGATACACAAGAGCATCTGTCACATTTGCATCTGGTGCGGCAGCCGCAACAGCAATCATTTCACCAAAAGGTGGGCATGGTGCTGATGCAGTTGAAGAACTCGGCGGTAAGTATATTATGTTGAACGTTCGTTTAGATGGTAATGAATCTAATACATTCTCTACAGCTAATGAATTCCGTCAAGTTGGTATTGTTCGTGATCCATATTTGTATGGCACAAGCACAAGAGCGGTTGCTTCTTCTTTCAGACAATCATACAAATATCAATTGTCTGGAATCTCTGGCACATTTACAGTAGACGAAACTATCACTAGCGGTTCTAACACAGCATCTCTCATTGAATTCACAACACCAAACTTGTTTACAACATTGCCTGTACACAGAGCGTTTGCTAACTCAACAAGTGTAACTGGTGGAACATCTGGTGCGACAGGAACAATTGCGGTTATTACAACTCCTGGCTTACAACCATACACTGGCGACATTATATATGTTGAAAATCGTGTGCCAATCGCAAGAGCGGATGACCAAATTGAAGACGTTAAACTAGTTATTCAATTCTAATTTAAAAAAAAACGTAGGCTTGAAAAATAAATGGCAAATACAAATCCTGGTGGAGTGGACTTAAACACAAGCCCATACTTTGATGATTATGATGAAGATAAGAAGTTTGTAAGAGTTCTTTATCGTCCTGGACGTGCTGTTCAGGCTAGAGAACTTACACAAGCACAGACTCTTCAACAAGTGCAAACTAGACGTTTTGCTGAATATTTTTTCAAGCAAGGCGCATTAGTTGACGGGTGTGAACAAAATCTAGACTTAAATTTAAGTTTTGTTAAACTTCAAACGAACTACAATGGTAGCGCAGTTGATGTTGAAGACTTTAATGGTAGTATAGTTTATGGCGCAAACAGCGGCATCAAAGCATACTGTGGGCTAGTTACCGATATTGACGGAGACGATCCAAAAACATTGTTTGTTAGTTATGCAACAAATGGAACACAAGTTCTTACAGTAAATACTGCACCGACTACACTTACATCAGGAAATACAATTACCTTTTCAACAGGTAATACTGCAACAATTGAAGCATATTACACAGATCCAATTACGGGTGTAAATAAAATCTTTGTATCAAATACAAGTGGAACATTAAGCGTAACAACAGCAAACACAATATTAAGTACTGGTGCAAATCAAGTGCTTAACATAACAGTCGTTTCGGATCAAAGGGCAAATACTTCATTTGCAAACTCAGAAACTATTTTCACAGCAAATACGACAGGTAGAGCATATGCGGCTGGTGCATTAACAAATGCAATACGTAATGTTGTTGATGAGGGGCTTGCTACAGAACAAGTATATAACTACGGATCTAAGATTACCGTTTCTGAAGGTGTTGTATATGTTGCAGACCATTTTGTTAAACATACCACACAAACAATTATTCTTGACAAGTACACGAACGAACCTTCTTATAAAGTTGGATTAGTTCCAAACAAATCTTTTGTTGATTACATTGAAGATCAAAGTCTTGTTGACAATGCACAAGGCACACCAAACTATCAAGCGCCTGGTGCTGATAGATTAAAAATTGATACAACTCTAACAAAAATTGCGTTAGATGCAACTACCGATGAAAATGAATTCATCACAGTTACAGAAATTGATACTGGCGTTGCAAGAAAAAGAAAAACAATTACTGTAGATAGTAAACTGGAAGATGTTTTAGCAAAACGAACACAAGAAGAATCTGGTAACTATACGTTGTCCGATCCAATTGTTTTTGTTCGTGAGCATTTAGAAAATGGTAACAATGGTGGTAGATACACTTCGGCTGAAGGTGGTAACACAGATTTGCTTTTGGTTGAAGTTGATCCATTCACATCTTATGTGTCTGGTTATAGAAATCAAATCATCGCAAAAACTCCAATTGAAATTGAAAAAGGTCTTAGCACAGCTTACGTGCAACAAACTAATACACAAATCAATTATGGACAATATATTGAAGTCAAAGAAGTTGTTGGCGGTTGGGACATTATGGAATCAACTACTGTTGATCTGTACAATTTAGCACAACAAGTTATTACAAACTTAGCACATTCAACTGCAACCGTAGCCGGTAGTGCAATTGGTACTGCAAGAGTACGTTCTATTGAATATGTGAGTGGTACTAAAGGTACTGCCGATGCAAGATACTATTTTTACTTGTACGATATTGTGATGAATTCGGGAAAAGATTTTAAAGACGTTCGTTCCATTTATGATTCTGCAACACCAAAACGTTTTGCTGATATTGTAACAACTGCCGCTGGTGCTGTTTTACAAGAAACATCATTCAGCACAATGATTTTCCCATTGCCATATGATGCAATTAAAACAGTACGTGATTCTTCAGAAAACGTTGAAACTGCATTTAGATTTAAAAAGAAATTTGCTGTTACATTTTCTTCTGGTATTGCTACTATTGCAACTGACGTTGTTACAGAAACATTCGTTGGCACAGATATATTAAATGCTACGCAGAAAAACGATTACTACATGGTTGTCGTTAACAATGCTGGCGCAAACGTAACAACTTCTACGTTGACAGGCACTATTACTGTAGGTGTAAACAATACTACTGTGACTGGTTCGGGAACTGCGTTTACCACACAATTGAATGTTGGTGATTTAATTACTGTTAATGGTCTAACAAGATCAGTCGCAAACATTGCATTGGACACTTTATTAACTCTTTCAACTGCACACACAACTGGTGCTACTGCAAACACATTCACTAAAACTCTTGCGGCAGGAACAATTCTATCGCTTTCGGGTAATGGTGGTTCAGGAGCCACACGAACAGTTACTGTTACGTCTCCCGGAACAGCGGCAATTAATGTTAAAGAAAACGCAACATTTACTGCTGACGTTATCGTGTCTATGGACAGAGCAAGTGCAAAAGAAAAAATTAAAACACTAAGTTTTCAAACTCAAGCTAATATTAATCCAAATACACACATCAATGGATTGTCTGGACCATTTGGTTTAGGTTATGGTGATATCTATCAGCTATCTGCTGTTTATCAATCATCATCATTTGCAGTTGCGGCATCTACAGCAAACACAAACGTTACTGCATACTACACATTGGATAATGGGCAACGTGATTATGCATACGAACACGGAACAATCACGCCAGATACTGGTTACGTTCCAACAGGTAGATTGTTAGCAGTCTTTGATAACTTCACACACGATACATCTCAGGGTGTTGGATATACATCAGTCAATTCATATCCAGTTGACGATGACGCAACATCAAATACTACAATCACAACTGGTGACATTCCTATATTCACAAGCCCTACGACTAAGAACGTTTTTAAACTTCGTGACTGTATTGATTTTAGACCAATTAAAACTGCAAACACATCTTTAAATCCAATTGATGTTGGCACATATCAAGTTCCAACATTTGGCCTTCGTATTCCTGAATCTGGTTCAGATTTTGATGCAGATTTGATTTACTACAAAGGTAGAGTTTCTAAAGTATACATCAACAATCGTGGTGTGTTTGGTATCAATGATGGTGTTCCTGCACAGGCTGGTAATCAGAGAGCAGAAACACCACCAACTAAACCTGATACATTAGAAATTGCAGAATTAACTATTCCTGCATATCCATCATTGCCATCTGAAGTTAAAATTAAATTGTTGAAAAACAAACGCTTTACAATGCGTGATGTTGCTAAGATGAATGAAAGACTTGAAAGACTTGAGTACTTTACTGCATTAAGTTTCTTAGAGAAACAAGCAACAGATACGACAGAATTAGATGCTGATGGTTTAGACAGATTCAAGAATGGTATTCTTGTTGATCCATTTACTGGTTGGGCTGTAGCATCTACATCCAATGATGGTAAAGATTGTGCTATTGACAAGAAAAATAAATTATTAACTTGTTTGCAAGATAATGCAAACACAGTTGGGCTTCGTTATTCTACTACCACATCAACAACAACAATAAATTCTGGTAACAAAGTTATGTTGCCATATACTGAAGTTGAAGCACCAGGACTAAAACAAGCATATGCATCTAAGCAATTAAGACTTGCTGAAGAATTGAACTTTGTTTGGACTGGTGAATTGACTGTTATGCCATTTACAGATAACTTCTTTGATACAGTAAATGATCCTACTAAAGCGGTTGTTTATAATGATGACAATGGCGCAGATAACTGGAGGGCTTTACAGAACGCATGGAATACAGAAGTTGCTCCATTAAATCAAAAATGGCTTGGCGGTACTCAACAAACTGGAATTGTTGCTGGTACAAATCAAACAACTCAAGTCGGTAACTTTAATGTCACTACTGCATTACAACAAACAACTCAAGTTGCATACAATCAGTTAGCATCTGGTAATCAATCAACATCTTCTACACAAGACGTTAAGTTTGATAGAGTAGTTCAAGTTGAAGCCGCACTTTGGATGCGTCAACGTGAATTCGTTATTCAAGCTAGAGGCTTGAAAAATAACTCTAGAGTTTATGCATTCTTTGATGGCGTAAATGTTACTGCAAACTGCTATCAAATTGAATTGATTGGTGCATCTACTACACTACAGTCATTAAATTCTAAATTTGCTGTTAATACTGCAACTGGTATTATTGAATTAGGAGATGTAGGTGTTTCTTGGCGTTTGATTGCTGATGGCGCAAATACATCACAGCCATTCATTGTTAAAAACAATCAAATTTATTTGTTGTTTGAAGTTCCTTCTAAGAAATTCTACACTGGCCAACGTGAATTTAAAATCACCGACAGCCCAACAAATTCTGAAGGCACAACATTAACTAGCGCAAGAAATAACATTTTTGCACAAGGTATCATACAGAAGACTGGCACAGTTACAATTAACTCTCGCCCGTTCAACGTATCATTTAACAATACCGATAACATCACAAACTTGGGTAGAAAAGTTGTTTCCGCTCAACGTGTTGAAACTGCAAGTGTGGCAATTCCACCACCACCAGTTAGAAGTACTGATCCATTGTCTCAGAGTTTTTATGTTGATCCAGATACGTATCCAAAAGGATTCTATTTGACTTCTATTGATTTGTTCTTCAAATCAAAATCTCAAGACAATAACAGAAACGTTACTGTTGAAATTCGTGAACTTGAAAATGGATATCCATCACCACAATTTGTTAGTGATGGAGACATTGCACTTGTCAACAATAGAAATATTGCCATTAGTGATGATGCAACGTCAGCAACAAAATTCACATTCAAAAATCCTATTTACTTAAATGCTGGTAATGATTATTGTTTTGCTGTTAAACCTGAGAACAACGATCCGGATTATGCAATTTGGGTAGCCGAATTAGGTGCAATTGATATTACAAATCCAGATAGACAAACAAGAATAGAACAAGCATACAATAGCGGATTGTTGTTCACATCTTCTACCGATAGAACGTGGACAGCAAAACAAAATACTGATATGAAATTCACAATGAGGGTTGCAGAATTTAGCCTTTCTGCTAAACTTGCATATTGGACTAATATTCCAATATCTACTGCTCACACATATGATACATTGACTCCTGCTATTGGCGATCAGATTCTTCCTGGAACAAGTATCACTTACGATGTCAAAACAGCAGACAGCACATATGCAGTTGATTCCGACTGGACAACGGTTAAAAATTATGAGAGATTAATATTACGTTCTAGAAAACAAATCTCAACAACCACCGCAGAGACAGCAAATGCATTCAAGTCTTTTCAAGTAAGAGCAACGTTATCTACAACAAATAAGTTTATCAGCCCATATATTGATGACGAAAACACTATTATGTACTTTGATAAAAACATTATCAACAATTCTTATGAAACAGCAATAACTGGTACAGTCAGATATGGATCAAGCAACAATATTGTTGTTGGTTCTGGCACAAGTTTTACAACTGAAGTATTTCCTGGTGAATATGCATATTTCGGTGATGAGTATCGTAGAGTTGCTTCAGTATCAAATAACGTATATTTGACTGTTACAAATAACTTTACCACAGCTAATGCTGTAAGTCAAGCAATGACTATTCGCAATGAAGAAAATCCAGTTGGACCATATTCTTCACAGTCTAGATACATTACTAAAGTTGTGACGTTGAATGATGGATTTGAAGCATCTGATTTGGTTGCGTACTTGAGGATCAATCGCCCACCAGGAACTTCAGTTAAAGTTTACGCTAAATTATTGAACGAAAACGATACAGATGCGTTTGATGATAAATTCTATACTCCTATGGAATTGGTTGGAACAGAAACGTTCACACTCAATCAAAATGAGTACAAAGAAGAGAAATTCATTGTTCCGTCTGCAACAAAAACTGGTGGTTCTGAATTGCTTACTGGTACAGTTGCAACCTCTAACGTATCAACTACAGTTACTGGTACATCTACTCGCTTCATTGAAGACTTGAAGATTGGTGACACGATTGCTGTTGGTTTGGCTAGAACAGAACGTGTGGTTTCTACGATTGCAAATAACGTATCATTGACAGTTGAATCTGTATTCTCCACACTTTCTTCTGGAGAAAACGTTTTCCGTGTTCTAAATAACACAGTCGCATATACAACACCTGATGGAAGAACATTCCAAGGATACAAGTATTTTGCAATTAAGATTGTTTTCTTATCTGGCAATCCAAGTTATGCGCCTAAGGTTAAAGATTTGAGAGGGATAGCATTAGCATGATAGCCGAAAAGATTAAAATAGCAGAACCTGTTCGTGGGTTTACCGAAAGAGATAGGAACTCTAAAGCTATACTAAATACAGACATGGATTCATTATTGAAATACAAAATTCAGAAAAGAAAAATTTCTGATATAAATAAGAGTAGAAATGATATTGCTTTGATTCGTGACGAAGTGGACAGTATTAAATCAGACCTCAGCGAAATCAAACAATTATTGTTAAAAATTACTAAAGAGAGAAAAGAATAATGGCAATATCACAAGTAGCGTTATCAAACACGTTTAACGAATTTAGAAGCACGTTCAATGATGCGGCTAATACAGTAAACACTTTAGTTCCTAGTGCGAATGCAATTTCTGCAAATACATTAAGTTTAGGTGGTACTACAGACGCATCTTCAACCACTACAGGAACTTTGATTGTTGCTGGTGGTGTTGGTGTTGCTAAGAAACTATATGTTGGAACTGATTTGTCTGTTGCTGGAAATGCAACTTTCACAGGAAATGTAACCTTCTTAGGATCAAATTCTGAAATTAGCACTACACAAATTAATGTTAGTGATCCATTAATTCAGTTGGCAAATAACAATACATCAAATACTGTTGACATTGGTTTGTTTGGGCAGTATAATCCTGGATCTGCAAATTTACATTCTGGTCTTTTTAGAGATGCTTCAGATGGTATTTGGAAATTCTTTAAAGATTATAATATAGAGCCTGGCACGACAATTGATCCGGCAGCCAATGGATTCTCTTATGCAAATGTAAGTATTGGTGCTCTTTCAGCGGCTAATAATATCAGCATAGCAACAAGCCAAGCATATCAGATCAATGGTGCAAATGTATTGTCTAGCACAGTTCTAGGTAGTACTGTAGTAACCTCGTCACTCACAACTGTTGGAACAATTGGTTCTGGTGTTTGGCAAGGTACAGTAATTACTCCTACATATGGTGGTACAGGTTTATCAACCTTAACAGCAAACAGCGTTATTATTGGTAACGGCACATCAACGCCTTTGTTTGTAGCACCCGGATCAAGTGCAAATGTGCTTACTTCTAACGGCACTAATTGGATATCGTCTGCACCTGCATCAGGCGGTGTAACAACAGGTAAGGCTATCGCAATGGCGCTAGTCTTTGGTGGTTAATTTTTAAAGGAACTTTTTATGGCTGCACCCAATATTGTAAACGTTGCAACGATTACAGCAAAAACATCATATCTTACACCAGCAAATACAGCACCAAATGTATTGCTTGCGAATCCCACATCATCGGGAAAAGTCTTCAAGATCAATACGATCATTGCGGCTAATGTAGATGGTAATACTGCTTTTGATTCAACTGTAGCATTTAATACTTTTGCAAATGGTGCTGGAACATCATTCCCATTAGCATCAACTATTTCTATTCCTGCTGATGCATCTTTGATTGTGTCTGACAAGTCAACAGCGTTTTATCTTGAAGAGAATAATTCTGTTGTCGTTACGACTAGCACAGCATCAAAAATTGCTTATGTAGTTTCATACGAAGAACTTTCATAAAAATCTAATATGTCTAAACGATATGTAGGTGGTATTGTTTCTGTCGGACTTGACGGCATCAACTATCCTGTTAGAGAAGTAGAATATCTTGTCGTAGCTGGAGGCGGTGGCGGCGGTGGTGTCCCAAATACCAATAACTACGGTGGCGGAGGTGGTGG
>Ga0209500_10002587_pt1 | contig 12689 bp, 15 predicted proteins | sample S_140212_EF_Meta_FD_187323 | JGI IMG/M metagenome (GOLD analysis project Ga0209500, IMG submission 187323) | Freshwater microbial communities from Lake Simoncouche, Canada to study carbon cycling - S_140212_EF_MetaG (SPAdes) (version 2) | ecosystem: Environmental > Aquatic > Freshwater > Lake ...
TAGCATCATAATCAAAATTAATTTTACTAATATCAACTCTTTCTATCTTTTGCATACTATCAACTCTAAAGAACATATGATTTATTTCTCGATGAACATATCTGGTTTTGGTTATCTCATACCAATTGGAATTTGTGCAGATATCAACCTTTCCAGATATACTTTCAATGTTCCTGCGGACATTTCCAGCCATTCCTGGATTTTCTCTTTGATCAATTATATTCAATACTGGAACTGGTGCTTCCGGGCACAATCTAAAAGAGTCGCAATAGACAAATACATCCCTGCAACTTTCACCAATAACAAGTATTTTTTTCATCAGTACCTAGACTTTCTTTCAATTAACATCATTGGTTTTCCACTCTCAACAGCACCACGCACTGCATTAAGTACATCTACACCTGTTATAGGATCAATCACAGGGAAACTCACTGCAGACCTAAACATATTAGTAAAGTCCTGAGAGTGAGTAATTCCGGAATAGAAGGGACCAGCATCTGCAGTTACAGCACGAATAATCACAGGAACTTTGAATTCGCCATGAGAAATTCTTTCAATCTTATCAATGTGATTGATAATCGCATCTGCGGCAACTAACATAAAGTCATGACGTTCATAGTAAAGAACTGGAACAAATCCCTCAAAAGACATACCAATTGCAAGACCTGCCATAAGATTTTCAGCAACAGGAGTTTCAAGTTTTTGCTCTTTAGGAACATTCCTGAGAGTTCCCATTGCATCACCATAAGCAACATTATATCCAATGAAAATAGCACCCGATTCACCAAGTTCTGTCATAGACTGAACGATAGCATCTTTATAAGAAATATTACTCTCATCTACATTATTAGGATAAACAAACTCTGCAAGTGGTGGGAAATATTCATCATCAGTTTTCTTCACTGCCTTAGAAAGATCAATCATTCCAGGTTTACGGCAATGAGGATAGGTGCAAGTATAAGTATATCGGATAACTGAAGGAGAGTTCCACTCAGGATGCGCTGTCTTTCCCCAACGATCAGCATTACTTGCCTCACAAGACCTATCATTACTTTCAATTACAAAAGTGCAAGGAAGATCCCATCCATCAACATAACGAATTGCTTCTGCAAGATGTCCATTATCTTCAGTACCATCACCAACAAAGCACCATACTTTCTGCTTAGAACCTTTACGTTTTAGAGCCCAAGCAATTCCAGCAGAAATAGCAGGAGTACCACCAATAATGGCGGAAAGGAAGAAGTTACGTTTCCTATCATAGATAAACATACTTCTACCATTAAGGATCCTATCCTCTACATCTTCGGGAGGAACTCCATGAAGAAGAGCATGGTAATGATTACGATGATTTGAGATTACATAATCACCATCATCAATGTTTTCAAAAATTTCAATTAATTGATCTTCATTACCACCAGAAAGATGGAAAAGAAACGGAAGTTTATTATCAAGATATAGATCTCCAATATGATCTTCAAAGGCAATCAGTTCTTCCTTAGTCCACTTCTTTCTCATACAGTTTCCTCTGCTATTTTAATCATAATTCTACCAGCATTTCCAGTTTTTAGCAAGTCAAATGCTTCGTTAATTTGGTTTAATGTAAATGTATGTGTTATTAGTTTACTTACATCCAATAGTCCTTCCTTATGTAGTCTAATGTACCTAGGAATATCTTCCTGAGGATTTGTTTTACCACCCTGAGTTGCTTTAATACTCTGCCCAATCCCATTAAAAAGACTGACAGCATTCATTACTTCAACAAACTTTCCTGGAGCAGGTTGACCTACAAGAATCATTCTGCCAGTATTTGATAGAATCGAAATACCTTGACTAATAACTTCTGGAATACCAGTGGTATCAATTACAATATCAACCTTTCCTCCAATCTGATCGATAGAAGTGTAGAACTTACTTGCACCAATATCAAGGCACATCTGTTCTTTAGTAGGATTATTATCTACTGCAATGATAGGACAAGCACTCTTCATTGCTGCTGCCTGAATCAAATTCAATCCAACACCACCAGTTCCAATAACTGCAACACTTTCACCAAACTTAAGATCAACTTCATTATCAATAATTCCCATAGCAGTTGTAAGAGCACAACCAAGAATAGCACAAAGTTCAGGAGGTGTATCTTGAGGAACTGTAGTCAACCTGTTCTCAGAAACAATAGAATATTCACTGAGAGTGGTTACTTTACCACTGCTCATAGACTTTCCATCAAGAATATAACCTGGGAATGGCGCCTCAATGCCAGTTCCAGGACGCCAGTGCATAACGACCTTATCACCCACTTTGACAGTTGTTACACCGTCTCCAACCGCTTCAACGACTCCACAACCTTCATGTCCCATCAAATGTGGAAGGAACTTGGCATTGCCCTTGTGACCCCTAATCTCATGGAGTTGTGCTCCACAGAGACCACTCATAAGAACTTTAACAAGAACTTGTCCTACTTTTAGTTCATTCAATTCAACATCACACACCGCAAGAGGTGCATCAATCTCTATCAATACTGCTGCTTTCATTTTTTCTTTCTAACAACTATTTCGTTTATAAAAATGTTTTTATCGTTGGATATTAACTCATAAAGTAACTCAGAGATATCCTCAGTTTCCATAAGAGAATCGTAATTTTTTCTATTTTCTGTTATTTTGGTTTTCATTCCTCCAAGAAATACATCAATTATTTCTATTTTATCATCTAATGATTCTAATTGCAATGATTTAGAAAATGCATACAATCCAGATTTAGTAGATGAATATAAAGACTCATTTGCAGAGGGATATTTACAAGCAATTGAATTGATATTAATTATTAATCCTTCATTGCGTTTTTTGAAAAACTTATAACTTTCCTTTAATAATAAAATTTGTTGTGTGAGATTTACATTAATAATATTAGAAATTTCTTCATTGGAAAACTCTAAAATTGATTTTTTTTGATGCACTGCAGCATTATTAATAAAGACATTAATATTTTTTTCTTCAAGAAAAGATATAAATTTATCTAAAAAATCGCTATTAGTTATATCACCAATAAGAGTTTCAATTCCATCTAGATTACTATTTTTTCTTAGATGAGGATAAACATTATGATTATGGTTTTCTCTAGATTCAAAAAATGTTTTACCCAATCCACTACTACATCCAGTGATCAAAATATTTTTATTAATCATAATTTTTGATAGACTTCTATATTTTTTTAAAAGTGCAAGTTAGAATATTTGTTTCTTGATTTTTATTTTTTCTTATAGTATCTTCAACATTTGAACAACTTAATTTTTGAAATCCCATTCTTTTCATAAACTTAAGAATAGACTTTTCATTAAAATGCCATAGATGTTCATCAGGTTTTCTATGTTTCCAATTTAAAAACCATTCATCATTTAAATAATGACAGTTTGGAACAGAAATACAAATGTAATTACAATTAAGTTCTTTAACAAACTCAATATCTTTAAAATGTTCTAAAGAGTCAAAAAAAGTAATTACGTCATAATGATTTTTAATTGGGTCATCAATTTGAATACAACCATCAGGAACTGGACATGAAGAAATATCATTTCCATAACAGTTTGGAATTATATTCTTACATACCGTTAAAAAGTTACCATCACCATATCCAATATCAAGAATACTATGTGGAATTTTTCCAATTGACCCAATAATAAATCCTAAACGAAGATAAGACATTTTTGTAGAAAGTCCATCCTCAGTTTTATCTCCACCAACTCGGGAAATATATTCTTCATCATATTTTATTGCATTTTTATTAATTTGAGTGACTATACCATCGGCAGTAGTGATGTAATTTTCTATCATTAATGTAAATTCAAAGTATAAAGTTTATTTTATGAGTTGTTTTTAAAATTCATTCTCATTTGGACATAATCTCCTCCATTCATCCCTACCATACTCAATAAAATCCCAAGGTTTGAATAGTATATTATTAATAGCAGGAATAGCCTGCTTATAATGTCTAGGATGACATGTCATTTTTTTACATTTTAGATTTAATGTTTCAATGACACACAGAATAGATGTATCTACAGTATGAATTTCTTCAGCATTTTCAAGAATCCAACACCAATCAAAAATAGTTAAATTTTCAAACACTTCTAACTTTACCACCTTCCCATCATAATCTTTGGGAATTGAATTTACCACACCATAATGTTTTTGATTCCAACCATAAGTATCGTTATAAAAAATGAATGGTTCTCCTTTTTCAATATTTAAATGAAGTCTTAGAGCATTTTCAATATCCGGATTTCTATCATATTTTACATAATCTGGCCAATCATTCCAATCCATTCCAACAGAAGTATATTTAATTCGCATAACTTCAATATCTCTACCAACAGTGAGATTGCAAAGTTTTATTAGTTCTGTATTTTCTACATACTCTGGTACATTTGGACCGATAATTGCAGAAGATTTAATTCGGCATATTCCATTGTTCCAAAAAACTGGAGAAACGTACCAATAAACTTTTCCTTTTTTAGATAACTCTTCGGCAATTTTAAGAGTGAATAAGATATCTCCAAGACATCCTGGTTGTTGAATACAATAATCCATATTAAATTACAATTAATGATAATTCCAAGGGAGACTATGCAATGGTTTAACAGTACTCCAATCCCCAGTTCTATGCCAAAGATGTAGTAGTTTTGATTTTATAGTATCAAACATATATGGACTTTCCAGAACATAGTTCAATGAAGTTTCGATGCTGTAAATGCCTTTAGATTTTTCCAAAACTTTACACCAATCAAAAATAGAAAATCCTTCTATTATATCATGCTCAATAACTCTACATCCATAGTCTTGAGGATCAACTGATATTGATGAAAAATATTCTTTATTTGGTCTAGTTTGCCAATGCCTATTAACATATACAAATTCTTCATCATCTTTTACTCCCAAAACATTGTAAAAAAGATTATTTTCTTTTTCCGTGTTCCTATTAAACCGAACGTAATCTTTCCAATCTCTCCAGTCTACCGAAATTACATTATACTTCCTCTGCATCTCTGGTCCATATTCATCATTACCATGACCATTATAATACAAAAAATCTTCAGTTTCAAAGGTTAAGGTTTTATTACTATAATATTTTTTTCCAGGAAAATCAATGTCTGGAAGTGGTTTCCCTACATCCCAGTTATCAAGAACAATCCAATTAATATCTGGAATATATTCTTTCAGCCAGTAAAACTCACTAAAGACTGGCCAAGTAACTTTATATCCATCTTCCATAAAAAGATGTGCTAGTTTCTGCATAAACAAAATATCCCCCAGACCTCCTGGAAGAAAAATTAAAGCATTCTTCATATCACTTAATTATACTTATAATTTCTTCCTTTGTATATCTAATTGGAAATGCAAGTAGATAACCTTCATCTCCTAGATGCTCATTTATTGTATGAGTTTCTCCAATTAAATCTTCCACAAAATCATACCCATCTGAACCTATTGTTTTTCTATCTTCCCAATTACACATAGCAAAATCACGGTCAACATAAATTCTCAAATCATCCATAAAGATAATATCATTACTAATATCTCTATTTTTCGAAATGATTCGGAGTTCTTCTTCCATTGGAAGTCTTTTTATAAAATCTTTTTCGCTACCATACCCCTCACCAAAATAATCTGCTCCAGGAAAATGAGCATCTAACCAAAATAGTGTTGGATTCTTATCAAGTTCTTTTAGAACATTTTCCATTTGTTCATGAGAATACCCATAGAAAAATTCAACTGGTTGATTAGTAAAAATTTTTTCGTAAGTTTCGAACAATCTATTATCAAGTTCGATACCATATGCTTGATCAATACAACCAAGATCGAGAACATATTTCATAGCATGACCTTTTCCCACTCCAGTTTCAACATAATTTTTAATTTCAAATTTCCTACACATTTGTTCTAAATGTGTAGGATTTTGTATCCTTCCCATTACTTTTCTCCTATAGTTATAAATAAATTATTAAGAACATTAAATTAATTGCAACTGTTTTAGATCCTCTTGATCTGTAACATCAATTAGCCAATTAACTTCATAATCAAATTGGTTAAGATGCTCAATCAATTCTGGTCGCAGTTTTTGTGCAGGATAACTAGATCTAACAAACTGCTTCCAAGTATCAGATGGCATTAAATCTTCCATCACATACCAATCCTCATAGGAGTAACATCCATCCATCAGATCAGGTACAACGAGAGTGTATCCATGACTTTGTAAAATTTCTCTAGATTCTCTTCTGGCACTATCACCACCATGGCACTGATCGTGCTCATATGTAATAGTAGCAAACTTATATTTTTCAAAATCAATATTTTTCAAGCACTTTAAAGTATTCCAATATGGATCAACATCAATTTGAAGATAATCAATTACAGAACCAAGTTCATACTTCTCAGATACGACAGAAAAATCCTGTGTAGTAGCATCTCCACCAACAACGGGATTAATTCTTACTTTTCTAAAGTATTCATTCTTTTCTTCATCAATTTCATATGAAACACCTTTCCATCCAAACTTAGATTCTAAAAGATAAGTGTTATTAAAATAAGATGGAACTGAAGCTCCAATTTCCCAGTATTTTCCATTTTCTTTTCTATCAAGTACAGATAGAACAAATAAATCTTGTGCCGATTGTGAATATGAAATTAATTCCATTTCATTTTTCTCCTATAGTCATAAAAGAATTATTTAGGTCTACTCCAGAAACAAAAATATTTTTATATCCACGATCTTTCATATAATCTTCAATAATCTTTGGTGTAAAACAATGATTATGTTTACGATTATTCCAAGGTCTCCAATATTTTTGACTGTAATCTGGAAGATATAGAAATAAAATACCACCACTCACAAGACGTTCATACCAATAATTCATAGTTTCTACCCAATCATTAACATGCTCAAGGCAATGACTGGAAAAAATATAATCCGGATCTTTTTCGGGAAGATGATTAGCTTCCCACGAATCATCAAAATTTTTATCGATAACATATGATCCGGGGAAAGACCACTCTGCTTTCATACATCCAATATCATATCCAAAACCATGACAAACTTGTTTAGCGAAAGGAATTGCAAATTGAGATGCATTTCCAATAGTTTGGAAATATGGATATATATCTCCTTGGTAATTAATTGTTTTAATCATTTCATTTCCCACTTTTCATTTTATATTATACCTATGAAAAATAATTGTTGTACATATAATCTTCAGCAGTTATACAATTTAATGCTCGTTCATAATTGTCTTTAACAGCATCAATATTATCATAATAATACTCTTTAGTCAATACTTCGGAATTAAAACTAACATTTCCCTCTTCATCTTTTTCTATTAGAACAATTCCTTTAAGATTATAAAAATCACCAATATTAGGAGCGCCAAGATAAACTGGAATTGTTCCTGTCAACAAACAATCATGAAGTTTTTCAGTGAAATAAGACTCATAATGATCATTTTCCATTGCAAAAGAGAACATATAATCTTTTAAAGCATCAACTTTACGGAGAATATATTTAAATGCTTTACCATACATATCAACCTCACCAGTTTCAGAAAGTTGTTTTGCAATTTCTAGACGGAGAGAATGACCTTGACTCATTTGAAGACCGGAAACTACACAGGACATTAATTTAGTTTTTTTAAAAATGCCAATCTCTTCAACAATACTTCCTTGCCCAAAAACAAATTTGAACTTTGAATCTAAATTGAGTAACTCTTTATCATGTGTAAAAATTGCGTCATATGCTTGAAGATATGGTTCTGGATTTCTTTTAATTCTATGCGCAGTAGCATTATACCATTTTGGTTCAATTAACCATGCATATTTTTTTGCACTAACTTTATCAGTCAATCCAAGATCAATTAAAGATTCTGTATAAAATGTTTCATCGTTACTAGAAAGATTATTGAATGTATTTACATGATTTCCATATCCTTCATGAATCCACTCAAGATATTTTGGTTTAGTATTTAAAGCAAGATAACCATTTTGCTTTCCAATATCACATTCACCAACATAACTGAAGGTATTATCTATTAATTTAAATTTTTTCATTTTATTTCTCCACAATAAAATTTTCAGTTATAAGAAAATCTAATTCAGTTTCTTTTAGCACATGAAAAGCATCTTCATATGTGGTTAAAATAGGTTTTCCTTTTATATTAAAAGAAGTATTCAGTATAACAGGAACTTTGCCAACTTTTTTCATAGCAGTTAAAATTTCATAAAACAATTTATGCTGTTTTATTGTAACTGTTTGAAGTCTAGATGTATTATCTGCATGTGTAATAGAAATTAATTTTTCTCTATATTCTTCTCTAACGATTGGGGCAAAACTCATATATTCAGATTCACAAGCATCTTCAAAATAAATGTCTTTATCTTCCAATTTACACACTGGAGCAAACGGTCTAAACCATTCTCTAAACTTAACTTTTGCATTAAGAACATCCTTCATATCAGAAAAAGAAGGATCGCAAATAATACTACGATTACCCAATGATCGTGGACCAACTTCAGACTTACCTTGAATAATTGCACCAATTTTACCATTAGAAATTAAATCTACAATTTTTTCAATACTAATAGGTAAAAAATTATAATTTTGTTTATAATTTTCTATCTTTTCTTTATCAAGAATATCAAAATTGCCATATACAACTGGTTTAATTTTTTGTGCCGTGTGGTATAAGTACTGACCTAAAGAAAGACCACAATCATTTGGATTTGGTGGAACATAAAGTTTATATCCTTTTGATTGAACATAATCTTTTAATTTTTGATTGAATAAAACATTCAATGCACAACCGCCCGTAAAAATTAAATTTTTGGGATTTGGATCAAAATGCTCTTTAACAATAGAAAGCATTAACTTCTCAAAAACATATTGAGAAGTTGCTGCCAAATCATATCCTTTTTGTCCCGAAAGACAATCGTGAGTATTAACATCAAATCCAAGTCTTTCACTCAATTTTGGTAGACTATGCTGATCTATCAAATAGTAATTTTGAATTGGATCAATCCAATCTTCAACAACTTTACCATAGGCACATAAACCCATAACTTTTCCAGCAATCGCAAGATTACAACTTTTTTTGGAAATTTCAGAAATAGGATATCCTATTTTACCATATGCTGCCCCAAAATCTATTCCAATACAATGAACAGATTTTATTCCTCCACTATCTCCAGTAAAAATTTTAGTAGTTGTAGAAACACCTTCATCAGTGCCACCACCATCTGCCGAAATAATCAATGCTTCATTAAATTCTGATTGATAATAACCACATGCAGCATGAGATAAATGATGAATGACCTCACACTTATATTCAGAATTAGGCCAAAAAGTTTTTAATAATTCAATATCTTCAGATTCTAATGCATTACACCAAATAACATCAGGTTCTTTTGAAATATTTTTAGCAACATAAGTTACAAACTCCAATCTTTGCTGATCCGTAGTTCCAATATCAATCCGCTTTTCTCCATCTTTAGAGAATGCAGCATATCTTTTTTTACAAATACGTTCATATTCTAAAACAGAAAGAGTTTCATCTTTATTAATAAAAGTACATGAAGAGTCGTGCCCTCCATATATGGTAAGGATATTCATAGATTTAAGAAAAAATTTGTACTTGTTTTTTATTCTTGGATTGATACCTTTTCCAAGTATTTTCATTAACATACTTAGATACTTTTCCGTGAACAGAGTATCCAGTATGACCTCCTGTACGGTGAGTAAAGGTATCACCAACTAGATTAAATTTTATTTTCATGGAATAATAAAGTTAAATTGATTGGTATTAAATTTAGATAATTTAAATTTTTTCATTGTAGTATACTTTAATGGTAGGTTACATGATTATCATATAAGATGTAATCATTTGTTTTTGAAAATAATAAAGACATATGAGAAATTCCACTCATCATCAATAATAACTTATCACATTTTGAAAGTATTAATATTTCTACCACTAACTCCTTCAATAATTTAGTATAATTTACTGGTAAATGATGTAGTCCATTATATTCATTGCCATATTCTTCCTTATCATTAAAGAAGATAATTTTTGATTTGTATATTTCCTTTAAATAATTATAGTAAACATATTCATCAGAATTAACATACAAATAATCATAGTCATCAATATATTGATCTATTATTGTTTTTAAATACTCATTAGAAAGCAAATGATTTTGTCCTGAACCATGTCCTGTTGTAAAATGATCTCTTCCTCTCCGATGAAGACCTAAAATTTTTTTTCCAGAATATGGTAGTAAAAAATCATCAACTATTTTCAATATCTCCGGTTTAACTTTACAATACTTTTCAATAGTATTTCTATGAAAACATATGTGCTCAAAATTTTCACGAGAATCATGGATATGATCTACAATTTCAGAAAAATGATATCCATTAATAATTCCTTTACTTGTTTTCTCAATTAACTCAGGACCATATATTTGTTCAAATTCTAAACATTGATCCTTTTCTAATCCAAAAGGTTGGTCAAAAATTAAATCCCACCAATTTTGATTAGCATCAGAATGTCCAAAATTTGTCACATCAAGGTATATTTTAATATTATTTTTAATACAATATTCCAAATGTGTGAGACATAGCATAAAAACAAAATTAAATCCACAATCTGTATTTCCAGTGCGATAGTAAATATTATTCATAGATTTAAGAAAAAATTTCTACTTGAAGTTTATTCATTGATTGATACTTCTTCCAATAATTTTCATTAACATACTTTGGATTAATATACCAATCTTCAAATGGATCTTGATGACTACAACAACATACGTTTTCTGCGCATAGCACATAATTATTTTTATTCATAATCTCTTTCATATGGTCTTTAAGATCAGACCCTCTCGCATACAAATCATGCTCAAATGTAATTACGGAAAATTCATATTCATTAAAATTAATATCATTAATTATGTGATATGTTGCGGGAATATTATCAACATCAATCGATAGATAATCAATATGATTTGTTTCAAACTGTCTTAAAAATTCATTATAGTCAATTTTACCAGCATCAAAAGTAATCACTTGACTTGTTCTACTACTCTCCCATGTAGATGTTCGATTAGGATCAATGTCAATACTAACACCAGTCCACTCAAAATTCTTTTCTAGAAGATATGTGTTATTAATAGCAACAGGATAACTACAACCCAGATCAAGGAAAGATCCTTCTCTTTTTCCATCAAGAACAGAAATTGCAAAAAGATCTTGAAATGCTTGGGAATAAGAAACATCCGCAGGATTATCATACTTTAAAATAAGAGATCCCCATTCTTTAATTTGATCTGGAGAAGTGATATCAGGTGGAGCAGAAATATAATTTTTGTAATTGGTTGGATTAGTTTCTTCCAACCAATTACAAAGTGTTTTAATTTTTTTCATACATTTTTCCATCAATTACTTTTTAATTTGCTGATTGATCCAATCATAAGTCTTAGCAATACCTTCCTCAAGAGTTTGAGAATAATCCCAACCAAGTTTCCTACGAACTACGTCATTATTAGAATTGCGACCACGAACACCAAGAGGTCCATCAATATGACGCTTCTCTACTTTCTTTCCAGCAACCTTTGCAGCAGTGTCCACAAGTTGATTGATGGTAACCATTTCTTCTGATCCAATATTCACTGGTCCAATGAAATCAGAATCCATCATACGACGAGTTGCCTCAATACATTCATCAATGTAAAGGAATGAGCGAGTTTGCTTACCATCACCCCAAACATCAATAGTTCCACCATCTTCAGGAAGGTATGCTACTTTACGACAGATTGCTGCTGGTGCTTTTTCACGTCCACCTTCCCATGTTCCTTCGGGGCCAAAGATATTATGATACCTAGATACACGCACAGGTATACCATAATTCCGATGGTATGCAAAGTAAAGACGTTCCGAAAAAAGTTTTTCCCAACCATATTCAGAGTCTGGTGCAGCAGGATAAGCGGATTCTTCACGGCAGTCAGGATTATCAGGATCGAGTTGATTGTGCTCTGGATACATACATGCAGATCCAGAATAGAAGATCTTAGTCTTATTAACACCAATCCTTTCATTCATCTGATGTTGCATCTCAAGCACGTTCAGATTAATTGTAACTGAATTATGCATAATGTTTGCATCATTTTCACCAGTAAAAACAAATCCTGCCCCACCCATATCAGCAGCAAACTGATAGATCTCATCAAATGATTGAATATAACGATAAGGAACAGAGTGGTAAAAATTACCAGCATCTCCTTTATATTCAAGAACACGACGAACAAAATCTACATCACGAAGATCTCCCTGAACAAATTCATTTGCTTCAGTAGAAGAATACTCTGGTCTCTTAAGGTCTACACCACGTACCCAATATCCTTCGGAACGTAGTCTTTTAACCATATGACTTCCAATAAAGCCACCAGCACCAAGAACAAGTGCTTTTTTAACATATTGACTCATAACTCAATTTATTATTGTATGTACTATGTATTATAGCAAAAAAGGGGAGTTTATGCAACTCCCACCTAGGTCATTCAGGCTCGCCACCAATTCTTTAACTGGAAATTGGAAACCAGGCGGGAGAGAATCCCATCCGCACCAACAATTTTTTAAGGAAATTGTAAACCTATTTA
>Ga0209500_10002589_pt1 | contig 12678 bp, 20 predicted proteins | sample S_140212_EF_Meta_FD_187323 | JGI IMG/M metagenome (GOLD analysis project Ga0209500, IMG submission 187323) | Freshwater microbial communities from Lake Simoncouche, Canada to study carbon cycling - S_140212_EF_MetaG (SPAdes) (version 2) | ecosystem: Environmental > Aquatic > Freshwater > Lake ...
ATACTGGGGCAAACCGGATCAGTGTGTTATTCCCCAATAATGCCGTAGAAGTATCCAGCCCTGGATATGTTGGCCCAGTTGGTCCAGTTGGACCCCAAGGCGCAACAGGAACTAGCAATGGCCCACTGGATGACCTGACCGATGTGCTTATTGTCAGTCCTAGTGATGGCGATGTTTTAAAATACTCAAGCGGTTTAGCAGTATGGACTAACACAAACCGCCTTGATGGTGGAAACTTTTAAAGGAATCGATCATGGCAACAACACTAAGAATCAAAAGAAGGTCTAGCTCCACAGTGGGCGCACCTTCCACACTTGCATCCTCAGAGCTGGCATTTAACGAAACCTCTGGGGGTAGGGTGTTGTACTACGGATTGGGGGATGTCAGTGGCACAGCTTCCAGTGTGATCGCTATAGGTGGACCTGACTTTGTACCAGGTACCATTCCCAACCTAACAGGGGTAGTCACTTCTTCAGGTGTAGCCACTTCCATTGCAGCGGGTGCAATTACTAACACGATGCTAGCTAATAGCGCAGTGGCTAATCTTTCTGGAACAAACACTGGGGATAACGCTGTTAACAGTTTATACAGCGGGTTAGTTAGCGATAAAACTGTAGTCTTAACGGCTGGCACTGGGGTCACTGTCTCAGGAACTTATCCATCCTTCACCATCTCTGCCACCGGATCAGGTGGAACTGTCACTAGTGTTAGTGTGGTATCGGCAAATGGCTTTGCAGGCACAGTTTCCACAGCAACATCAACACCAGCCATCACCATAAGCACATCCATCACTGGACTGATCAAAGGCAATGGAACGGCACTCAGTGCTGCAACTGCGGGAACTGATTATGTTGCACCAGGTGGTGCCCTTGGCACACCCTCATCTGGTACTTTAACGAATTGCACATTCCCAGTTTTAAACCAAAATACCACAGGTACCTCATCTAATGTAACTGGGATTGTTGCAGTAGCTAATGGTGGTACTGGAAGTTCAACAGCAGCCAATGCTAGAACGGCATTAGGGGTAGCTATAGGGAGTGATGTTCAGGCATGGGATGCAGATCTTGATGCAATTGGTGCTATCGCTGGAACTTCTGGTCTATTAAAAAAGACGGCTGCCAACACTTGGACTTTAGATACCAACGCATATGGATCAGGCACAGTCACTTCTGTAGGTGTATCGGTTCCCACATCCATTCTTTCTGTAGCTAGTTCCCCAGTAACTACATCAGGAACGATTGCATTATCCTTGGCCACCCAAACGGCAAACTATGTCTGGTCTGGCCCAACGACTGGAGCTGCTGCTACACCCACTTTTCGCGCCTTGGTTGCCAATGATATTCCATCCCTTAGTTACCTGCCTAGTGCTGGTGGAACGGTGTCAGGAAATGTGGTGGTAACTGGCACATTGGAAGTTCAGGGTAGCACCACTACTATTAGCTCTAGCACATTAGTGGTAACCGATAAGAATATTGAACTAGGAAAAGTAGCATCACCAAGCGAGTCCACTTGCACAGGGGGTGGTATTACCCTGAAGTCAGTTACAGATCATACGATTCTGTATACCTCCTCTACCAGTTCATGGGATTTCTCTGAACATGTAAACCTTGCTACTGGAAAAGCTTTAAAAATTAACGGAACAACAGTCCTTTCTGCAACCGCTCTGAGTGGTGTGGATATAGATGGGGGGTCATTCTAATGCCTACAGTAAATCCTTACTGCGTTTCGGGTGCTGGAAGTTCGCAAGTAAATGGAACCTACAGCTTTGTATCAACACCGGCAGGCTATTTTTCTTACGGATACTGGCAGCATGAGACAGATGCGAATGCTAGATTTGGTTACGATAGTAATGAAGAGTGGTGGGTGCTTACATACAGCGGTGGAATGAATTTTTATGGAACAGCCGGAGGAGCTGGAACTACAGTTCCGACAGGACAGATGTCAAATGTTTACATGATGGCATCATCGCCAGCTCCTACGATTACTGCTGGGGCTTGCAGTTCACCGACACCAACACCAACACCGACTCCTACACCAACGCCTACGCCTACGCCTACACCAACACCGAGTCCAAGCCCAACACCGTCAAACATCATCAGACCCAAAAGAAGTTCGACTGCATCTGCAACACCAACAGGATTAGCAGCTTATGAATTAGCGGTAAATATTTCTGATAAACGTATATGGATTGCTGATGCAAGTGGCACACCTGTGCTGATGTCTGAACTCAATGATCTACCACCAAGCATCGATGGCGGGACTTTCTGAAAATGGCTAACACAATCCGACCTAAAAGATCGTATACCTCAGCAGCAGTTCCTAGTGGATTGCTAGCTTCTGAATTGGCAATCAATGCAGCTAGCCCTGCAAAAATGTGGATTGGATCGGCTGATGGTTTAAGCTCTGTACTAGTTTCATCACTGGCATTATCCGATCATGTAGGCACTACGGATAATCTCACGCAGGGCAGCACTAATAAATTCTATGCCGACTCTCTTTCAAGGGCTGCATTGTCATCGACCGTAACAGGGCTAACCTACACTTCTTCCACAGGTGTGATCTCTTTAACTTCTGGTTATTCAATTCCAACCACTACGAAACAGGGAAATTGGGATACTGCTTATACTAGTTACCTTCAATGGGATGGTGGCTCTACTAGCCTTGTAGCTGCAACAGGAAGAACATCTCTTGGTGCAACTACAGTAGGCAGCAATATTTTAACCCTTGTAAATCCTTCAGCAATTACATTTCCAAGGTTTAACGCTGATAATACAGTTTCTGCTTTGGATGCTTCCACATTTAGAACTGCAATAGGTGCTGGAACATCATCTACTACTGGAACAGTTACTTCCGTTGCAGCAATAACTTTAGGAACTACTGGAACAGATTTAGCCAGCACCGTAGCTACTAATACCACAACTCCTGTCATTACTTTAAATGTTCCTACAGCTTCTGCTACTAATAGAGGGGCACTTAGTTCAACAGATTGGACTAACTTTAATACAGCATATACAAATCGAATATTATCATTGACTAACTCAGGATCTAGTGGTGCAGCTACTTTGGCTACAAACACTCTTAATATTCCTAATTATACTTTGGCTGGACTAGGTGGACAAGCTTCTTCAACTAATTTAACTTCTCTTGCTGGTCTAACATACGCTTCTTCTTCATTTGTCAAAATGACTGCTGCCGGAACATTTGGTTTAGACACATCAACTTACCTGACAGGCAATCAATCTATTACACTTTCTGGCGATATAACAGGTTCTGGTTCTACATCGATTACAACTACGCTAGCAACAGTTTCGATAGCAAAAGGTGGCACAGGTCAAATAACACAACAACTAGCTATTAACGCATTGACTGGTACACAATCTTCTGGAAAATATTTAAGATCAGACGGAACTAATTCATCACTGTCAAGTATTCAAGCAGCCGATGTTCCTACACTTAATCAAAATACATCTGGTAGTTCTGGTAGTTGCACAGGGAATGCAGCAACAGCAACTAGTGCAACTTCTGCAACAACCGCAACTAATCTTGCTGGCGGTGGTGCAGGGCAAGTTCCATACAACACAGCATCTGGTGCAACAAGTTTTCTTGCTGCGGGAACAACAGGGCAAGTATTACAATCTAACGCAACATCAGCACCTAGCTGGGCAAATATAGGTATGCCAACTGGCGCACTTATGCCCTATGCAGGGGCCAGCGCACCTACTGGGTATCTTCTGTGTGATGGCAGTAGCGTTTCAAGTTCTACCTACCTAGCACTCCATGCAGTGATATCTAACACCTATGGTGGCACAGCATACACAGGGGCAGGGGCATTAAGTTTCAATCTGCCCGACCTTAGGGGCAGGCTCCCGATGGGTGCTGGCACAGGTACAGGCTTGAACTCTTCCGGCACAGGCGCACCGAGTGGAACAGCGCAGACCGCACGCACCGCAGGCCAGTGGGGTGGTGAAGAAACCAACCTTTTAAGCACCACAGAAATGCCTAGCCATAATCACGGTGGAGCAACGCAGGGTGGTGGAAGTCATAGCCATACCCCAGCAGGAAGCATTGGAAATGTAGGTCTAGGAACCAACAATCTAGCTGTTGCTGGTGGATCTCAATGGGGTTTTACTACTAGTGCAACCATCACCAACACCGTAGCCAATCACACACACACTATCGATGCTCAGGGTGGGGGTGGACGACATAACAATGTGCCACCTTTTGTTGTCCTTAATTACATCATCAAAACCTAGGAACGATCATGGAAATACTTATTACTGAAATGACCACCAGTGAAAACATCACAGGATTCAATGTCACTTTCATCAATCGAAATAAAAAGAAAACGATTAATGATACCGACTTTTTTCCAGCAGGCTCAGAGGTGGAAGTGAAAATAGGACAGCTTAAAAAGTTACTTAAACAATACTTTGATGCACAGGCATAATTATGAACCTAATACCCATTCTATTCTTAGCCCTTGGTCAGCAGGTAACCCTGCCACCCGAGATCCATGGTCAGCCTGGGCAATTCATCAGCATCCCATCAGTCACGGATTGTAAGTCCGTTCAATGGGTGGTTCTTGATGCAGGGCTGAACCTTTTCCCAGTGGAACTGCTTAGAGATACCACCACCGCAGTAGTCAGCGCAAATAGTCCTGGCAAATACAGAGTTCTAGCTTACGCAGCAAAAGGGGATGCTGCCAGCAAACCTGTGATTACTACTGTCATCATTGGCGATCCACCCGAACCAACCCCAGTACCGGATGAATCCAGCAAATTCCAGCGAGAACTTAAATCCCTTTATGTGTCACTCACAGAGGATGATAAACAGGGTAAGGTTAACAAATTAAGTGGGTTATATTCCAGCTTTGCCACCACTGTTAAGGGTGAGGAAGTCCAGACGGCAGGAGAGTTGTTAGGCATTTGCAAAGAAGCAGTGGCAAGGGTGCTTAGCCCTTCAGATTTGCGAGAAATAAGAGTCAGGATACAATCAGAGATGTCAGGTTTCCCGACTGATCCAGATGAAAAGCTGGATGACAAAACAAAAAAAATGATAAGTGGGAAATTTATGGAAATATCTAAAGCACTGGAACGAATAACTAAATGAGTGGACCATCTTCCTTAGGATGGATTCCACCCAGTGAACGCACTTCTTTCCAGATCGAACTGGATTCCTCCATCCAATCTCGATGGGAACCCTTCAAAATTAGGGGCAAATATAAAGAACCTACCTCAGCCCTTCTCTATCGATTCATTCATGATCATAAACCCTTCTACCAGCAAACCGGATCATGTGTAGGTAATGGCCTAGGGATGGCTTTGTGGTGCCTTGAATCCATAGAGGTGAACCAACTAGGTCAGCTTGAAAATCCAGTATGTCCTTTTTGGTTATTACCCTATGGCAAATCGCGCGAACTTGCTGGGATGAGTGGCAAGGGTGAAGGATCCTTTGGATCTGCAGCAATAGAAGCACTGATGAAATTTGGCACCCTGCCATCCGATGATCCATCAGTTCCCAAACCCAAACTAGTGGATGGTGCCCTGACTTGGGGTGAAGCTGCCGAAATGCAATGGTCAGATGGGGCAGCAATTAAACCAGCATTCCTATTACAGTCTAAAAAATACACCCTGCAAACCTCTGCCCGCATCAAATCATGGCAAGAAGCCAAGGCTGCATTGATCAATGGGTATCCGCTAACCTGTGCCAGCAACTGGGGTGGGGAAATGGCTCCATCCATCACAGGAAATCCGGCAGTCATCTTGAATAGAAGGGTGACCCAGTGGGGTCATCAGATGTGCTGTCTTGGTTGGGTCGATCATCCCGAACTTAAAGACATCTTCTGGATTCAAAATTCATGGGGTGTCTGCCATGGGAAATCCCCAGGTAATTACCATGAACCTGAAGGTGGTTTTTGGATCACCGCAAAAGATATGCAATGGATTTGTGACGATGGGGAAGTGTTTTCCTTGTCGAACTTTGAAGGGTTTCCAGTTCAGAAACTCGATTGGTTAATTTAACAGGAGTAAATATGTCATTTATTTTAGCAGCAGTTTTGGCGATGACCCCAGTGGATTCTTCTTGTGAAGAATGTAAACGCTTTAGCAAATCATGTGTATCAGGTGCAGCCGTTAACAGCTCCACAACTAAAGTAATTACCCGAGACCGATTCAGATTTAAAGGCCGATTCAAAAAAGGTGGATGCTGTGGCTGAAATCGACTGGCCCAACCTGATCGACAAACTAGGTGTGCCTGTTGCAGCACTTGCTGCAATTGGCTATGCCATCTATAGCACCATTAAATGGGTAGGGAACAACATCCTAATTCCCATTCATCAAAGACATCTGGTGTTTTTAGATAGGTTGGAGTCAAGCATTGAAAAGATCTGTAACACTCAGGTGGACCAAAATAGCCAGATCATAAACCTAGCTAACAAGATTTCTCAAACTAAGGACAAAGCCTAATGCTATTACCATTTCCAGTAGATCTTCCCATAGAAGCAGTTGGTCTTTTGATAGATCGTCTCAGGGGTAAACCGATTGCCCTGCAAACAGTTTTAAATGCTGCTTGGAATCTTGCTGGCTATGCTGCCACCCAAGTTCCCCTGCACCAACCAGTAACAGAGGTAAACCACACCTACCCAGTAACGGATGCTGAGGTGATCACCCTGTTAGAAATGATCAAAGGTGAGTATCAAACCCCATCAGAAGGGGATCCTATTAAGTTTGCAGTGATCCCATGGGCTATCGTGCTAAAGGTTTTGATCAAGATGATCATTAATGCTGCACTCTAATCAGCCCTCTAGACTGTGCTTTGGAATCCCTAGGTCATCTAAATGGCCTGGGGTTCGCACCAAGTTTCTTAAGTTAAATCCATTCTGCGCTGCATGTGGTAGCACCGAAAAATTAGAAGTGCATCATGAGATTCCCTATCACCTAGACAGATCTAAAGAACTCGACTTTGAAAACATGATCACTCTCTGCATGGGCAGTGGGCGATGTCATTTTGTTCATGGTCATCTGCTGAGCTGGAAGAGTCATAATAAAGATGTTAGGATGGACTGCATCAGGTATTATCGAAAAATTGAAACCAGACCTTAGGATGGATCCGCACTAGGATACCCTATGCCTACAGTCAGGATGATTGAATGTTTATTATGCGGACAAACCAAACCCCACAAATCTAGAAACCTCTGCCTAGCCTGTTATCAGAGGCCAGAATCCGAACCATTAAAGATTGAAACTAGACACAGGGTAGAGCGAAACACCAACGCATTTATGGAGCCTATTGGGTTACCAGATTCCCCTACTCAGTTTCTGCCAGGATCAGAAGAAAAGATGGCAGTGATGGCACAAAGGCTAGAGGATCTTAGGGAAATACATCACCCTGATGATGCGGTGGTAACTCCTGACTGCTATTTTAAATCAGATGGATCGATGAAAAAACGCAAGGGAGTGCTATCAAATAATTGGGCACCTAAAAGAATTACCCTTGACATGGAAGAGGATGATCCACTAGACTTTTAATTATCTAGTACAAAGTCGCTTGGTTTGGGACCAAGAAGTCGCAGGTTCGAATCCTGTCTCCCCGACTCACATAGCGGTTCTGTTCTAGATAAGGTTTTTAATTGCCCTTACTAGGATGGAACCCTATGAAAAGTTTAGTAACCATTTCGTTTCGTAATTTTCTGGACTACCTCCAGACCTATCTTCAAAACTCAACCGAGTTAACCACCCACAGATGCGCCCAGGCTAAGTTCCTAGAGTGTGTCAGTTTACCCGATCCTAAGAAATTAGCTGTAACCCACCTCCGGAAGTTCCGAGATCACATGATCGCTCAGGGGTTGGCCCGCAAGACTATTAGGGAATACATCCACCGAATTATCAGGTGGGTTGGTTTCTGCTGGGAGCAGGGCAAGGTTAGCCAAGCAACCTACTTAGCATGCAAATCTATGTGGATGCCAAACCCTAGGCAGGGTCGCGCACCTGTCAGGACTAAATCTGTCACATGGATACAAATTGCAGAACTTCTGCCACACCTACCTACATATCTGTCTAACCTAATCCAGCTGCACTGGCTCACAGCTGCTAGGCCATGCGAGATAGTGCAGATCAATTCCAACAACTTTTCCAAAGTTAAGCCTGACCTATGGATCTGGACTTTACCTGACCATAAGGGTGCTTGGAGGGGTCAGGATCGGCAGTTATACCTTGGGGCTGATGCCATTAGGATTGTTCAGCAGATCGAACCAGACTCAAAAGGATTCCTATTTCCCAGTAAAAAAAATATTGGGGGATTTTTAACAAGGCTAACCTACCAACGACAAGTGAAAAAATGTACCCTACATTTAATACAGAATGGAATTCTAACGAACCCGCCTGAATGGACTATTAGGGGCATTCGCTCTGGCCGAGCAAGACACATGCAGACATTGCATGGTCTTGAAGCTGCACGAATTTTACTGGGTCATACTGATCAGCGCATGACTTCTCACTATGCAGGAACACCGATTCCTGATGGTGATTTTATTGGTGGCCTTAATCATGAAATTCAAAACTAACACTTTAGACAACACTATTTAGAAAGGATTCTAACCATGAATAATAATCAAGAAGATGCGAAACATTTTAAACTAGTTCAGGATGAACCCTCAGGGCAGGATGCCCTACCTTCTAAAAAGAAAAATAAGCGACCCAAGCACTGGCGCTTCTTCACCGAGCTTGAATTGCTGATCCTTAAGTTCGTTAAAAAAGAAATCATATCTGCCCAAGAGATAGCCAATCTTCTGGAGCTTGAAAACAGTTCTTCCTTCAGAGCATGCCTGTCCAACATGGTCGAACGCATGATCATCATCCGAGCCAAGGGTGGTTACAAAATCAACAGATAGCCATGTCAGACTTCTGACGGCAGATGTCAGGCAGGTGTCAGACAGACAACTTTAAACTATTAAGATAGAATAAGTTTATAGGAGTAACACATGGCACGGATGACACGACAAATGGCAAACCTGTTACTGGATCAGATGTCCAAGGTCTTGGACTTTAGTTCCCAGCTACATCCTGAGAATACCAAACGACAACAAAAGCACATTGAAGGGAGGGTGAAACGACACCTAGAAGTTCTGGCCGAATACATGGCGGTTTTACATGACGATGAACCCAAAGAAAAGGAGTAGCAAGGATGCCACTGGTATTAGAAAGAAAAGTGAATGAATCGGTAATGATCTGGGATGAGAGTGATCCTAACCAAATTCTGGTAGTCACCCTCAAAAGAGCAGTGGATGGATCCTATCAAATGGTTTTTGAAGGACCAAGGAACTTTAAAATCTTTCGCAAGGAAATGTTAAATGACAGCTTTGAAGACAAAAAATAATACTGGTAAACCTGCTGAAATGGCAGCTATCAAAACGGATGCAGTCCTTATCCAAGGCGATCTTAGCACCCTGAGTGAAGACCAACGCAGTGCCTATTACCTTAGGGTCTGTGAAAGCTTGGGCCTTAACCCACACACCCAGCCCTTTGAGTTTATCCCACTGGGCGGGAAGTTGAAGCTATACGCAACCAGGGCATGCAGTGACCAGCTTAGGAAACTTCATGGGGTATCTATTCAGATCCTATCTAGGGAACTAGTTGAAGATATCTACACAGTAACAGCCAGGGCTGAGGACATGACAGGGCGAACCGATGAATCCTGTGGGGTAGTAAGCCTTAAGGGTTTAATGGGGGAAGCTAGGTCTAACAAACTTATGTGCGCTGAAACTAAAGCTAAAAGGCGAGTAACCCTTAGCATTTGCGGTCTTGGTTGGTTGGATGAAACGGAAGTTGAATCCCAAATTCAAGCCCAACCTATTAGGCCTGTTGTCGCAGCTCTGGCAGCACCAGTGGTAGTTGATGAGCATAAGCCCATGGAAACTTTCCAAGAGGCATGCCTAGCAGTTGAACATGCTTTCCCTGGCACCATGCAGGGGATGCTGAAATACTACAAAGTTTCCTCTGTGGATCAGTTGGTAGAAGCTCAAAGAATCGATGCTGAAAAGCTGATAGCCAAAAAGATGGGGGCTAAATAATGAGCTTATTTGATTTATCCTCTTCTGCAGCAATCATGAAATTCTGGATGCAAACAGAAGCTAAGACGGATGATGCAGGAGAGTTGACAGGGGAAATCGATACCACCATTGATGATCTATTAAAAGAACTGGAAGGCAGCATTGAAGCCAAGATTGAAAATTACTGCTGGCTAATTAGGGAGCTTGAAGGAAGGGCTTTAGTTAGGCAAGCAGAAGCCAAAAGAATTAGGAACTTGGCCCTGACCAATGAAAACATGGTTAAGAGTCTGAAGGAAAGATTAAAGTTTTTCTTTGAAACTCAATCCATTCAAAAGCTTGAATGCAAAACCTTTAAGGTAAGCATTGCCAATAATGGTGGGGTCCAACCCTTAGTGGTGGATGTACCAGCAGATCAGTTACCAACACAGTTCCAAAAAATAACCATTGAAGCAGATAACGCAAGCATTAGGAAAGCTTTGGAAATGGGTACGGAAATTGATGGTGTCAAATTACTACCGCGCGGAACTTCTTTAAGAATTAAATAGGAGAATGATTAATGGATTTTATGAATGAGCAACAGGATCTGAAATCAAAGTCAAAGTTTGCCAAGGCTAATGATCTGGCTGATGGGAAGTATTCTGGCAAGATTTCCTTTGCTGGTTTTGTAAAAGTTACCATCAAGGAGACTGGTGAGGAAAAACAGACCTACCAAATTAAGGTGATGCTTGCAGGAGTTGAAACTCAGATCACTTATTGGTTGAAGACTGATGCAGACTTTAGAAGGTTATTAACCAGCTTGGGCAGGATTGGCTTTGATGTTGAAGCATGGGGGCCAAAGTTTAATAAGCCTTATGAAAATGAACTAATTAAGGCTGGCGAAACTCTGACCAATCACATCCTGAGTTTCCACAAAAGCACCACATCTAATGGTTACCCTTCTATTGGATTGGATGAGCTATCAGAATCAAATGCAGACCTCCAGGCTGAACTGGATCAACTGCCCTTTTAGACCACCCATTAGGGGTGGCAGGGTTATCATTGCCCCTGAGATACCTTGATGGGGCTGTCAGCACCCACCCACTGACAGCAATCGTATTCATGAGCTTATCAGGCTGGTTATGCCATATGAGATATTGGCTTAGTAACACACCTGACTTGTTGTCAGACTAGCCAGCCTGATATTAAAAACACACACGACTGAATGAAACAAAGTTTGTTAGGTGAAGGAGAATGGTTGTATGAGTGACAAAAGCAGTCATGCCTTGCTTATGGAAAAAGAAGGCTTTTTAAAACCTTTTTATGAGTGGCAAGGAACTTTAGAAAATACTTGGATTCAATGTGTTGAAAATAATAATTGGCAACCACCACCAGAAGATGAAGGTGGTAAAAAATGTGATGTATATTTGTTGGAAGTAAATATATTAGGAAAAACACTTTATAAAGTTGGAATTTCACAAAACATTATTCAAAGGTTTAGCTCTCATAAAAATAGTATTCCTTTTGCTAGTTTTAAATTTATTAAATCATTTAAAGCAAGGAATAAGCTATATGCTGAAAAATACGAAACTGACTTTATACTTGCCTGTAAAAAATATTTGCTAGCTGGAGAATGGTTTGATTTTGATGGGAGTGATTCCCAATGAAAGACCAGCAAACTTTCTTACCCTTTATGAAGGGTGATGGCTCAGCGATCAAACAAAACATCCAGCACCAGATGGAAGATGAACCAGACATTTTAAAAGAACGACAGATGAAGGTGATCAAGAGAGCCTTAGAAACCTATCTGGACATCAGGTATTCTTCTAGGCGATTGCTTCTTCAAGAAGTATCAGCACACATAGATGCCTATGTTCAGAGATGGATTGAAGCAAAGTATCGAACCAATCGTCAGATGCTAAAAACTAAAAGGCCTAAACAATGACTAACCAATCCATCCCACATCTACCACCAGATGAACATGAAAACATTTCAGCATTCTTTGAACGCTGCTATGACCTGATTAGGGAAAGGGCCAGCGAGTATGAACCCCCAGCAATTAGCCTGGGGAAGATTGCTTTGTACTGGCAGACCTACACCGACTGCAAAGCCACTCCTTACGATGTTGCCATCATGATGGCACTGTTAAAAATCGCGCGACTTTCTAAAGGGCATCATCAGGACAGCCTAGAAGATGCAGCAGCATATCTGGCAATAGCCAACAGCTTAAAGGAAAAAGTATGAGCCCAGAAGAACTTGACAACATTATAAATGATCCAAACACATGGTGTGTAACACAATTTAACAACACCGCAAAGCTTAATGCAGCAGCACCGGAACTACTCCAAGCTTTGCAGTTTGCATTGAAAAGACTTGACTTAGCGGAAAGGGAACTGCGTTACGACCACAAAACTTTCGACTCAAAAGCACACGACCTAGCCATAGACAAGGCTAGGGCAGCAATCGCCAAAGCAACAAATTTAAAGGAGTAATCCCATTGCACTGGGCCATCTGATCCCACCCGGGAGTCAGACACGGCTGGTTAAACTTTGCAATGGGGTTTTTATAACAGGGTGGGGGAATTACCCCACCCCATACTAAGGAGGAATAGATATGACTTATTATTTGAATTGGGATTTAAGGCATGAATCGCAACC
>Ga0209500_10002596_pt1 | contig 12667 bp, 17 predicted proteins | sample S_140212_EF_Meta_FD_187323 | JGI IMG/M metagenome (GOLD analysis project Ga0209500, IMG submission 187323) | Freshwater microbial communities from Lake Simoncouche, Canada to study carbon cycling - S_140212_EF_MetaG (SPAdes) (version 2) | ecosystem: Environmental > Aquatic > Freshwater > Lake ...
GAATTGCAGATATTTCAGTAGCTTGTCTTTATCCCAGTCAGTATAAACACGCTTACATAAACTATGCAAGAAGTTTATTTGCTTTTCTGTAGCAACCCTGTAAGAGCCAAAGTGACCCATTTCTAAGCTTTGCCCTTGTCCAGATACCTGTATGGGGGTTTGTTGGCTTATTTTGCCCTCTGCGGGCTTTGTAGGGCTATCTGGTGGTGTTTGCCACGGGTCATTTTCTGGCTTCATATATTTTTGCACTTCCTCTCTGCTTGCAATACCTTTTGTTACTGCAATTCCAAGAGCTGCAATTGCACGACCCCAGCTAGACGTTTCTAGTAATTGAAGTTCCGATCCTCTACCAAAACCTTTAGCAGGGACTTTTTCCATAGCCCAACCACTTGCGTAATTTAACTTTTCTCTATCTGGATATGCAAACGCCTTGCCGTATATAAAGGTTTCACCATTGAATTCCAATATGCCTTTATATTCAAAATGCAAAGTGCCCTCGGGAAATTTGGCATAAAACATTTGAATACGATCTTTTACCTCAATATAATCTTTTAAGTAATCCATTTAGTTCACTCCTATAAATAGTCCGTAGAATTCTTGTAGCTGTAGCATTTTGTTTTCACAATCGCACGGCTCAAATATGCACCTAGTTTTGTGGTAATAATCCATAGTGTGGTATGCGTGAGCCAAAAGATGAGATATTGGATACCAAGTTTTATCCATACTGCTCCCTTCGTTAGAACGAGGCTAGAACAAAGGTCTGTCAAAACACGGCATTAAATTATAACAATTTGGTAACGGCGTTAACGCCACAGTTCGCCTTCGGCAATAAAAGAGCCGTCCTTGTTAAAAGGCACAAGCTCAGGTTTAACTTGTCCGTCTTGCTCATATAAAATTCCAAAGCCTGCCTGCCAGTTAGCGTGCCCTTCTTTCATATAACGCATACCAGCGGAATTTAGATCGCAAAGGTGACCAACTTCCATTCCCCAAAGTGTGTCAAGTTTGCCACCAAAGCCGTGACTAGCTGAAGCAATACCCTGTCTATGAGTATGACCACAAACAACATTCTTACCTGTTCTTATAGCTAGTCCAAGAGCTGTTTGTCCTGCGTGATTGTAAAGCCTGCCTTCGTCACCGTGACCCATTATTACGCCTTTAGCAACTTCGGTTAATGATCTGTTGTATGTAACCTTTATGTCTTTGTCGTTATAACCTAAAAGGTTTTCTATTTTGATTGCGTCAATGACACTAAACGCTGGTGCATGACGACTTATGTATTTTTCAATTCGTGCTGTGTGGTTACTACGTTGCATTATGAAAGGCTTACTGCGTCCAATCGCACTACGGAATTCTTTGAGTAAGCCTTTAAGTCCTATTATATTCTTTTGTAATGAACCTTCAAACTCTAGGGCTGTGCCACGTGCGTAGGTTGATATCGTTTGACAATCGAGCTCATCACCGACACTTAAAATTTTGTCGGGTTTTACGTAATCTATGTAATCTAAAAGGCTTTCAACGTACTGTTTCTTAATAAAAGGGTATTGCAAATCTGAGATAATTACGTAACGCTTAATACGTTACCTCTTTCGTTTAGGTTTACCTAACTCTGTACTAATACTATCTATAGTACTACGAATTTTGACAACATCTATTTGTAGGCGTGTCACTTTATCTGCCAAAGAACTTCCACCATTAGGAAACAATTGCGATTTCATTTTAGTCATTTCAACAGTTGCTCTAATTGTCAAAACAAGAATAGTAACAAGTAAACCAATAATGCCAATTAGTTCGTTTATCATTGTCCGTCAAACCAATTTGGATCATAGAAATCATCGTCGTCATCTTCGTCTGGTGAGATGGTGAATTGATATTTTTCTGCAGCAAAGTTAATAATCCCAAATATGCTATGTTGTGGCATATCTTGATTTGCAACAATCTTTATAGTTTTCTTTTTCCCATCAAACAACTCCAAACAAGCAACAAAACCAACAATCAGTTTTCCTTCTTCGTGAGCTGTATTGACAATTCTTACAAGTTCAGTAGCCATTACGTCTGGTAGTTCAATGCTTTGTTTTTTTGCTTTTGGTTTAGACATTCAAATCAACCCCATTCAGTTTATTAGTCCAACCAAGGTATTTGTAGCCCCACTTATCTTTAACACTTGTGTAATAAGTAAGACCTATCAAGTCCTTGTCTGGAATATCGGTTGACCAAATATAACCTGGCTTATGGCTTTGAATGGCAACGTGTCCGAATCGTCCGCCTTTCCAAAAGTGTGTCGCACCAATAGGCGCAGTCATTGGATCAGTAAATTTGTTTTTTTTAGGCGTATTGTCCCAAGCAGATATTGCTGAAGGGAATTTAGCGGAAATGTTCCAAGCTAATCGACAAGTTTTAAGGCACATTCCTTTAACGCCTGTTTTGCGTTCAATATGCCATTGCTGCATCTTTTCAGCAGCTTGACGACCTATCATTAGTGCTCGTTGTTGTCTTTGACCTTAACGTAGCCAAAAGTGCCGTCTTGTGGATTTAACCAACGAAGTAATGGTGGAAGTACTGCTGCTAATCCTGATGCTAGTAATGCTTTTGGATCAGTAACACCTGCAAGGTAACAAGCTATGACTGATGCAAGAAATGCTCTGCCATATGATGATGCTATTGCTTTGAAGTTGTTCATAGGATACTTGCTAATTCTTCTTTGGTTAGTCCGGCAATGTCTGCAAGTTTTTTTATAGCGTTTTGACGAGCTTCTTGTTTGGCTTTATAGTCGGCTTCAAGTAGGCGTTGTGCTTCTGCTGTTGCTTCTCTGTCTGCTAAAAACGCTTCTTTATCTGCACCTTTAAGTTCTTGCACTTCATCACCTATTTGAATCATAATTTTTTCGGTTGCCATAATCATTCCTTATTCGTTAAAGCCGTAGCAAGAAATCGAGCCAGAAATCGTACCAGTATTTGTGCCAAAAGTTATTGAATCAAAAGAAGTTGTAACGTTTGTGCCTAAATAAACTTGTTGTGGATAAGGTGTTGCGGCAATATCTCCAATAAAAATTGAATGACCATAAGTATATCTGGTTGAAACTTGAGGGTTTAACAACATTAGTTGCACAATGTTTCTTTGCATATTTGCATCATAGGCTTGTCCAATTGCTGACCAACTGGTTGCAGAAGCACTACCACTTGCAGTAACACTTGAAGAACCTTGCCAAGTAGTTGAACCATAAATTGTTGAACTGTTATCAGTACCAGCCGCACGCAACCTACCAGTTACGTTTAACGCTGTTGAAGCAGTAATATCAAAAATAAATTTGTAAGCATTATAAGTAGCAGTAAAGGTGTTTGTTGGAAATGACACAGAACTTACTGCACTAAAAGAAGTTGTACTAAGTAAAACCATTCCAGCTTTTTTAGTTCCAAGGGCTGTATTCATCGAGGTGTCAATTGCTGTGCCAAGGGCACGAATAGCGGAAGCCCCGTCTTTAACAAGAGCGGTATCGTCTGGGGTAGTCCAAGAATAGTTTGTGGTTGTTGCCATTGTTCTAGTTTATCCTTTTCTTAAATAACGTCAAGCCAACGATAATCATTAGCAAGGTTCTGCCATTGAATAGATGAGTTGTAGTCTTCCCATTGAACGTCAAGGGTTGAATAGATTGAATTAGAAACAGACATTGTTAGCTCAAGGTTTTTGCGTCCAAGTGTCCAAGTCCAACCTTCAACAAAACCCTCAAAAGAACCCTCAACAATTAGCCCTACTGGGATATTGTCCAAATACAAAAGGGTATCCATAGAAACACCCAAAAGGTTATCCCTAACAGTATTGGTCATATTTGAGTTAGCAAGATTGACTGTAACTTCTTCTAATGACGCTTTTGGTGTTCCTCGGTAATTAACAAAGTTTGTAGCTTGTTCTGTAGCGTCAGCAGTCTGAGCAAGAATGGTAGACCTAACTTCTTCAAGCAAACCATAAGAATTTATAGACGTATCGTTTTGTGCAGCTACTTCTTGAACTGGGTCATCATATTGGATAACCACACTATTGACAATGTCTGCTGTTTGAAGCCTTGTTTGAATATCTGCGTTTACAAGATCAGCGTCAAGTTCGATAAGATTAGCTGCATAGTTTTCGCTTCTTCGCTCTGCGTCTGCGTAACCAATTTTGAAATCAGTTGTGTCATACAAATATCCTAGCCCTGATTGTTGTGTAACGTCTGTTAAATTATAAGCCTGTTCTACTTGTGCTGATCTAGCAAGAACTTCATAACGTCCTGCGTCAATTGTGTCTATGCCTTGCACACCATAATTAGCCCAAGTTTCTGTAACAGATATATCGTTCCAAGTAAGGGTGTTACTTAAGTCTTCCCAAGCTGTATAAAGTGTTTCTTCCAAAATACGTGTAATTCGTGCGCCGTCTAATTCTTCAGGATAAGCAACAGAACCAGCGTAACGTTTAACAAGTAAACCAAGAGCACCAACGGCTTGTATTTGTAAAGTGTTAGGTTTGCCAACTGCACCAGCACCTGCAAATCTGTTGTAAACACCTGAAACTTCACCTGTGAACAATTTTACATAAGTACCAGACGTATCAGTTACTTCAATAACTATTGTGTCTAATAAATTAACTATTGGGCTTGTTCCGTCAAGGTTTAATAGTTCTAGGTTGCAGTAACTTGGTTGGGTTGATTCAAAAAAATCATTTCGACCATAAGTAATTGTTGCGTCTTCAAGGGTTGTAGAAGTTTGAACAGTTCCAGCAATAGTAACTCTGTAGGTCGGTGTATATACAGTCATAGTTACCTACCTGGAATAAATGGTGCAATACCTGTAGTTTTTGTTGCTGTTGTTTGAACTTTAACTATTGCTCTAGCTGTGGCTTGAGGATCTATAGCACCCTTAACATTGTTGTAGATATTGACTACTGAACCTGTGGCTTGTTTAACGGCTGGGGTTAGGCTTGCCAATTGTGGTGCAGGGTTTACAAGAAGTTTGCCTATGTCTGGTAAACGATTATATGCACCGATAGCACTTTCAATTGCGTCAATAATTTGTAGTATTTTGTCTAAGAAACTTTGTAATCCTTTGTCGTTTGCTGCACCTGATAATTGTGCTACAAAATCACCAACCTTTTGAGCAACCATTCTAATTTCTTCACCAAGTAAATATGCAGAACCTTTAGCATTGTCTAAATCATAACCAAAAGTTACTGCACCTGTTCCTACATCATAAAATGCTCTGGTTAGTGATTGTTTACCTGCACCTGTTAAACCATTAACAAATTGTTCAACAACAGGAATAATCTCATCTGTAAGAAACGTTGCAAGTTTTTCAAGAATAGGCAATAAAGCAAACCCTATTTGTTCTTTAGATTCATCAAGGGCTATGTTTACTCTTGCCATTCTTCCAGCAAAAGAATTAGCGGCTATGTCTGCTTGACCAGCAAAAGTTTCTGATAATACTTTTACAGCTGCGTCAAAGTCTTTAGATTTGATAATTGAATCATCTAATGAAACACCAAGTCGTTTAAGTGCACCAAGGTTGCCGTCGTAGGCTTTACCTAAACCTTCGGTAATTGTGGCAAGGTCTTTGCCTGTACCTGCACTAATGTCAAGTGCTAATTGTTGTAGTTTTTGTGCTTTAGTTATGTCGTTTGTTGATCTAACAAGTCTGTCAAGGCTTGGACGTAATTGGTCGTCTGTTACACCTGTGGCGCGTGCTGTTTTGTCAATGTAATCTTCTGTGGCTTTAATTTGTGCGTCTGTGGCTTTAGTTGTGTTACGTAAAGTTTGAGCAAGAACTAATTGGGCTTTCTCATCTTCAATAGCGGCTTTAACAGCGTCTACACCTATTTTGACTGCCATAGCGCCAGCAGCTGCGCCGACTGCCAAAAATGCAGCAGCACCAACTTTTAGTGCATCATCAAGTTTGTTTGTGAAAGAGCGTGTTTCTTTATCTGCTTTGTCTAAACCGTCAATAAAGTTTTTTGTATCAGCAAGAAGCGCAAGTTTAAGCGTCCTAATGTCAGCCATTAAATACCTGCTTTCCAAACGTCTCGAATTTTTTCATAACCTGATAACCATTCCCTTGCTATTGTTGGCTGAAAAGCCGACATAGAAGGGTACAACCACCAACCTTTATTGCCTCTGCCTTGTCTTGGTGATCTTCTAGGAAATTGCTTATACTGATTAGCACCAAATTCACTTCCCATTATGACATATCCAGCGGTAAAAGCACTAGCACCAACTTTGCGTCTACCACCAATACTAAAACTAGGTGCTTTATCATTTATCGAAAAGGTAATAGATTCAGCTACAGCTACCGCTTGTTTAGGATTGTATGGAGAATTTTTGGCTGAAGCCTTAGCATAAGCACCTGCTCTTAAAGCTAAACTTCTAGCAATTTGTTTCATATCATTTTTGGCAATATCGTCCATTTTATTTAATGCGGCAAGTAATCCTCTATAATCTTTATCTACTTTAACAATTTGAATTGCTTTAGCCATTATTGCGCTCGTTTAATATGTCTATGGCTGTAGCCCAAATATCTGGATCTGCATTGAGCCAATAGTCGGGTGTTATTCCAGTCGCTATTGCTAACTCGACTGCTATTCGCCCGATTGAACGGGCTTGGTAAAATTTGCTGTCTCAAAATCAACAGCTGCAATATCGGTGACTTTTGGTTTCCAAGTGTCAATGCTTTCATTTTTCTTTGTGACACGTTGTTGAATTTTGTGACCCAAGAATAAAAGAAGTTGATTACTTGGACTGCTTTCCTCGCTAAGTATTTTAATGATTGAACGATTATTGTAAAGTTCTTTTTCGGCTTGGGCAAGTTCATTAGGTCTAGTCCATTCTTCATAAACTTCACCTGTTTCTAATTCCCAACGTATTTTTAATTTAAGCATTTGTGTGCCCCTGTTCTGTGTTTGTGGTTAGGTTAAATCTTCTGTTGGTATTCCTACAACTTGTAGAGATACTGAACAAGTTTGTGCGTCTGAACCTGAAGCAGAAATACCAGGGTAAACTGGCAATACGTTACCAGCTAAGCTAATTCCTGTTGTCAAGGTCAAAACAAAAGCAAGTACTGTATCTGGTGCTGATTCTGTTGCGTCCCATAGTGCTTTGTATAAACTTCCTGGGCTTGTTTTGCCAGCGTCGTTTAAGAAAGTTAAATCTAAAGTGACGTTGCTGTCAATGTACTTAAACGCTTTTCCTGCAAGGGTGTCAAAAGTTAAACGCTCGGTATCAAAGTTGATAGCAGAGTCTAAAATTTGTTCTGCGTATTGAACTGTAGCAATAGTTAAAGTTAAACTACGTCCACTTAAAATTGTTGTTGCCATTAGTGCCTTCCTTAGCCTGTGTAGGCTGTTTGTAGTTGTATTTCAGCTGTTAATAGATCTGTACTATTAGTGCTTCTTATTCTAGGGCTACTTACCGATAATACTATAAAATTTAACGGAATAAGTCCCAGAATGGTTTCTATATCGTCTTCCAAGTTTTTTAATGCGCTTGGGTTAGAATACGTTGTACTAACAACTTCTAATGTTAGTCTGACGTAATAGTTTTTGCTATTGCCTATAACCATTGGTTCAAGGTATGGGTCACTAGCCAAAATTAGACAAGCTGGTGGAATTATGATTTCTGGAACGTGATCATAGCAAGAATAATTTGTGTTTGATGTTAACGCTGTTTTAAGGTCTGAACGTAGTGTACTTAAAGGCATTTATTAACCTACTTGACTATTAGAGTCAATATATTTACTAATTAGACCTGTGATTTTGTAAAGAAGTGTCCGACCCATTCGGTATGGTGCTGGTGTGTAATCAAGGGCTTGTTGTGTGCCACCTGCAGCTAATCTGGATTGAAATACGTCAATAGCAATTTGTAATACGGCTTCTTCTACTGCTTTTACGTTGTTGTATTGGGATAATGTGTTGGCGGCTGCACGTCCGTTTGGAATTATGCTTCTGTAATCGTGAACTGTTGCACCTGTTGTTGTAATAACAAAAACATAAGAGTCAACGATTTCTTCAACAACTTTATTTCCATTATGACCTGTCACGCCTGAAATTGTTACTGTTTGTCCTACATAAAAATTGTGCGGTGCTGTGCTTCGTAAATGTGTTCTTGTAGCACTATCACTTTTTTCTAAATCTAAATCAACTTTCCATTGAATTAAAAAATCACCAATAGCGTCTTCTGCTGTGTCAATGATTGCTTCAAGTGCAGCGTCGTTATATAGAGATGAAGAAACACCAAGTACAGCTCTTAGTTCAGCTGCTGATACTAATACTGGCATTTCTTATTCCTCTCGTTTAGGGTGAGGCTAGCCACAGGGGCGAGACTAGCCTCACGACTTAGTGGTTTATCAGGACTTGTTAAACCAGTTTGCGCCAGCTGCAATTTTTGTAGCTAGTGCGCCGTAGCCGTAGTAATTTACGTCTATTTGTCCTGTGTTGATTACGTTGGTGCGTAGGCTTAAACGTGGGCTTTCGTACCAAGTGTATGCATCTGGATTTACAACAGCCATTGAGTAATCTGCTGTTCCGTCTCCACCTGATCCTGTGAAATTACGGGATACATACAAATCTAACCCTGCAACTGTTCCTCGTAATGATTGTGGGCTTACTGCGCCACCTGCATTGCTTGGTTGTGAAGCTGTATAAATTGGACGGCCTGCATCGTTGTAGCCCATAATGTTACCCCATTGTTCAGGTGTAACAATAAGTGCGCGAGCAAATCCAAGTGATGCTGAATAAACTGCTGCAGCTGCTGATGACACGTAAGCAATTAAGCCAGTTGAAGAATTTGCTTGACCTGTTGCGTTAAGTGTTCCTGTACCTTGCATTGCTGCTCCAACAAAAGAATCTGTTGCTTTAGCATATGCGTATTCCATTTGACGAACTAATTCATCAAAAAATACTGGTGAAGAACGGTCTAACAATTCAACTGAGAATGTTTGTTGTCCACCAAATTTTTTAACTGCAACTGATACGAATGAAGAAGCTGTATCGGTTTCAGATAAAGCTGCTTCTTCGTTTGCTTGTGCAACTGTTGGTGCTGTTGTAATTTTAGGAATTTCAAAGGACATTCCAGAATTTGGAAGTGTTCCTTTTGAAATCGCATCTATAATTCCTCTATCTGCGTTTGCAATTCCGTTAATTACTTCTGTTGATTGTGGTGTTGGAATAAAACCTGCGTTGTTTGAGGTTGTGTCAGCTGCCATTACATATTGGCGGCTGTCTTCGTTACCAAGAGCTGCTCTAATTGAGTGTTCTAGGTATGAAGCTTTTGAAACAATTGGGCTTCTTGGTGCTGTAAAGATTGCTGGGCGAACGTTGCGTTCTGCAGCTTCTACAGCTGGGGCTTCTACAGCTTTTGCTATTTCTTCTACTACTTCTGGGGTAACTTCGTTTGACACGATAGTTTCCTCACTTTCTGTTGGTTGTGAAGGCTCTGCGCTTGCAGCTACTTCGGTTATTTGTGCGTGCTCGCCAAAAGCAGGGAATGTGACGTGTGAAACTTCTTTTAATGTGGCTTCGTTTACAATTACTTGTTCACCTTTTGTCACATAGTCGTCAATCATAGCGCCTACACTAAATCCAGTTCGTAAACCTTCTTGTGCTTCTGCTAATGCGTCGTCTCCTGCGTTTGTTCTTGCGATTTTGAATGTGCCGATAATTCCTTTATCGTCTTCTTCATATCTTGATAGTTTTCCAATTGGTCTAGTCATATCGTGTTCAGTAAAAAGTTTAATACCTTCACCGATTTTTAATGAGCCTTGTTGAAATACAACGTCTCCCATATTTGTGTGACCGACTTCATTGAAAGGAACAATAACGCCTGTTAATTCTCTTTTTGAAGAATTAGCTGCGATAATGTCGGTTGAGAATTTAATAAAGTTACTCATTTATTAAGTCTTCCCTTTCTCTTGCTTCCTCTATTGTCATTACACCAAGAGGAATAAGTTTTTGATATATGTCAGCGCGTTCAATTGCACTTGGGCTGTAAAATTCTTCTAAATCAAATTTTACTATAGATCCACGTGGTGTAATATCATTGTCGCTTAATCTTTGTGTAATACAAGTCATTAAAGGCTTTAATGACAAATCTATTAGGCTTCTTCTTTCAGCTGTGACGTTACTGTAAGTCATACTTCCACCTGCATTACCACCTACGTAGTATTCAGGTAAATTACAAGCCCTAGCAATCTCAGAAGCCATATATTGACGTGCAGCGTTTAGCGTTAATTGTTCTGGGCTAAAACCTATGCTTTGAAAGTCAATTGTGTCGTTTACAAAAGCTGTGCCACGTGTTTGTCTAGCTTCTTTCCAAGAATTAAGTAGGGCTGTAACTCTTTCAGCAGGCATTGGCAAGTTAGATTTTAATACAACGTTAGGTGTTGGTTCATCTGCAAATCTTTTAACTGCCTTTTCTAATGCAAGTGCTGTAAGTATTGTTGTTCCTGCTCTTACAAGTAATCCTTCATCAAATCCAGTAAAAGGAATTAAAGAACCAAGCCCATTATCAGGTACTCGATTGCCGTCTACAGAATAATATTGCACGTTGTGACCTAAAGCGTCTAAAGTTCTTGTAACTCGACTTACAGAAATCCATTCTGCACTTAAAGGTCTTCCGTCTGCGCCAAGTTCAAGTATTCTTAAATATCCTTGACCTGTAAATAAAATATCTTCTGCTAAAAATGTATATACAGATTGTCCAGTCATACGTGGGTCTGGTTGTCTGATAAAAGGTGGGGTTGCTACTTTACTGTTGTTTGATTCGCGTCTGACTTCTAATGGTAATGATCCTATAGTTGCACACATAATGTTTCTAGCTCTTGCAACTGCTGGTACTTGCATAGCTTGTGCTCTGGATACTGAAGATAAACCAAAATAGTCAAAAGGTTGGGCGTACTGTTGGTAATTGTATGGTGCTACAGCTGCGTCTATTTTGTTTACGTCGTTTTGTGGTGTGACACCAAGTAGATTTTGAAAGAAGCCCATAACTTCTAATTCTTTACCAAATCGTTATAATAGTCAAGCACCTAAGCAACTACAATGTCTTGGTTTTGTGACCTTGAGCCGTATTGTTCTGCTTTACCAACTGCAAGAATCATTGAAATAGCAGCTGTTGAAGGTTTGCGTCTCATCACATACCAAGCGCCTGTGTCATTCGATTTTTTTATGCAACTATTAACACTTGCAGATAGTTCAGGTTGATTAGAATGAGCTAGTCGTCCACCTGACATAGCACTCAGTACTTGATCGCAATTAGTGTAATAGTCTGATCCTTTTAAGACATTAGCATTTATGCCCGCTTGTTTAAGTTTGTGTACAACTGAATCACCTGTAAACCTGTTTGCTATTACTTCTTCTGCGTTGTAGTGCTTTGCCCATTCTGCTATACGTCCAGCAATAAATAGATCATCTATTGGGGTTTCGTGTAATTGGTATTCCATTAAACCTACAGCTATAGATTTGTTTTCAAGTACTTGTGAACCAGTTAATGCCCAAGAACATCTATCTGGTGATATTTCAACACCAAGCCAAGTAGGTCTGTCAGGTTTAAGTGATAGGTTTGGTTGCATACAAGAATTCCAAGCGCCTTGTTCCCACGCGCTGTTCATTGTTTCTACCCATTGGCATAAAACTTCTGTTTGAAAGATTTCTGGCGGGTCACTTAGTCTGGCTTTGATTGCGTCTACTGAAATTGTTCTGCCTAATGCAGGGTTTGCTTCTTTCCAACCTTCTATGTCATTTAGTTTTCTGTGTGGTGAGGCTGACCATTCCATAAAGCACAATGGATCATCTAAACCTTTTTCTATTTTGTCTAAAGCGCGTTGTCTCATAGCGTTCAGTACAAGTGAGTAATGATCGCCTGCGTTTGAGATACCCCAAAACTGTGAATTAGGTCTAGCGTTCATTGTAAAGACAAGAGCTGAGTATGCGTCGTATGTTTTTTGTTGTCTAAGCTCATCAAGTATTACAAGATCGGAAGACAAACCTCTTGCACCACCACTATTACTAGCTACAATCTTGTAACGTGAACCAGATTTAAGTTGTATTTCTTCTCGACCATTTGCCCTTGTAACGTGTTTGACTTTTTTGCGTAGCCAGTCGTAGTTATCTATAACTTCTACAACTTTCTTAAAAGTCTCTAACGATAAATCTCTAGTTTGTGCACTTGCTATCTGTAATTCTTCGTCCCATAAGTAAAGCCCTGCCAGAATACGCATACGCAGAAGATGAGTCTTACCATTTTGTCTAGCTGCAATAGCCAACACATTCTTGTAAGCCCAAGTGCCGTCAGTTTTAATCTTAGAAGCCTCGTCAATTAGATATTGTTGCCATTCCATAAGGGGCATTTCAATTTGGCGCGCAAACTCAGCAACCTCGTTGCCTCTAGTTGGGAGAATCTGTGGTGTGGTCTGAATTCTCGGGGTTGAGTTTCCTAAGATCTTCAAGTGGGTCTTCACCCTCTAACAATTCGGGTTTTTCTTTTCGTCCAAACAAGCTGAGCCCGTACTTGTCCAATATCGCTTGTAACTGTCCAGTAAGTTTTCCAAGTTCAGTAGGAGTGAGTTCCGCGTTATCCAAATATCCAGCAAGATTGTAAGCCATAGCAATACCAGCAAGATCCAAATCATTTATTATTCCTTTACGTTGTGCTTCTTGA
>Ga0209500_10002597_pt1 | contig 12663 bp, 23 predicted proteins | sample S_140212_EF_Meta_FD_187323 | JGI IMG/M metagenome (GOLD analysis project Ga0209500, IMG submission 187323) | Freshwater microbial communities from Lake Simoncouche, Canada to study carbon cycling - S_140212_EF_MetaG (SPAdes) (version 2) | ecosystem: Environmental > Aquatic > Freshwater > Lake ...
TGTTTAAGAAGCTCTTCAACCATTTGATTAAGAGTGATATCACGTTCGTGAGCCATCTTCATCATTTCAAACATCATTTCATCGGGCAAGTCAATAGGAACTTGCACACGATTATCATAGTTTACTTCGCCTGCTTTGATAGACAATGACTTTTGGAAAAAGTCGTCATCAACTTCTAAGTCCACATAGTCAACATTGTCCCACGCTTCGTTGCGATTGACGTCGCGACGCTTGGCTTCCTTCTTCATTTTCTTACGAAAGTCTGGATTAATCATGCGATAGGCACGTTGATTAGTGTAGTCATGCACCTGTACTTCATATACAGTTTGATCCTTAGTATCAAATATAATACAGAAGCTAAAGCCGCCTGTATCTTGAATCCCATTCCAGCTATCCAAATGATAGGCATTTGATCCATAACATTGCCAACCAAAGTCACTGCCCTCAGTGATGCGGTAGTCAACTAATTCCATCCATTCTTTCATCGTAATCATTGTAGGTTCCTTTTTGTTTCTTCGTCATTAAGAGATTGCATTAACTTTAACGCATACTCGGGTTCTTCTTCAATCAACTCGTCAATGTCAACAGGCTTTGAGTTAGCTTCCATTTCACCGGAATCAAACATACGCTGTATCTCACTCATGAGATCGTCTAGTTCTTCTTGTGTGCCTTCAAAGCCGTCGAAACAGCCAGGAGCAAACTCAAGAGTCTTTGCTTTCTTTTCTTCAGTCATACTAAATCCTTAAACAACTCTTTAGCTGATATGGCCTTGCCAGAGTAATAATTAATGTCAAAGCTGTCATTCTCAATGTGATAGCTGTTCCTATCACATTTTACATACTCACCCACAGCATCAGTATACACTTGACGCATCTGTGTAAAGGTATGATCCACATTACCATCAAGGATCACTCGTGTAGTAATTTTACGCTTGCTCATTCTACGTCTCCTGTAATCATTTTGCCTTCTTTAATGGACCGCATGAGATTTCTATTGCGTTGTTTTTGTTCAGCCTTATCACGCCTTGTGTCATCGCTAAGGTGTAACATCACATCGTATTCACGAGCCCAACGCACACCGGCCAGCCAATCTTCAAGACGTTCAAGGCTACCAACAAACAGTTCAGCATCGCGACTGTAAATCGGCAAGCTATCAACATCTTTTGGCACAAGACTCAAGGAGCCGTGGTCGTCTGTCCAATCACCATGCTTGCTCTTGGCAAACTTGAAACCAAGTTTATCTATTTGATCTTCGATGTTTCGAAGTCGTTGTATTGTATTCCATCCACTCATAGTAGGCTTTCTATGTTGATAATAGTGTTATTATAACGCTGTTAGACTTTCTTGTCAACAGCTTTGGCACCATTTACTTCAGCAATTTCCTCAGCAGTTGCATATCGAACATGCGGATTTAGATTCCAGCTATCCGAACTAAAAATACGTACAGGTTTCCAATATTTGTGTAGTAAATTATTAACAACAATTATCGCCGCAATCACTACAAGAAATCCCAAGGCTGTCAAAATGCTTCCAGCCAAAAATACTGCCGCTTGATCCATATCCATATTAATTCCTATCTATAGGCACACAATGCGTGGGCCAAATACCTTGTTGTACATACATGTCTTTATTTTTATCCAGCACCATCACAATACCTACAAGACATTGTTTAGGCGGTGCTTGAAAGGTGACTACTGCATAAACACCAAATAAGATGTTTATGGCCAGCAAGCTCATTAAAATACGATATACCCAATCATTCATGCTAACTCCTTTGTGTGTTTACAACTGCCTCTAAATGTATAACCTGGACAGGTACAGGTGTTTGTTTCAGTGTCTACCTCGTAGACTGCACCCTTGCTACCTTCTACTCGAACGATTGAACTTTTAACTTCAAACGTCTTAAACGGATTTGATTTGAGCGTGTCAAACTTACGACCTCGCTTGTCAAACCCTTTGATGGGATTCTTAAAATAGAATGGCTTAGACTCACCTTGCTTGATATAGGCAATCAAGTTGTTTCCATCTAATAGATATGTGTGATTGGGAGCAGAAGCTTTGCCCCAATCTGTAGTTTCTTTAACAGCTATCACCAGCGTTCTCCTCTAGCAAATCGAATTTGAGCATCGTGCCTCTGTGGTGGAATTTGTTCCCATTTCTCTCCACATTTAAAGCAAGGGTCGTAGTCTTTGTAACCACTACGTGCTGTCTTACCTAGCCATTCTGTGTTAGCACAGCCAGATAATAAAAGTACCGCTATAATCAATATTGGACGCATTGTAGGTAGCTCTAAGTTGTTGTTGATGTTAGTATTATACAGTCTATGCGGCGTTTTGTCAACCGTATCCAATCCAAAAATAAATACAGTTGCAGTCAACTTATCCAAAGGAGAAGATCATGACCCTACGCAGTGTATCCATTAATTTGGAATTAGGGCAGGAGATTGTGGTTGGGCCACACGATGATGTAGCCAAAATAACCAAAATCGAATTTCACGAGAAAAGTGGAGAATATGTAATAAACACAACCAAAGGCACAAGAAAGGCACTGACATTCAAGTTAGGACCCGATTATGCAGAGGATAACATCAACCCCGCGGATAAATATAGATAATGAAAATAAAAGACCTAATAGAAAACTTTGAACTAGACTTAGATGAAAAAGCATCCAGAGCATTGTGCGTGAGCCAAAAATCTGATGACGATCTAGGAGCCAGTAATTTGTCCAGTTGTAAAAGCCAAGGACTACGTGCCCGCGACGGTAAGAAAAGCCACAAGATTGGCAAGAGCCGTCAAACAGTTGGCGGCAAAAAGATCAAAGGCAAACGCTACGGCGGCCCGTTGCCTGATTGGAGTTAACATGATTGGTACACTTCTCGTTGCACCTCCGGCACAAGAAGATGAGTTTTGGGGCAAGTCAGTAATATTTTTATACGAACAAAACCCAAATACCATCGTTGGCCTTGTGCTAAACAAACCTTCAGACCGTGCTCTCAGTGAGCTTGCTAGCCATCATGATCTAGAGTTTCTTGGTCCGGATGTCTTATTTACAGGCGGCCCGGTCAATCCGGCCGCACTCGTTATGCTACACACTGATGATTGGGCATGTGGCAACACTATGCAAATTGGCAGTGGATATCGAGTCAGTTCAGATCGCAGTATGCTCAAAAGGATATGTAGTGGCGATCGCCCTAGACGTTGGCGCTTGTATTTAGGTATGAGTGTTTGGACACCAGCACAGCTCGAAGGTGAGATATCTGGCACAGCTCCCTGGAATAAAAAGAACTCCTGGTTAACCGCAGATTCGGCAGATGAATCAATTGTATTTGGCAAGGATCCAGAAACAATTTGGAAACGATCGATAGACTCAGCCGCGGCCTGTATGGTCCAAAACTACTTCACAATATCCTAAATATCACTTGACTGTTACAGGGTTTGAGTGTATACTACGTAAATATAGTATAACTTAATTTGAGTTTTAACATGGCAGACACTTTACTATTAAATTCCGACGCACAACCTGTTTCATGGTTACCTTTGAGTACACTAACATGGCAAGATGCAATCAAATACATGGTCCTCGACAAGGCTCGAGTACTGGAATGGCACGACAATTGGATTGTGCATTCCGCTACTTGGGAAACACCAGTACCTAGTATTATGATGCTGACTGACTACATGAAGCCAAAGACTTCTATCCGTTTCTCTAAGAGCAACGTATTCCTTCGTGACGGCTATGTTTGCCAATACTGCGGTGACAACTTAGAAAAGAAGCATTGTACACTTGACCACGTGTTACCAGTTAGCCACGGCGGTAAGAGCACTTTTGAAAACACTACTACTGCCTGCGGACCATGTAACGCAGGCAAGGGTGCTAACAAAAAGATCAAGCCTAAGTCAAAACCACACAAGCCTGAATATTGGGAACTTGTGAACAAGCGTAAGCATATGCCTTTCCAAATTCGACACGAAGCATGGGCACCATACATTAAATAGTGTATGAAAAAACTATTTTGGAATGTACTGGGATTTATTAGTTTAGGCTTAGCTTATATAGGGGTTGTCACACCTGGCATCCCCTATAGTCCATTTGTTGTCTTTGCGGCCTACTGCTTTAGCAAGGGCAGTGAACGTATGCATAAATGGATCTACAATCACAAGCTGTTCGGTCCGTTCTTGACTAACTGGAACACTAAACGAGTGTTTCCTCTTAAGATGAAGTTCTTTATGCTAGGCATGATGTCATTGAGTCTAGTATTAATGAGCATCGGCACTGTGCCATTACGAGGTGTAGTCTACACAGGTATCTTTATGGCCTGTGTTGCAGTATGGGCATGGCGCTATCCTAGTAGCGTAGAAGAACACGACAACAGAATAGCCAACGGCAAAAAGATTGGCTGGTTCAACAACAGTTTTTAAAATAGAGTTTTAAGAGCTTCGATTAAGTCTTCAATCATACCATCATCATGTAACGGAGTAGGTGCAAAACGTAACCGCTCCGTTCCCACATCTACTGTAGGATAGTTGATTGGCTGTACATAGATGTTAAAATCATTTAACAGCGTATCACTCATAGCCTTACAGCGAACAGCATCACCTACAAGTACAGGAACAATATGGCTAGTACTGCAAGTCATAACTGGCAAGCCTGCTTTATCCAATCGATACTTTAGTTTACGAGCACGATCCTGATGTTCTTCACGTAGTTCATTATGATCTTTAAGATATTTGACAGCGGCTAGGGCGCCTGCACAAGTAACTGGGCTCATCGATGTAGTAAAGATAAAGCCTGCGGCAATACTACGGATAGCATCAACAACATCTACATCAGCGGCAATATATCCGCCTTGCACTCCGAAGGCTTTTCCCAGTGTACCGTTAACTATGTCAACTCGATGTTGTAGGCCCAACTGCTCTAGTTTGCCACCACCGTGATCTCCATACAGACCCACAGCATGTACTTCATCAATATAAGTCATTGCTTCATACTTGTCTGCTAGGTCACATATCTCTTTGATTAGACCTACGTCGCCATCCATACTGTAAACTGATTCAAATACAACACAAGGCGTATTACCCGCGGCCCTACTGGCCTGCAATAGTTCTTCTAGCATTTCCATATCGTTGTGTCGGAATACACTTTTCTTAGCACGACTGTGACTAATGCCTACAATAATCGAGTTGTGATTATTACTGTCACTGATGTATTCAATATTGGGAATAATCTTGGCCAGTGCAATCAGTGTCCATTCATTGGCAACATAGGCACTTGAGAATAATAGTGCAGATGCTTTGTTATGCAACTTTGCCAATTCTATTTCAAGAGCCACATGATAATGACTAGTCCCAGCAATATTACGAGTTCCACCCGATCCAGCACCAGTCATGTCTAGGGCAGTATGCATAGCATCAAGCACAACTTTATGTTGCCCCATACCTAGGTAGTCGTTGCTACACCAATTGGTGATTGTTTTAATATTGTATGGTCCGTACCAAATGGCCTGTGGAAACTTGCCGTTCTCTCTAAGTATGTCGTTAAACACACGATACTTTCCAGAGTCTTTCAGTCCTGATAGAATTTCAGTGAATGGTTGTTTATTAATCATAGTAGTTTATTTACACTAAATATTCGCCTAGTCAAAATATTTGACAAATATTTAACTTTACTGTAGAATTACACATAGGATAAAAATAATATGATCGGAATTATAGGATACGGCATGGTGGGCAAGGCCGTAGAATATGGGTTCTCTAAAACAACCTGTATCATTTCAGACCCGCAATATAACACGACTACAATTAAAGACGTAGTAGACGCAAACCCCGAAGCTATATTCGTTTGCGTACCTACACCCTCAGACGAAACAAATTACGCCCTGCTCAAACGAGTTCTTACAGATATTAAGAACGCACAATACGCAGGCATAACTGTGGTTAAAAGCACTATACTTCCGCAGTATTTAGAAGTATTTGACGTGGTATATAATCCCGAGTTTCTTTCTAGAGCTACAAGTCTAGAAGACTTTGTAAATCCTCCATATGTAGTCATTGGCGGCACAAAAAACCAGCAAGTTTTAGATATCTACCGCAAATACTCTATAGTAGACACTACTAACACTTTTTTAATCGACATACCTACGGCCTGTATGGTTAAATACACTATGAATAGCTTTTATGCTTTGAAAGTGACATTTATGAATGGTATGTATGATGTAGCCCAAGAAATGGGTGCTGATTGGAATAATGCAACAGCAATCCTAGCTAAACATCCTTGGATGGGCTCGCATCATTATAAGTACCCGGGCACAGACGGAGAAAGAGGATTTGGTGGGCCATGCTTACCAAAAGACACAAAGGCGTTAGCTAGTACATACGAAATGCCGTTGTTAAACACTGTAATAGAGTTGAACAACAAATATAGAAAAAATAAGGAAAGATAATGGTAATTGACTTAAATGTAACCAGTACTTGTAACCTAGCATGTACTTATTGCTCAGAGGGATTTGAATGCGGACTTAGTACAGAATTTGAAGAAAATACTTCTGTAACTTTAGAAAACATTGAAGAGTTTATGGGAAAGTTTAAAGACCCAAAAAGAGATATTTACTTTTGGGGCGGTGAGCCGTTTGTCAATTGGGAATTCTGTCGCGGTGTAATGGAAAAGTACATTGACAATCCTAACTACAACTTTTTCTTTTATACTAATGGTGTTTACCTAAAGAAATATATGAAAGAGCTCGTGCGCTTTCATCAAGCAATGCCAGGCAGACTTAAGATACAAGTCAGCTATGACGGCAAGCCAGTTAACGATATTACTCGTATCGACAAGACAGGTAACCCAAGCTCAAGTTTAGTCAAGTCAAACTACCTTGCGGCAAAACAAGCAGGGCTTGCTGTTAAAATGAAATCAGTTCTAACTGCTGAACACTTTCATTTAATCTACGAAGCATTCCTTGATGTGTTACAGTTTGATGAGAACTATTTTCCAACACCGGACATGTATTCGCACTTAACTGAAGAACAGTTTATGCCTAGACTAGCAGTACTTAACGACGGACTTGCTAAAATAGCCAAATACATTTATACAAACAAACTGCCTCCAGAGAAGTTCGGTTGGTTTACACAGAGTCGTGCTCTATGTGCATCAGGCATCAACTATGTGTCAGTTGACCTTAACGGTGACATCAGTCCGTGTCACGGATGTATGTACAAAGAAAGTCATGCACACGTTATGGGCAATATTCTTAAGGCACCGGACATTGATGCGTTGATTGCAGAAAAGACAGCAATGTACAAAGACGCACTAAAGAATCAACCTCTTGACTGCATGAGCTGTGATGCACAGTTCTGTATGAAGTGTAATGCGGCAACATACGAAAAGTCAGAGAAAGATACCTACTTAGAAAAGTGGAGTGACCATACTGCCAACTGGCAAGTGTGCAAGGTCTTTAAGTCAAATGAGATTGTACACCATGCTCTACGTACTGCCTTAAAGACTTATAAGAAACCTAGTATCATTATTAAAGCGGAGCAATGTACAGTCTAATATGTTTACACTAGAGATATCAGTAACTGAAAAATGTAACCTTGGGTGCCCATATTGTTACGTGGCCAACCGTCCTACATGGATGGAACCTGAGACGTTTGATAATGCCATGCCAGAGTTGTACAACCTAATGAAGCGCAGTAACGACAGTGAGTTCCACGTTAGCTTCTTTGGTGGCGAACCATTGCTTAATTGGGACCTAATCACCTATGCTGTGCCAAAGCTAACAGCAGATCCTAAGTGCAAAGGTATCAACATTATTACTAACCTAACAATGATTGATGCTGACAAAGCCAAGTACCTAAAAGAACATGGTGTAGGAGTTAGCTGGTCATTTGATGGCATGAGTTCTAATACAACCCGTCCGCTACTGCCATTGTTAGAGAACACTAATCCTGAAACAGGTGAGTTGTTTGATGGCATCCTTGACATGTATAATCACAAGAAGGATATCATTACAGATTTAACTAACGGCTGCAAGGTAATGATATGGCCCGGCAATACCAAAGACATGACTGAGAACTTTGAGTTCCTGTTGAGCTGGGGCATTGAACATCCTGACTTCTCTATTGTACGTGATGATGTATGGACAGAAGATGACCTACATGATTTTCGTAGAGAACTAATTAGATTAACTGACTGCTATATTGCTAAACTGAAAGCAGGTATACCCTGCTCAGTTGGCTTTTTACGTTTATCTATTTTAGATATACTGTACGGTCTAGTTAAAGGCAAACGACCATTTGGTTGTTTTGCAGGCACACACGGGGGAGTATTAATGAGTAGCGGTGAGTTTTATCCCTGTGCTCGTTTTGCCTCTAAGAAGATTATGAAGATGGACAGTGACTATGACTTTAACTATTATCAAGACATTTTCAATCCACAAAACTTTAACAAGTGCGAGCCTTGCCAATTAAAACAAGTTTGTAATGCAGGCTGTACATACAGTCAAGTCACCAACGGTAACAAGCCATTAGACAGTATCTGTGAGATCTTTCACATCACTAATGAACAGGCTATGCGAGTTGTAGAAGAATGTAAAGACGTTCCAGTGTTCCAAGATCTAATCCTACACTACTTACAAAACGTAGGTGTAGAAAGCGAAGGCGTGGAGTGTAGAAACTAATGAAAAGTATATTAAAGATTCCAGTTAAAGTTGAGATGGCTCCAGTAGAGCACGTTTCTGATCGCGTATTAACTGTAGATGAACTGTCATTACAAATCGAAGAAGCTCGCAAAGGCAAAGCCAAAGTTGACAGCCAATACGTTGGCTATGACGATCTCAATCGCGGACACTTATATGATTATAAGTTTGACTACGGACAATTCTTATCTAGCATGAGTCATATTATTAAAGAAGCCAAAAGTCGTCCACAAGACAACAGATATAAAAACTCGCACGAGATGATTATCCAATGATACCAATTGTTAGTGATTTTTATGTAGGAGATAAAACAGACAAACCTTCACCTATAGGTTCAGCTGTTAATGTCTTATATTTTACTAATAAATGTAATTTAGCCTGTACATACTGCTACGAAGATTTGCCAGGCCGTCCTCCACAGATACTAACTAAGGAGGATATAGTTAAGCATGTTGATGCAATACTTGCTCGAGAAGACCCTAAAAGTCAGACACTGATTGTGTTATTTGGAGGAGAGCCTACACTAGAGTGGGAAAACGTCTGCTTTGCTATGGACTATGCTTATAGTAAAAAGAAAAACGTTCATTTTAATATGACTACTAATGGCATTAAATACCTAAGCCAAAATTTCATAGACGAAACAATGAACAATTTCTTTTATAAAAAGAAACTGCTATCTATTGACGTTAGTTTTGACGGTGTGGGCAATAAAGATCGTGTATTTCATAATGGGTTAGATAGCACAAAGAGTATGATTGAGATATTTTTAAAGTTGAATCAAAACGGCTTTAGATATCGTATGCGTTACACAATCCACAAATTTAATATTAATCATGTGTACAAAGATATGACCAAGTTGATCAAAACTTTTAATCCAGAGCGCATGATTACTAGTGTGGCTTGGGACACTATGACAGAGAAGGACATTGAAAAGCTAACCGATATTAAGAATCAGCTAAGAAATGACTGGATAAATAAAGCAATATCTGTGCCTGTATGCGAGTTATTTTGCGATATGTGCAGTGGTTGCGGTGAACGCAAAGAATTAAAGACGTATTTTACTAATGAGGGTAACGTAACAACATATGGAAACTACGAAAACTCTCCAAAATTTCATGATTTTAAGGACAAGGAAATAAAATGACACTAGATGAAAAAATTGAAGCAATTTTCAATATTATAAAAACTATCGAAACTGAAGATGATCCGGGTGTTTACCTGTTGATGCTAGAAGGTTTTATTCTTTCATTAAATCTTCTTAAAGAGCTATCTGAAAAAGGAAACAGAGAAAACATTGACATTTCTGAGCATTTAGAAATTGTGTCTAGGGTGCTTAACATTTCTCTAAAAGACTTAGTCTTACACATTATTACTGAAGTAAATGAAGGACAAACAACTAATGATAAAGCAGTTGATGAAAATACCTTAGCATTTATTACATCAACTAGTGATTTAGATGATTATGAAAAGTTTATAGCACAAAATAAAGCAAAAGAAGACTTAGACTTCCTAAGCAAAGCAATTTAAGGAGAGCGCGATGGCATTACCAAATATAGGAGCGGGCGGGATAGTAAAAGATATTTACGGCAACGATGCCAATAACGCCATCTCATACAATCTTCCTTTAATTCCCACACCAGCACCTGGACAGAGACTTAAAATATTTGGAGATTCTGCACAAATATTAGCGGAAATCGCTGTTGCAGAACATGCCCGTCGCGGAGCAAGCCCAGTTACTATTCCAAATGATTATTTTACAGGCAAAATTTTTGCAAGTAAATTTCAATTCATAAAGACCACTGTAGAAGTTCCTGGGCCAATAGAAAGTCAAGCATACAACACAAATTATGGTGGCGGTAGTAACGCCGGCAATCCGCCAGCTGTAACTACATTTAGTCAAGTGCCAGCACCGAGTGGCGCTACTAATTTTGTAAGAGGTGCAAAGATCACTAGCACTATTATCAATGCATTAATTAGTGAAATTAACACAGCAGGCACAGTATGTACTTGTAACTGCAACTACTGCACCTGTAACTGCAACTACTGCACCTGTAACTGCAATTATTCATGTACTTGTAATTGTAACTACAGCGATGAATTAGTTAAGAGTGAAGTGGAGTACCTATAAATGGCAATACCTGGTTTTCCGATAAAGACTTTGGGTCCCGGCGACACCAAATATAATAATGATGTTATTGCACAAAATGGAATTTTAACAAGCATATATGGTACCAATGCATCAGACAGCGTTAATAACGGCCTCGGCTATCAAGTTTCTCTAGTTGTAGGATCGAGTAATCCTAATGTAATTGCTGGTCTTATAGAAGCAACACAGATTGGCGGCGAAGGTGCCGCATATGTTGCTGAACTTGCTATGGACGAAAGGCAACGTCGAGGCAAAGCCCGTATAATTCCCGAACCAGATTATTATACATTGTTTAATGGGGTAATTATTGCCGCTAGAATTCAATCAATCAGATCTTGGCTTGAAGTCTCTGGTCCTGCCGCTAGCCAATCATATAACGGCACCGCCGCATTAAACTATAACGGCCCTGAAGTTCAAGTTCCACCCACAGCCGTAACTTTTCCACAAGCCGCAGTTCCTAGTGGCGCACCATTCTTTACAAAATCACTAGGAAAAATTACCGCCGCAAATATCAATGCGTTAATCACTGAACTTAACACAGCAGGCACAGTATGTACTTGTAACTGCAACTACTGCACCTGTAATTGTAACTACTGTACCTGTAACTGCAATTATTCATGTACTTGTAATTGTAACTATAGCGATGAAAATCTAAAGGCCAACGTGGAGTACCTATAAATGGCAATACCTACGTTATCAGGACTAACTTCATTACCTTACGGAACTAATGCTAGTAATGGCGTTGGCTACGCCGTTCCTTATATAGGAGCAGGAACACAACCGAGCACTGCTCATATTCTTGGCGTAGCAAACGAAGCCAACAATGAAAGATCTAGAAGGGGCACTGCGCCTATTACTATTCCTGCAGGCTATTTTGCCGGGAGGATATCTGCATCTCGTTTACAGGCTATAGTAGATGCTTTTAAAATAGCAGGACAAGCGGCTTCTTCGGCTTATAACGGTGCATGGCAGGGATATAACAGTCCAAACGGGCAGTATGATACTGGCGGAAGAACCCCAATTTACGATAATTATGGTAATTTTACTGGTCAATATAGCATAGACTATGCGGCCCTGCCAGCACCTGAAACTATAACTTATCCGCAAACCGCCGCAGTAAATGCTGGAGTTGATAATAATTTTAGTGTTAGGGAGGGTGTAACTATCAGAGCTATTCATATCAATAACTTAATTTATGAATTAGCAGTATCAAAAAGTGTGTGTACCTGTAACTGCAACTACTGCACCTGTAATTGTAACTACTGTACCTGTAACTGCAACTACTCATGCACTTGCAACTGTAACTACAGCGATGAATTAATTAAAACTGAAATTGAGTATATGTAATGAGTTTAGAAAAAATAAAACAACTACGACCTGCAGAGCATATATACACTGACAGCACAAAAGGCGATACTGTACGTAAAACTATGAGCTGTATGGCACAGAACATAAATGAAATTTGGCCAATAGAAAAATACACTATTTTGGAAAAAGACAGGGACGGTTACTTTATTGTAGCCAATCCGCATCAGTTAATTTTTCCATTGATCAAAGCAGTACAAGAATTATCAGAAGAAATTGAAAGGTTAAAAAATGAAAGAAATAATTAATTATGAAGAAGTAGAAGGTATTGATGCCAACACCTATGCAGGTAAAGCAGTAAAAGCCGTTAAAACTAAAGCCAGAGGCATTTTAGGTGATGATCTTTTAATATTTAAACTGGTAGACTTTGTTTCATTTATGCTATTAAACAACAAGTTTATTAACAAAGGAATTGTGATAACTGATGATAACAAAGAAGAATGTTATATCAAGATTATTGAAAT
>Ga0209500_10002600_pt1 | contig 12653 bp, 12 predicted proteins | sample S_140212_EF_Meta_FD_187323 | JGI IMG/M metagenome (GOLD analysis project Ga0209500, IMG submission 187323) | Freshwater microbial communities from Lake Simoncouche, Canada to study carbon cycling - S_140212_EF_MetaG (SPAdes) (version 2) | ecosystem: Environmental > Aquatic > Freshwater > Lake ...
ATCGGGCTCGGTAGTTGTCACCGGCTCGGGTAGCACGGGCTTGGCCACCATAACCGGAGTGGCTGCTAATACCAGTTCAACGGCGACGATCACGACGACTCAGGCTGGCTATGCCGTTGGCACAGCAGACGCCACGGAGACCTCTCTGTTAGCTGCGTTGACCCCAACATTTGGAAGCAAGGTACCAACGCCTGATGGTTTCACCGCGACGATCACCAACTACGACGCGTTGTACACATGGGTCGGTACGCTATCGGTATCGGGCACGGTAGTTGTCACCGACACTGGTAGTGGCACGGGCTTGGTCACGGTGACCGGCGTGGCTCCTGGGACGGCCTCAGCGGCGACGATCACGACTACGAGAACTGGGTATGACAGTGGCTCGAACACAGTCGCGGAGTACTCGCTGGCTGCTGCGTTGGATCCAACATTTGGAACCCCAACAGCAACGGCTGATGGTTTCACGGTGCAGATCACCAACTACGACTCGAGCTACACATGGGCCGGTACAGCAACAGCATCGGGCTCGGTAGCCGTTGATAGCACGGGTTTGGTCACTGTGACCGGCGTGGCTCCTGGAACCAGTTCAACAGCGACGATCACGACGACACAGAGTGGTTATGCCGGTGGCACAGCAAACGTCACACAGACGTCGGTGGTGGGTACGGCGTTGAATCCAACATTTGGAACCCCAACAGCAACAGCTGATGGTTTCACTGTCGTGATCAGTAACTACGACTCCGCCTACACATGGGCCGGTACGGCAACCGCATCGGGCACGGTAGGTATCACTGACAATGGCGATGGCACGGGCTTGGCCACCATAACCGGAGTCGCTCCTGGAACCAGTTCAACAGCGACGATCACGACGACACGGACTGGGTATACCGGTGGCACGGCAAACGTCACGCAGACGTCGGTGACGGGTGCTGCGTTGACCCCAACATTTGGAACCACCACAGCAACGGCTGATGGTTTCACTGTCGTGATCACCAACTACGACTCCGCCTACACATGGGCCGGTACGTCATCGGACTTGGGCGGCTCGGTAGTTGTCACCGCCGGCTCGGGTAGCACGGGCTTGGCCACCATAACCGGCGTGGCTCCTGCGACGGCCTCAACAGCGACGATCACGACGACACGGACTGGGTATGCCGGTGGCACAGCAGACGTCACGGAGACGTCGACTACTTAAGACCGTCGAGCTGGCTAGGTGAAATGCCATGACGCATGGTCCACCGCCCTGATGAAATACTCTGCCCATTCCGGGAGGCTGTACCACTCACCGGAATCTTCGAAGTGCAGTTTTACAGTTGCAATCACAGTCATCACCGCCCCTTTGCCGCCCGTTGATATCCGGCTTCCGATGTCGTATTCCGATTGGCAACTTTCAATGATTAAACGAGCAAGTATCGCCAAACGATTCGATGGTCGAAGAGCTCATTTCTCAACAAAGTCGGGGAGATAAGACGGCTATTGAACTTTTTCGCCAAGGCATGGACGGCTGGGATGCCTCGCTTCGGCGGCCGATTGATGACGGTAAGTCGAAATTCCAATGAGCCTTACGCCATCGTCAGTCTGACCTGCCCCCCTTAAACGGCACCACTTCCAGAGAGATAATCCGGGCCTTTTGGCGCTGCCCCCAACTTGGTACCAGTCGGGTTGTTAGCCATGCAGGGCCGGTAGCCGGGCCATCCTTGGTTTTGTTGTTCTCGCGTTTGACTCAGGGGGCTGGAGCTTTGTATTCTATTTTACGTTAATTGCCTTATAAGCAATCAACGATAAGTGGAGTACACTTCCGAAATGGGAGCAAAACCGTGCCTGCCACGCTCGGAACACTCGAAACCCAGTTGCTGGCTTACGCCCACATGCGGCGGCGGTCCACGGTCCGCTCCGAGGAAGTGGCGGCCACGCTGGGGATCACGGCCACCCAAACTCGCGAGCTCTTGAGCCGCTTGTCGCGACGTAACTTGATCACCCGCGTACGTCGCGGCCTCTATCTGGTCCCCCCACGCATCCCGCCGGGAGGTCGCTGGAGCCCGGACGAATTCTTGGCGCTCAAAACGCTCATGGAAGACCGTGTGGGGCAGTACCAGATCTGCGGACCCTCAGCCTTTCATCGGTATGGTTGGGATGAGCAGGTTCCCAACCGGATGGACGTTTACAACAGTGTGCTCTCCGGCCAACGGAAGATCGGTTCCGCCGCGTTTGTGCTGATCAAGGTCGCTGCCACCCGGCTGGGAGACACCGAGGTCTTTCAAACCCCCGAAGGCATCGAAGTGGTCTATTCGTCGCGCGTCCGCACCTTGGTCGACGCGGTGTACGATTGGTCGCGATTCGGAAGTTTGCCACGCGCTTATGGATGGATTCGCACGGAGTTGACGCGTGATCCACGTGCGGCCGCGGCGATCACCTCCGCGGCGATCCGCTACGGCAATACGAGCACACTCCGCCGCCTGGGCAAGCTGTTCGAATTGGCCGGCATGAATGAATCGCTGCTCAACAAGTTCGACCGCGCGTTACCGAAAACGACCGCGCTGATCCCCTGGTGCCCCACCCGCGTTAAGCGTGGCACGACCGATTTACGCTGGGGTATCGTTTTCAATGAGTAACCCACGTATCGACTACCACCTTGACACGGCGCTGTTTCGCGATGCGCTGCGATTCACGTCTGCGAAAACTCATTTCAGTGAGCGGCTGATTGAGAAGGACTACTACTGCTCGGTGGCCTTGGCCGATCTTTGCGCCCCGGGCGACGAGGAGATTGTCTTCAAAGGGGGCACCTGCCTCAGTAAGATTCATGCCGACTTCTTCCGGTTGAGTGAAGATCTTGATTTTGCCATTTCGACACACGCCGCTGCCACGCGCCGCGAGCGAAGTCAGCGAATAGTAGGTTTCAAGCGACGCTTCGCGGCAATCTCAAAGCGGTGTGATTGCTTCCGGATCACTGAGGCACTGCTCGGTTTCAACAACTCCTTGCAGTACGGCGCCCAACTGGCGTACACGTCGGCCGTCACCGGCCAGGAGGACTCTCTCAAGGTCGAAGTCAGCGTCCGCGAGCCAATCATTGAGCCACCGGCGTCGCTTCCCGCCAGGACCCTGCTGGTCGATCCGTTTCGAGATGCTGCGGCTGTGGCACCGTTCACAATTCGGGTACTCACGCGGCGCGAAGCGTATGCCGAAAAGCTCCGCGCCGCGCTGAGCCGCCGCGAACCGGCGATCCGCGATTTCTTTGATCTGGATCTTGCTTTTACGGCGGGCACCATTCATGCATCGGACCAGCCGTTCATCCAGCTGCTCAAAGTAAAGCTCTCGATTCCCGCCAACGAACCGGTAGACGTTTCCTCCGAGAAGCTGGCACTGCTGCAAGCCCAGGTGGCGACACGACTGGGGCCTGTCCTGCGAGGAGACGATTCCCAACGATTCGATCTGGAGCGGGCGTTCGCCCGGGTCGCCGAGTTTGCCCGTATCCTCGGGCATTGAAGTCGCTGCGGACTGGGATAGAAACGCCAGCACTGACTCGCCCGCATGAATGACGCTCATTTCTAAGTTGACGGAGCAGACTTATAAATAGAAGAAGCCGTACGGTGGCCTCCGAAAAAGAGCATAGGGCAAGTGGCGTTCTCCCCATTTATTGATCCAGCCGGGATGTTAGGGTTTTTACTTTTGACATCACCAGAAAGGGTGGGTTTTTTGGATGGAAAAGAAGCATTTCAGTGAAGAGCAGATTGCGTTTGTGCTACGGCAGGCTGAGTCGGGCACTTCGGTGGCTGAGATCATTCGCAAGCTTGGAATCAGCGAACAGACGTTCTATCGATGGAAGAAGCGGTTCGCAGGGCTCGGGATCGCCGAACTGCGACGGCTTCGGATCCTCGACGAGGAGAACGGAAAGCTCAAGCAGCTGGTCGCCGATCTGAGCCTGGACAAGAAGATGCTGCAGGACGTGCTCTCAAAAAAACTTTGAGGCCCGCGGTGCAGCGTGTTCTGGTGCGGGAGGTGCAGGCGGCGTACCGGGTTGCCGAACGTCGAGCCTGTCGAGTGCTCGGGTTTTCCCGAACGACTACCGTTACCGGAGCAGGCGTAATCCGCGGGCCGAGCTTCGAGTTCGACTTCGAGACCTGGCGGCCAGTCGGGTGCAATTCGGATATCCGCGGCTCTGGGTGCTCCTGCGTCGGGAAGGATGGCTCGTGAACAAGAAGCTTGTGTACCGGCTGTACTGCGAAGAAGGCCTTGGAATCAGGCGAAAAAAGCCACGTCGACGGAAAAGCGTTCTAGCTTCGTGAAGCTCGTTCGATGGCTCAGCATGCCAATGACAGCTGGAGCATGGACTTCGTATCCGATCAGCTGGTCGGCGGGCAGCGATTCCGGTTGCTGGAGTGAGTCGATAACCATAGCCGTGAGAGCCTGGCGATCGAGGTCGGTCAGCGATTGACTGGAGACGATGTTGTGCGGGTTTTGGAGGGGGTGGCTTCACAGCGTGGCAAGCCACAAACGATTCGAGTCGACAACGGACCGGAGTTCATTTCGAGGAGCTTGGATCTGTGGGCGTACTTCAACGGCGTGAAGCTAGACTTCAGCAGGCCAGGAAAGCCAACGGATAATGCGTTCATTGAGTCTTTCAATGGTCGACTTCGCGACGAGTGTTTGAATCAGCACTGGTTCCTATCGCTCGATGAAGCACAGGCCGTGACAGAAGCTTGGAGGGATGATTACAATCGCGTTCGTCCGCATGGTGCTCTGGGCAACCAGACGCCGTTCGAATTCGCGCGGCGGGTAGCTGGGCATGCCCAGCTACCCGCCCTCCATGGCTAACAACCCGGCCAAATTGGGGGTAGCGTCAAATCGGCATTGATCCCATTTTTGTATCTTTGTATCTTCTGCCTAATCAGCCGTTTCAACCATGATCGAGCTGACACAAATCAACTTTTGGAAGAGTTGATCATACTCCGATCGCTCCATCGCTTTGCGCAGGACTAGCATGAAAGCATTCATTCTTTGTGGTGGACAAGGCACCCGACTTCGTGAGCATACGGAACTACGCCCCAAGCCAATGGTGGAGATCGGTGGTAGGCCGATCGTGTGGCATATTATGAAGGGTTACAGTCAACACGGCATTACCGATTTTGTGCTTTGCCTTGGATACAAAGCCGCGGTCATCAAAGAGTATTTCCTGAATTACCACGCGATGATGACCGACTTCACCGTTAAGCTTGGTCATCGCCATAGCCTTGAACTTCATGAAGCGGCCTCCGTGGAGGAGTCCTGGCGAGTCACGCTGGCCGATACGGGCGAAGATGCGATGACAGGTGCTCGGGTTAAACGAGCATCCAAGTACATGGAAAACGACGACGATGTTTTCATGGTTACCTACGGCGATGGTGTCTCCGATGTCGATATCGGCGCTCTTCTCGAGTTTCACCGTAGCCATGGTAAACTTGCAACGCTTACAGGTGTTCGACCGCCAAGTCGGTTTGGGGAGCTCAATTGCGAAGGAAACAACGTCGTGTCCTTCAGCGAGAAGCCTCTTCTAGGCCAAGGTCTCATCAACGGTGGCTTTTTCTGCTTCCAACGAGACTTCCTTCGGTACCTCTCGGACTCCACAAACTGCGTTCTCGAACGCGATCCGCTTGAAACTTGTGCCGCCGACGGCCAGCTTTGCCTTTACGAACACCTTGGATTCTGGCAATGCATGGATACATATCGCGACTGGATGACTCTCGAAGCGCAATGGCAATCGGGTGAAGCTCCGTGGAAGACTTGGAAGTCTGGCAAGACTTCAGAAGCAGCCACGGCAGACATCATTTCCTTTCCCGCAGAGCGAAAGGGAAGGGACGCAGCCGCGGCGTAAGGCGGTTCCATTCACTCTGCCAAACTTCGAGTACCAGACTTGAAGTGCGAAACTTTCTTTTTTTCTTCATGAAGGATCCTACCTAATGCCCGAGCAGGAAACGGATCTCAACCAAGAACTTTCTTGCTTCGCGGGCAAAAGAGTCTTTTTAACCGGTCACACCGGTTTCAAGGGTTCGTGGCTAGCCTTGTGGTTGCATGACCTCGGTGCAAGTGTATTCGGATACTCGCTGGAACCAACCACCGAGACGAGTAACTTCTACGCTTCGGATATACAGCCTTTGTTGGAAGGGCACCAAATCGGCGACATTCGCGATCGAGCCGTGTTGACTAAGGCGATCAAGACAGCAAGCCCCGACGTGATCTTGCATCTGGCAGCGCAACCTCTAGTGCGTGAGAGCTACTCAATTCCCTTCGAGACCCATGAGGTCAATTACATGGGGACTTGCAACGTCCTGGAAGCGGTGCGAACCCTGGATCGACCTTGTTCGGTTCTTGTCGTAACGACTGACAAGTGCTACGAGAATCAAGAACAACTTTGGGGATATCGCGAGAACGATCGAATAGGTGGCCACGACCCTTACAGTGCCAGCAAGGCCGCCGTCGAGCTATTGACCACAAGTTATCGGAGCTCATTCTTTTCACCTGCAAAAATTGCAGATCACGGAGTCAGACTCGCATCGGCTCGCGCCGGAAATGTCATCGGCGGTGGCGACTGGGCGCTGGATCGGATCGTTCCCGACATTGTCCGAAGCTTAATCGCTGAGAAACCGATCTCCATTCGTTGCCCCAATGCGATTCGACCTTGGCAACACGTTCTCGAACCGCTTTCGGGTTATTTGAAACTGGCGTCACGATTGATGACACGCGACGATCCTCATGATGCGAGCGCTTGGAATTTCGGACCAACCATCGAAGGTAATCAGACGGTCCTCTCGCTTGCAAAGACCTTCTGCAAGTATTGGGGGAGTGGCTCATGGGACTGCGATGGCTCAACAAATAGACTTCATGAAACCAACGTCCTGCGACTCTCCATCGAGAAGGCTCTGACTCAGCTCGATTGGAAACCAACTTGGAACTTTGAAACAACAATTGAAAAAACAGCGCATTGGTATCGACGACATGCTTTGGGCGATTCCATGATGCAGGACGCATGCCGACAAGACATCGAAGACTTTGTCGCTGCTTCTGCCAAGGTCGATCATGAACGTGCCTCCGCCGAGTCGGCGATAAGCTTAAAGATGGCAAGTTGAATGCAACCTCCGACCGGAAGTTGCTATATTTAAAACCTGAGCTGCAACAAGAAGACTACTTCTAGAAAGCCAGATAATGAGCGTGCCGGTCTGCCGATTTTGCAACCTCTCGATGAATCGAACCTTTTGCGACCTCGGAATGTCGCCTCCGTCAAACGCCTATCTTCGACCCGATCAATTGCAGCAAATGGAACCCTTCTTTCCATTGCATGCCTTTGTGTGTAGCGATTGCAAACTAGTCCAACTCGAGCAGTTCCAATCGCCCGACGAGATCTTCAGCGATTACGCCTACTTCTCGTCTTTTTCCGATAGCTGGCTCAAGCACGCTGAAAAATATGTGGAGTCAATGACAGCTCGCCTGTCGCTTACCTCTAAAAATCAAGTTATTGAAATTGCGAGCAACGACGGTTATCTGCTGCAGTACTTTCAGAAGCGAGGTATTCCCGTGCTCGGCGTTGAACCGGCAGCTAACGTCGCGGAGGTAGCTCGCGGTAAAGGGGTTCCGAGCAAGGTTGCATTTTTCGGGAAAGAGACAGCAATACTCCTTCGCGAAGAAGGGATCATTCCCGATCTGCTCCTCGGAAATAATGTCCTTGCACACGTCCCCGATCTCAACGATTTTGTCGCGGGCATGAAGATTCTGCTTGCGAAGCAGGGAACGATCACCATGGAGTTTCCACACATCCTGAAACTGATCGAATTCAATCAATTCGATACGATCTACCATGAACATTTTTCGTATTTCTCGTTGCTGACCATTCAGAAGGTCTTCGCGCACCACGGATTGCATGTATTTGATGTCGACGAGTTACCTACGCACGGTGGTTCGCTTCGAATCTTCGCTCAGCATGCGGAAGCAAACTCGCAAGACACACCCGCCATTGCTTCCGTGCTGTCAGCCGAAAGAAGTGCAGGGCTCGATTCAATGGATGCCTACGCAGCCTTTGACGAAAAAGTGCGAGCAACGAAACGCAACCTCTTGCGCTTCTTGATCGAAGCCAAATGTCAGAAGAAGTCCATTGTAGGTTACGGTGCCGCTGCCAAGGGTAATACTCTCCTCAACTACTGCGGCATACGAGGCGATTTCGTGGACTACGTCGTCGATCGAAGCCCACACAAGCAAGGACGATTCTTGCCGGGAACTCACCTCCCCATTCTAAGCCCAGACAAGATCTTCCAAACCAAACCCGACTACTTGCTGATCCTCCCTTGGAATCTCCAAAACGAAGTGGTGGAACAGATGAAAGGGATTCGTGAGTGGGGCGGCCGATTTGTGGTGCCGATTCCTGACGTAAGGATCTTAGATTGAAGTTCACCGAAACCGAGTTGGCTGGCGCCTATTTGATTCAAATCCACAAAATCGATGACAGCCGTGGCTTTTTTGCTCGTGCATGGTGCTCGAAAGAGTTTCGGGAGCTGCGTCTTCCTGATTCGTTTCCACAGTGCAATCTTTCATATAACTTGCAACGAGGTACGATTCGAGCCCTCCACTATTCGATAGCCCCAAGCTCCGAATCGAAGATCGTTCGGTGCATACGCGGAGCGATTCTCGATGTCCTCGTTGACATCCGTCCGACTTCTCCAACTTTTGGAAAATGGATTTCGCGTGAGCTCACCGCCGAAAACCGTGAGATGTTCTACATTCCGGTCGGTTTCGCTCATGGCTTTCAAACCCTTGAAGATCACTCCGAAGTCTTCTATCAGATGGGCGACTTTTACAAACCAGAACTCAGCCGCGGCATTCGGTACGACGACCCGGAGCTGAATATTCATTGGGACCAGACTAACGTTGTTATCTCGGACCAAGACCTTGGCTACCCAACACTGCGGGACGCCGCAAGGACGCTTTAAATGCGATGTTTAGTAACCGGCGCTTCCGGTTTCATCGGCTCCCGAGTCATCACTCAGTTGTTGCAACATGGCTACGATGTCATCGCGATTGTGAGAGACAAAAACAAGCCCGGCCGTTTAAGGGAGCAACTTGGAAATGTATCCTTGCTCGAGAGTCCAATGAACGACATGGCCAAACTCTCGAGCTGCTTGCAGGGTCAAGAGATCGACGCCTGCATTCATCTCGCATGGTACGCGGAACCAGGAAAATACTTACAAGCGATCGAGAACCTATCGCTGGTCCAAGAGAGTTTGGCTCTTATGCGATTGGTTGTCGATTATGGATGTAAACGATTCGTCGGTGCTGGAACCTGCGCCGAGTACGACCCGGTCTTTGGATACCTACGAGAAGAAGGTCCGATCGGACCTTCGACGATCTATGGAGCCTCGAAGTTGTCGCTTCGATACATGGGTGAGCAACTTGCCAAACAGCTCGGCATAGGGTTCGCGTGGGGAAGAGTCTTTTACGTCTATGGCCCGGCCGAAGACCACCGACGTTTTGTCTCTTCGATGATCAATACGCTTCTTGATGAAAAGGATTTCCTCGCTTCCTCGGGGGAACAGATTAGAGACTTCCTACACGTAGACGACTTAGCCGCAGCGTTTGTTAGCTTGGCGACTACTGAGACGACGGGTGTATTCAATCTTTGCTCAGGCAATCCCATCGCCATGCGCGACTTAATGGAATTGATCGGCGAGATGCTTGAGCGCACGCAACGCGTCCAACTAGGCGCAAGACCCAAGAACCTATTCGATCCTCCCTTCATTTGCGGCGACAACAGCAAGCTCAAAGCAACCGGTTGGGAGCCGAAATTCAATTTGAAATCGGGACTTCGCGACACGATCGACTGGTGGATGGAATCGCGTCTCAGCGTCAATAACGCTTGCTGAATTGAGGCCTAATACTTCGGACGACGCGGCGTTAAGTACAATTCTTCAACGTATCCCGTCCGAAACCAATAGGGAAATCGTCCAATCGACAGCCCCTTAAGAGGCTCAAGCGTGGCTACCGTTTCATGATTGGCTTCGTGGTTCACGGACCAAAGTAAGCGTCCCTTTTTTGCAAAGAAATGTGCGTATCGAGTTGAAGTTTCTTTTCCCATCTCCGTGAGTGAATCGACATTCGCAAGGATATCAAACTCCTCGACCTCTTCTATGGCAGTCCAAGGCAATATCCGTACCGTAGCTCCTTGCACCTCTTCTCCGAACAGAGAGACGAGCCTAGGAGGCAATACTCGCCCAAGAAAATTCGCCTGCGAGATGTTAGTGAATGGCAAATCGATAATCGTGTATTCTGTAAGGCCCATCTTGCATGCATAGTAGGCTGTGCGTCCAAGCCCTGCACCAACTTCGACGATCCTCTTTCCATGGTCCACGGACAACGTCTTGAGTCGCCACGCTTGGTAGATCGCTTGGATCGAGCGTTCCGAAGCAATTCCTCGCGAAGTGATAATGCCAAATTCGGTTGGAAACGGATTCGGAAAGTCAACCTCGACGCCAATGATCGAAGAAATCGCTTTAAGCAAGTTTTCGATTGAATCCGCGTCGGGTTTTTCTTTGTGCGGGAACTTGGCGCCTCCTTCGGGATTCCATGGGCGTTTCGCACCGGTGGCCTCTGCCAGAACAATGATCTTAGCGCGGAGATCCTCCGCCATTAGGAGTTTGAATTCCGCATTCTCCTTAAGCGTTTTTGTGAAGTCGTGATACATATTGTCGAATCCGTAAAACAGGTTCGAGTTTGCAGGATCGTCGAGTTCCGGAATGGACTCACCCTTCATGATTGAATCATGGACACTTCTGTTCTTCTCAAAAATCATATTCCAAAGAACGGATGAGTCTTCCGACGTTTGAATATTGGCAGCTCGATAAGCAGCTAATATTCGCTTCGACAACGCCCTGGAATCAAGGCCCGAATTGCCTGAAAAACCGTATTCCAATTTATCTATCACTTACTCAGCCCTTCCATTTCAACGCGAATAAACCAAATTAAAAAGCACCAGAATAGAGTTTCATAACGGCCCAAGTAAACGCAATCAGTTGTAATGCTGCGTTAGAAAACGACCCCATCGTTCTGCGTAAACCCAAATTCAAAATTTGGGAAATTACTTAGCGCTTCGCCTACATAATCTCCCCAGGTAATCCTAGTATGAGTATATCGAGAACCAGGATCAAGCTTCATAAACCCACGGCTCTGATTGTCGGTTAATAAGATATCTTCTTGATCGGCGATTCGAAAGGTTCTACTCTTCCACCAATCCGGAACATCATAGACGTTACCCAGCCGGTCAACCACGACCGCTCTCAATCCAGCTCGCCGGATTCTTGCTGTTAGACTGTTCGGTCCACTCTCGAAAAGACATGCATCGTGCTTGGTCCGAATAGGAACATCAACCGACTCATACATCCAATTTCGATGAACCATAAATCCGTTACTTCGAACGTGTGGGTTGGGAAAGGTAGGAAACTGCTTTGAATTTTCGATGGGAACGACCTTACTTCTCAGGGTTCGTTCAATTCTTTTGAGGTACTGTTGTACCCTTCGGGCCCATCGGAAGATTCGAAAACTTCTTTGACTGCTCCACTTTCGACAAGACTTCTCTGTAAGAAACCGGAAGTAGTAATCCACAGCTTCGTCATATGGGAACTGATGGCTTTTACAAAGCCGCGTAACTTCGGAATGCAATCCGATCGAAGACCGTAAACTCTCATAAGATCCCGTTGATCCAACGATCCCAATATCGGAAAGTAACATACTTTGATACAACAATCTCAGCCAATTCTTGGAAGCGATCTCAGTATGCGTGTTCAAGAAGCAGACGTATTCGTTTGAGATTGCTTCTAATGCTTTTCGATAGGCACCGATATCGTAGCCTTCGTCATCCAATTCGATTGCTCGATGCGGAACCCCATGGAATGCCTTGCCGGCTTCGAAACGCGCCGCATTGCTGTCAAATCCTTTATAGAGAACAACTAAATCATGGTCCAACCCGCATGGATTCTGAGTGTAGCTGGAAACAAATCGCTTAAAGGACTCAATACCTTCATGCTTACGAGCCAAGTAGATGACCGCAGGCTTCGATTGTTGAGAATCCGATTGAATGACCTGAACTCCGAACGACATAGACCGGGAAAGTTACTTTTACCGACAGGCGTAGTTTACTGAATTCTGCTTAGGATGTAGTAACGTGTCCTTGAGTGAGTTCACGTGAAGAATACGAACATGCACCATTCGCAGCAAGTGCGATTTGGTCTACAAGTAACCAGTCGTCAAACCTCCAGAAAGCGATATTGTCTTGACGGTTTGCAGAACGCTAGTATCTTCCAAAGCTTGCTTTGCGAAGGCTCAACTCCCAATTGACCTGCCCCCATGAATGACGCCAGTTCTTAAGTTAGGGTTTTGCCCTCTTGACGCTGCCCCCAACTTGGTACCAGTCGGGTTGTTAGCAGCCCGTGGACAAAGTCATTTTCAAGGAGCTTGAAGGAGTCAGCGGGCGGCAGCGGTCGATCGGATAGAGGCGCGGTCACGTCCGCCCGACAGGATCAATAGGCTTCCCAGCGCCGATAGGAGGAGGCCGAAGTGAGTCCAGGCAAGCTGCAGAATCGCGCGGAGCCCTTGCAGAGCCTTCGGACACCCGATTCCGAAGAGCACGCGCATGATCGTCG
>Ga0209500_10002605_pt1 | contig 12643 bp, 25 predicted proteins | sample S_140212_EF_Meta_FD_187323 | JGI IMG/M metagenome (GOLD analysis project Ga0209500, IMG submission 187323) | Freshwater microbial communities from Lake Simoncouche, Canada to study carbon cycling - S_140212_EF_MetaG (SPAdes) (version 2) | ecosystem: Environmental > Aquatic > Freshwater > Lake ...
CATCATGGAATATGATGACACAGAATTTCATGAATTTTCTCAAGAGCACCTTAGACCTTCCCCTGTTATCCTCTCATATAGAGAGATAAATAAGGAAGAATACCTTCGCATGTTCGACGAAGACAATGGCTATCTTAAGGATTGGTCAGAAGAACAAAAACTTAATTTCATCAACAAAATTAACTATGACAAGCCCGATCCTGTTGGGGGCTAAGGAGAACATTATGGCATACTGGGGTTATCATCTTATTTTGGACTGTGCAGGTTGCGATCACGAAGCAATCACAAGTGCTGAAAACATTTCAGCTTTCGCCAAGCAATTGGTACAAGAAATCAACATGGTTGCTTATGGCGAACCACAGGTTGTAAATTTTGGTAGTGGTAATAAGGCTGGCTTCACTCTTGTTCAGCTAATCGAAACTAGTAATATTACTGGTCATTTTGTTGATGAAAACGACACTATGTATCTTGATGTTTTCTCTTGCAAACCTTTCGATCCTCAAAAGGTTATCGAAGTTGCAACCAGCGCATTCAAGTTCCAACGTTATAATACTGCATACATTGAGCGTCAGGCTCCTTCTATGGAAGACCCAGTACCAGAGAACAGCTAATGCGTATTTTAGTGACTGGTGGACTAGGGTTCGTTGGTAGTTTCCTTGTAGAAAGGTTGATGCGAGATCATTCAGTTGATGTTGTTGACAACCTTTCTACAGGCGACGCTAGATGGAGAGTAGATAATGAGAATGTAAGGTATTACATTACTGATGTTGTTACCTACTGCAAAGAAGCAACAAAAACGTATGATATAATTTATCATCTAGCTAACAATGCTAGAATTTCTATGTCGTTCGATTACCCAGAAGAAACATTGCTAAATAATTACCAGAGTACGATTGCTATCCTCGAGTACATGCGAGAGACCAATCCCTCTGGTAAGTTATATTACGCATCATCATCGACAACAGAATTCACAGACAAGTTCAATAATCCGTACACTTTCTCTAAGAAGGTGTGTGACGACATTTTGTATTTGTATAATATGCATTATGGTATTGACTTTTCTATTGTAAAGTTTTACAATGTATATGGCTCGATGAGAGAGAAAGATCTCGGCGAGTATACGACGGTTATTCGCAAATTCAAACAGAAGGTAGAGGAAAATTTTACTCTGCCTGTATATGGTCCAGATCGTCGACGTGATTTTACTCATATCGATGATACCATCGATGCTCTTGATATTATCTTGAAGAAGAATGATATGAATAGAGTGTTTCATATTGGCGCTGGTCAAAATTATTCTATTCAGGAAATTGCAGAAGCGTTCGATCATCCTATCGAGTATCAGCTGGACAAACGTCCATATGAACTACATACAACTTTAAGCTTACCGAACGTTCAAGGTTGGAAAGCAAAACACAACGTAATTGATCACATTAAACAATGGAAAGAGAACTATGCCGTTAGCTAAAGATGAACTCAGCGCAAAGGCGATGGGTGGTAGTGAAATGATGAAGTATAAGCTGATCGAGCGTCTCCCACAGGAGCTCACTGATCAGTTTCAAATTTTTGTTTCTCGTATTCAGGAGCCCCTCAATCCTGATCTTATCAAAATTTATTGGCATCAGGATCTACCTGAAGATCCAAACGCTATTGGTCCATTGAAGAATAATGGATGGAAAAACTTTGATATGCTGGTTTTCAATTCTGACTGGCAACGAACAGTTTTTCAACGTGCTTTCAATATTCCATATTGGAAGTGTGTTACTCTTTGTAATGCTATAGAGCCATTTGATAATAACGTTGAAAAGCCAGATCCTACTGAAACAGTTAACTTGATCTATCATACTACACCTCATCGTGGATTAGAGTTACTGGTTCCTGTTTTCGAGCGTTTGGCGGAAGATGACAAAGACATTAGGCTCGACGTTTACTCGAGTTTCAACATGTATGGATGGGGTGAGAGAGACTCTCATTATAAAGAATTGTTCGATCGTTGTAATAATCATTCTCAAATCAATTATCATGGGTTCCAAAAGAACGATTTGATTCGTGAAGCCTTACAAAAGGCGCATATCTACGCATACCCATCTATTTGGGTGGAGTCTTCTTGTATTAGCTTGATGGAAGCTATGTCGGCTAAGGTGCTTTGTGTGCACAGTAATCTTGGCGCTCTATGGGATACTGGTGGTGGTTTGACACGCATGTATCCATTCGACGAAGATATTAATATCCATGCAAATCGATTTGCTTTGCTTCTCAAAGAAGCTATCGGATCAGTTCGAAGTAAAACAATTGCACCTGAATTGGCTTTCATCAAGTCATATGCTGATATTAGATTCAATTGGAGTCGTCGTGAGAAAGAATGGATTTCTTTGATGGAATCATTGATTTCTCAGAAGAATGCAGGTATACTTAAGAATAGGGATGATGGTAGATTTATCTACAAAACTTGAGACTATAAATAATACAGAGTCAGTTTAACAAAGGTAACTCGATGGATAACATCATACCGTTTCCTCTAAAAAATAAAATGCCAGCTCCATTAAATTTAGATGAAGTAGATGAGAAAATTTCTCATGTGAAAAATCATCATGTTAATGAAACGTTGCAAGCTGTCGTTCCTATTTTGTTTTCATATCTAGAATCTGCTGGATTTGATTTTAATGTTGATGATGAAGATGATCCATCTAGCGATCCTAATATCAAAGATGCAGCTTTCATTGTAGAAGCTATTAGGTCTATACTTTGTAAGTATCATAATATGGATCATCCATTTCAACAAATATCCGAGAATATATTCGAACCAGACTTGTCAAACGAAGGTGTGTTCAGTTTGGCTAAAAAAATCAATATCACATTCAAAAACCTCGAGAAAGGAAACAGCTAAAAGCTGTATTGTTATGATTATCGTTGACCTCAACCAGGTGATGTTGTCAAATTTACATATGCAAATTGGCAACCATACGAATGCTAAAATTGAAGAAAACATGGTTCGCCATATGGTTCTCAATTCTCTCCGATCATATAAGCAAAAGTTTGGAGAAGAATATGGAGAACTTGTTATTGCTTGTGATAATACCAATATTTGGCGCAAGCAGATATTCCCTTATTACAAGGCTAACCGTAAGAAGTCTCGTGATTCTTCCGAGCTTGATTGGAAAATTATCTTCGAATGCATGAATAAAATTCGTGCTGAGCTCAAAGAATATTTCCCCTACCGTGTTGTTGATATTGAATCTGCCGAGGCGGATGACATCATTGCAACTTTAGTTGGTGATGCAAACTATGGTACAGATATCCTAATTCTTTCTGGCGATAAAGATTTTATTCAGTTGCACATACATGATTGTGTCAAGCAGTATGATCCTGTCCGCAAAAAGTTTATCTCACATGATAATCCTACTCGTTACCTACAAGAGCATATCCTTAAGGGAGATAGCGGTGATGGCGTTCCTAACGTACTTTCTCCTGACAATTGTTTTGTTGTTGGCGAGCGTCAAAAACCTTTGACACAGAAGAAGATTGATGCTCTTATCGATCTTGGTCTTGATGGTAAACATGATCATCCTCTTGCTCGTAATTTTATGCGTAACAAGCATTTGATTGATCTAAATATGATACCAGAAAATGTTAAGCAGAAGATTCTAGAATCATTTGAATCACAAACAGATAAAAACAGAGATAAGATGTTTAACTATTTTATTGCAAATAAACTTAAAAACCTAATGGAACACATCGGAGAATTTTAATGGGTAAACGAATTGGAGTGGCAGAATTTCTAGAGAATGTTTCGAAATTCAAGAAGAAAGAAGAAAAGGTAAAGGTTCTTCAAGAGAATGATCATTTTGCCATCAAAACAATCCTTCAAGGAGCATTTGATCCTCGTATCACTTGGTTACTTCCAGAAGGAGATCCACCATATAAGCCAAGTGATCTAGTCGATCAAGAAAACGTTTTGATCCATGATGTTCGTAAGCTCGTTCATTTTATTGAAGGTGGAAATCCCAACTTGAAGCAGAACAAGCGTGAATCTATGTTTGTTGAAATGTTAGAAACAATTGCTCCTGCCGATGCAAAACTTCTTTGTGCTATCAAAGATAAGAAGTTGCCTTGGAAGGGCATTACCCCCGAAATCGTCAGAGAAGCATATCCAGGATTGATTGGTGATGAGCAAGTCTAATTTTAAAAAGTTTCGTAAGAATGATTGGTCTTATGACGATGATGAAGAGTACGCTGACAATCGCAGCAACTACCTAGAAAAGAAGAAACAAAAGAGAGTCGATCGTGCCCTACGCACCAAGGACATTTCGGCTCTTCTAGAAGACGAAGAAGATGAAACTGCTTTTGAAGCGAACTACTCGACGTTCGAGGAAGATAAATTGTAATGCCAACATACAAGTTTCTTAATAATGACACTGGCGAGGAGCATATAGAATTTATGTCTATCTCTGCTCTAGATGAGTATTTGAAAACTAATTCACAAATAACGCAACTTGTTAATGGTGCTCCCGCTCTTTCTTCTGGTAGAGGAATGAAGAAACCTGATCAAGGGTTTCGTGATTTGCTCAAAAATATCAAAAAGGGTAATACTAGGAGTACGATTAACACATTTTAAAAAGAGTAACAATGACAGAAAGATTGACCAGAAAACAAAAAAGAATACAGCGTCAACAAGGTGGAAGAGAGGAAACTGTTCAAAGAAACAATTTGAGCCTCAAGCATTTCGATCCATTAACAGCCAACCAAAAAATAACATATCAAAATTTTAATAGTAAAAATTTAATGCTACATGGTATGGCTGGTACTGGTAAAAGTTTCATCTCGTTGTATCTTTCATTGAAGGAAGTCATCAAAACTGAAAGCATATATAAAAAAGTAGTCATTGTTAGAAGTGTTGTTCCTACCAGAGATATGGGATTCCTTCCAGGGAACAATAAGGAAAAAGCAAAAGTATACGAGGCACCATATTATGCAATATGCACTGAGCTATTCGGACGAGGAGATGCATACGAGCTACTTAAGTCCCGAGGACTTGTGGATTTCATATCAACTTCTTTCATACGAGGCGTTACTCTTAATGATTGTATCATTGTGGTTGACGAGATTGCCAATTTAACACTTCACGAATTAGATTCAGTTATCACTCGTGTAGGTAAGAACTGCAAAATTATCTTCTCAGGTGATTTCAGTCAGTCAGACTTCACTCGCGAGCAGGATAGAAATGGTCTAAAAGACTTCATGAAAATTATTGAACGTATGAAGTCTTTCGAATTTATTGAATTTAATGAAAATGATATTGTTAGATCTGCAATGGTGAAAGAGTATATTCTTTCCAAACATAGGTTGGGTATTGCTGCTTGAGAAAAATATTTGAACATGAGTTCTATACGCCATTTAAACTAGAACGAGTTGTGATTGACGGAAAAAGACATTATGTGACACCAGAAGGTGGAAAATACAAGTCAGTCACAACCATTCTAGATGAGAAACTCGATAAATCTTCACTCATCGAATGGCGTAAGAAAGTTGGTGAAGAGGAAGCCAAACGAATATCAACTCAAGCTGCCAACCGTGGTACTGCTATTCATAACATTGCAGAACACTACCTCCTCAATAATGAATCGTATCCGACTGGTTCTATGCCAGCAAATATTGACACCTTCAAAAAGCTACGTCCTATCATTGATGAACGTATCGGCAAATTGTTCGGTCTCGAGTATTTTGTTTACTCAGATAGGCTCAAGACAGCTGGCGCTACCGACTGCATAGCGGAGTTTGATGGTGTCAACTCTATCATCGACTTCAAAACGTCGAAGAAGCTTAAGAAGGAAGAATGGATTGAAAGCTATTTCCTACAGGCTACCTGCTACGCTATGATGGTTGAGGAACGGCTACCGCTAGTGGTACCTCAAATTGCGATTATAATCGCTGTAGACCACGAAGAGCCTCAAGTGTTTGTTAAGCTCAAGTCTGAATATGAAAAGCGAGTTCTTGAACTTTTCGCTTGACTTTTTTGTTTTAATAAGGTAGAATAAGGGTCAATTGGAGGTGTCCTTATGAAACCTAATAAAGCCCGCGCCCTTATAAGCCGCTTTAATGTAACTAGGGAAAAATCTAAGTTTACTATAAGTTTTAATAAAATTGACGCAACTACTAAATGGGTTGAATATAGTTTAGACCTAGTAGAAATAAAAGCTTTAATGAAAACTGAGGATTTTATTACTAGGTGTGAACTTGAAAATACTTTGAAAAAAGTTGAAAATAAAATAAATTGGATGTATAAACACCCTAACTTCGACTTAAGCTTGGCTTCAATTGAATTTAAACGGGCGAAAAAGCTTTTAAAATTATAAACTTACAACTGGACCTTAGCAATAGGGTCCAGTTTTTTTAGTTCGTTTCAAAAATGTAATAAAAAAGTTATTGCCAAGCTTCGCTTTTCGCTTTACAAGCTTGGATAACTGTGGTATAATATGTGTATGGTTGAAACAGGGGAATGGTCCCCTATCTAGGTGAGGTTTACTATGGCTAAGGTTAAGTCTACTAAGGTTGAAAAGCACGGCGATAAGACCCGCATCGCGATTGAAATTATGGAAGCTAACGTAGCGCGTAGCTACGATGAAGTTTCCCAGCTGATCGCCGACGCCATCGGCGTTGATATTGGTCGCGCTCGGGTCTATTACCGCCACAAGGTGATCAACGGTCTGGCTAAGGGCTATAGCCCTGACGTTCGCCCGTGGGAGGCTAAGGGTGGTCGTACGGCTACCGTCAAGCCTGTGAAGGCGCCAAAGGCTAAGGTTGCGAAGGCTTCTAAGCAGCTTATTGCCAAGGCTAAGGCTGAGTTGAACGTTGACGAAATTGCCAAGATCAAGGAAGCCAATCTGGCTCGCATGAAGGAAGTTTCTGCGAAGCTTAAGCCGAAGGGTAAGGTTCGCGACTTTGGTACCCGTGTGGCGGCTGAGGAAGGCGAAGGTGTAGCTAATTTTGATCCTACGCTGGCTCGTGAGGAAGTTGACGCCATTCTCCGTGATGAGCGTTTGATTGGTGTCTGCCCTAAGTTCGTTCGTGAAGACGCCTAATTGGTTTGGACCTACGGGTCCATTCCTCTCAAGCTGATTACGGTCGGCTTCAGTGGAATGGTTTCTAGGAGATAATGATGTCGCTACTTGATGAACGTATGAATGAAGAAATCGACAAGCTGATTGCTCAGCTTGAGGATGCAAAAGCCCAGCAAGGTAGCTATTGGTTCAAAGTGAGAACTGTTAGTAAAGTAGCTGAGGAAGCCCAAAACTACGCTGACTTTTGGCAATACAAGCTCGACGATTGGGCTTCTGACTGAGGAGAATCGTAATGGATAAGGCTGACAAAGAAGTTTTGAAAGCGTTGGCGCAAATAGCGGCTGGGCTTCTCAGTTTGATCGCTGGTATCGTGTTCATTAGCTTGGGCACAAACCTGTATATCGGTCTCGGTGTGTTCTTCCTGATCATGTACTACAACACCACTCGTGGAGAAAAATGATGTATATTACTCCAATCAATATCGCTGGTGCTTCCAAAACTGGTACTCTGTACGACATGAACGTTGCTACTATAACCGAAATCCTGGGTTTCGGTCCTAATATCGACGACGATCCAACCAAGGTAGTCAACTCCTGGGGATTTGAGATCGATGGCCAGAAGTTTGGCATTTGGGATTACAAAGGTTCGCACCATTTTGGGCAGTTTTCTGCCTATGGCAACCCTAAAGTCCTAGCTGAACTTTTCCCTGCCCACTTCGTATAAAAGTGCTTTACTTTTGAGTTGATGTACGCTAGAATAATGACAGTTGAAACGAAACGAAGGTGAATCCAAATGGCTCATATGATTGAAGAAGTGAATGGTGTTGCTCAAATGGCTTATGCTGGCGATGTGCCGTGGCATGGTCTTGGTACGAAGGTTCCTAATGACCTAACTCCTGAGCAAATGCTCGATGCGGCTGGTCTCAACTGGACCGTAGATAAGGTTCCTGCATACGCCAAGGTGAATGGTGTAGACGTACCTGTCGGTCAGTCGGCGCTCGTCCGCTCTAAGGATCACAAGATCCTCGACGTAGTTTCTGATGACTGGAATCCTGTGCAGAACCAGGAAGCTTTCGAGTTCTTCAATGACTTCGTGGCTGCTGGTGATATGGAGATGCATACCGCTGGTTCGCTCCGCGATGGCCAAATCGTTTGGGGCTTGGCTAAGGTGAAGGAGTCGTTCTCTCTGTTCAAGGGAGACCAAATCGATTCCTACCTGTTGTTCTCCAACTTCCACAAGTACGGTCATTCGACTGACGTTCGCTTTACCCCTATCCGCGTGGTCTGCAATAACACCTTGACGCTGTCGCTGAACAGCAAGGTTGAGCAGATGGCAAAGATCAGTCACCGTAAGGTCTTCAATCCTGATGATGTGAAGGGTATGCTCGGTATCGCTCACGATAAGCTTTCTCAGTATAAGGAAATGGCTTCCTTCCTTGGTTCGAAACGTTATAACGACGAGAACATCGTCGAGTACTTCACTCGCATCTTCCCTGTGTCGGGTTCGAACGATAAGAAGAAGAAGGAAGTATCGAAGAACGCTGAGTTGGCTCTTGATGTGCTCGAGAAGCAGCCTGGTGCGGAGTATGCTCCTGGTACTTGGTGGCAGGCATTCAACGCTGTTACCTACCTGACTGACCATCTCCATGGTCGTTCAGCTGACAATCGTCTCCAGTCTGCTTGGTACGGTTATCATAAGGGTGTCAAGACCAAGGCTCTTGAGACTGCCATTGAAATGGCGGAGGCTGTGTGATGGCTATTCATATCAACAAAGAACTTGCGTTTATTAAACTTGCTATAGAAGAGGATCTTTATCCTGAATCTATCGCTCATCACCTAAATGATCTTGCAGAATCAGGAGTACCTTTAGCTCCTGTAATCTTAGAAAAGATTATTGAACTTCGGACAGGACAGTCACAACTCCAAAACGAAGCTCATCGTGATTTCGCAGATAACAGCGACGCGAAAACTTCTACGTGCAGTTCTTATGTGACTAATAAAGGATATACTACTCATAAAGGTATGATTGGTTCAGCCGAACATAAAATTGGATACATTCGTGCTGCAATTTATAATGAACATACCCGTAATATTGATTTCTTTTTAATCCCTCCAGCTTCTTCAAAAGATAATTTGATCAATTATAATTATCATGGATGTATTCCATATACATATAATGTTTATTCACGAAAGTATTCTAATGGATTAGAGTTTTATCGTAAGAAAACTCTAAAAGAAATGTGCGCTAATATCAACCGTCTAAAGAAAGCAGCATAATGATTAATGTAGTCCAGTTCCCTACTCGTGATGGCATTGTCAATATCGATGGCCAACCTGTCCAGAAACCTAAGTACGGCTATCAGTATCTTTTGATGTGTAAGGACATCCTGGACGTTCTTGATTATGAGGAAGTCCTGTTGTCTATTATGGATGAAGATTACTACAAGGATACGGATCCAGAAATCCAAGCAATGGTAGATGCGTATTACACTTTTTATCGCTAGGAGAAACAAATGGCTCGTCGCGCAGCAATGATAGCTAAGAAGCAGAAAACGGTTCGCATCTCACGTGGTGAATCCTATCTGGTCAACCGTAAATATATGGGCGACGAGCCAGAGTTCCTTGGCGCCATGACCAACGGCGAATATGGACTGGCGCTCAATTGGTACAATTGCATGTGCGACACCAATGACGCACGAGAGTACATAACCGAATACCTCACAAAGCGCGACCGTAAGGCTGAGGCCAAGTTGCTTGCCAAGCTTGACAATTGCTGGGTTCCCACGACTGTAGCTTGGCGTTGCCGTATGCTTGACCGTGGCTATGAAGTACCGTCTGAGAACGACTTCCTAGAGAAGGAACTGGCCAAGGCTCTGGGTAGGGTAGCCGCAGCCGCTAGTGAGGCGTCAGAGGACTCCCTAGCCGCCTCCAAACGGACAATTCAAGACCGTATGAGGGACCGCCAGCACGATATCATCGGCGACATCGAGGAACTACTTGACCAGAGCAACAACGAGCTTAACCTTTACGATTGGCTGAAGGCAAACGCTATCCCTGCTGGTTATTGTCAAGCTATAGTCGATAATTACTCCCCTTGGCTCGATGAACTGGTCCAAGCGTACGAAGGCGGCGATGAACAGCTTAAAGAGGCTTATAGCTACCTGAGTCGCAAAGAGTTGAAGGATCGGGTAGTTTTCTTCGGCAAGCTCATCGATGACGCCCAACGCTACGGGAATGTGACTAAGAAGGTCCGCAAGCCTCAAAAGCCTCGCACCATTTCTATGGAAAAGAAGCTGAAGAACTTCAAGTACCAAAAGGAGAATAACGAATACAAGATTGCGTCGATCAATCCAGAGAAGATTATTGGTGCACAGGAGCTATGGACGTTCAACACCAAGTACAAGATCGTCACCGTATTCAGGGCGATTGATCGTGGTGGGCTCCAAGTTAAGGGAACAAGCATCATCGGGTATGATGAGAAAACAAGTATGAGTAAGGGAACAGGGCGCAAGCCTGAAATAGTTCTTGACAAAATTCCAAAATCAGGTAAAATAGTCCTTAAGAAGTTGATGGAAGAGTTGAAGACGGATAAGCCACTTCAAAACCGCATCAATGAAAACACTGTACTGATAAAGGCGAATTGATGAAAAACTGTTGGATCTTTGATATGGATGGTACGCTATGTAATAGCGATCATAGAGCGCACTTCCTTGCTAATGGTAAAAAGGACTGGGCTGGTTGGTTCCGTGATATGGGTGATGATCCAGTTCACGAGGACATTGCTGACTTCTATAACTACGCTATAGAGCGAAACATTCCAGTGTTCATTTGCACTGGTCGTGAAGAAGGCTATCGTTCGGTCTCGCAGTTTTGGCTGGATCAAAACGGGATCAACGTTGATGGTTTGTATATGCGTAGAGCGGGCGACCGTAGGGATGATTCTGTGATCAAGAAAGAAATGCTCGAAGAAATTCGTGCATTAGGGTATAATCCAGTGTTGGCTTTTGAAGACCGTGATCGCGTAGTCAAGATGTGGCGTGAGAATGGTGTTCGTTGTATGCAAGTCGCTCCAGGAGACTTTTGATGACTCCTAGCGTAGAAGAACGACAAGCCTATGTAGAAGGTTATTCAGCTGTCAATCATTATAATCTTAAATCACACAAGTTTCTTCCTAATCCATATAATGATATTAGCGACCAATTGCTTTGGGAAGCTTGGGAAGTTGGGTTTAATGACGCCTTCGATGATGAAATAAATGTCTATTCTCTCATAGAGGAATTGAGTAATGGCGAAGAAAACTGTAATGATGATTGATCCACCTTCGGGTTGGAAGTATGGGTTCCCTATGCCTCTACCAGATCCTCGACCAGAGAACACTTTGAAGTGGTTGGTTGAGCAAGGGTATCCACAGAAAGAAATTGATGCATATGGCGAGCACTTTTACAGCCGCTACTGGGAAACGGAGATTGAAGATGGAAGCGAAGAGACCATATCCACCTAATGTTCCAGTGCCTAGTCCACCTCTTCTTAGAGTAGTAAATATTTGGGGCTGGAATCCTGTTGATCAAGACCCGTTTAATGATTACTGGGGTATCGTTCGTCAGGAGCTCCAGTATGGTAGTTCAGATGGAAGATTTTGGTATCCACTTCCAATTATTGATGTAAATAAGGATGGAAAAGATGCAGTTTGAAATAGATGACACACTCCTCGATAAGCTTATCGTTGATACACTGAAGCGAGATTATATCTCTCAGCAAGAAGATATCAATCGCCTGTTGACGAAAACCGAACCTCTTCGTGATTTTGAACGAGAGGATCTTTGGATGCATAGGGAAACTGCTGAAGGTATCGCAATCGTTCTTCGGTACTACATGTATCGTCCTGATGCTGATGCGTTCATCAATCAGAATACCTATCCGTGATTACTCGTCTTGATCCTCCTATGCCAATCATGACACCGAAAGGTCGTGGGTTAGCCCACTTCCTTATTGATTATGGACCTGAACACGATCTGATGTGGGTGTGTTTCCAAGATGATACTGGTGAATGCTGGACTTGGGAAAATGCTCAAATTCGAGCAAGAGTAAATACCACGATGGGTAGAGATAAAATATCTCAAATTACTTGACTTTTATCACGAAATCAGCTATTATAAATACATTGCTTGGTTGTTGAGGCGTTCGAAATAGACGATCCAGACTGGGGGGCAGTACCCCACGCCTCCACCATAGATACATCGACACGGACTACATGGGTAAACCTTATGGATATAAGTAAGTCCCAACCGAAACACAACGGTGTATCTTTGATGGGGGCGAAATAGGCTCGATGGGTTGTAGTAAAGTTACGATTAGACTAAGTAAACTCGTAAATGCAAACGATAACAATGCATCTCGTTTGGCTCTAGCAGCCTAACATGAGCTGGAGGGGAGCTTGGAAACAGAATCCCCTCATTCTATCTAAGGTCTCTTAGCTCAGCTGGATAGAGCAACGGATTTCTACTCCGTGGGTCGAGGGTTCGAATCCTTCAGAGACCGCCATATTATGTGTGTTTAACAAACGAAAAGGAAAAAAATATGAAGCGT
>Ga0209500_10002607_pt1 | contig 12634 bp, 10 predicted proteins | sample S_140212_EF_Meta_FD_187323 | JGI IMG/M metagenome (GOLD analysis project Ga0209500, IMG submission 187323) | Freshwater microbial communities from Lake Simoncouche, Canada to study carbon cycling - S_140212_EF_MetaG (SPAdes) (version 2) | ecosystem: Environmental > Aquatic > Freshwater > Lake ...
ATGGACTTTTGAAGCTGCTCAAGACGCTCAGGCACAGCAAGGTATCGATATCGAAGCTGAAATCATGGCCGCTTTAGCACAAGAAATTACTGCTGAAATTGACCAAGAAATCATCGGTTCGTTATTAACACTAGCTGGATCTGGTAATACACAAGCGTTTGACCAATCAGCTGTTTCTGGAACTGCAACTTTCGTAGGCGATGAGCATGCGGCACTTGCAATCTTGATCAACAGAGTGGCTAACACAATTGCACAGAGAACTAGAAGAGGCGCAGGTAACTGGGCTGTAGTATCTCCAACTGCTTTAACTATACTTCAATCAGCAACAACTTCAGCGTTCGCAAGATCAACTGAAGGCACGTTCGAAGCTCCAACTAACACTAAATTTGTTGGAACTTTAAACTCTGCTATGAGAGTGTATGTTAATGCTTACGCTGCTGATAACACATCGGTATTAATCGGATACAAAGGATCGTCAGAAGCTGATGCTGCTGCGTTCTATTGTCCATACATACCTTTAATGTCATCTGGCGTTGTATTAGATCCGTCTACTTTTGAACCAGTAGTGGGCTTCTTAACAAGATACGGTTACGTAGAGTTATCAAACACTGCGTCATCTCTTGGTAATGCTGCCGATTACTTAGGTACAGTAACGATCGACTCAAGCACATTAAAATTCAAATAATCGTAAGATTAGAGAATTTCGAAAAAAGGGCTGCTTCGGTGGCCCTTTTTTTTGACTAAAAAATCTATATAGACCTAGATAACCAAAATAATTCATCGTCATACGATCCGTAGAGCAAATACAGAGTTTTAACTTCTTTAGATACCATTTAAATATTCCTGCGGACAATCATGTTCGCAACAATGTGAAAGGAGATCCACGATATGGAAATCTTGAAACAAGTAAAAGCGTGGGCTGCAACACTTGCAGAAGTGGGTGTGAGCCTAATCGCCCTTGGGATCGTGTTAGAGATCCTGTTCAAAGGACAAGCAATACCTTTCTTGTCTACGGGCAGCATCATTAGTTCGATCACCGCGATCATCAAAGGCTTCTCAGCAGAAGGTCTTGTGGGACTAGTAGCAATCTATGTCCTATACGGCATCTACAACAAGAAGTAGTTGATGTAGTAGTAACTAGGGGCGGTGTAGACGTGCATCGCCCTTTTATCACACCACTTAATTCTCTACAAATCTTAATAAATAAGAGCAGTTCAAATTGTGCTCCACAATGGTGTGGGGACTTATGCGGATAACCACCGCGTAGCTGGTAGAACCAGCATTGGACTCCTAAACAAAGGAGAAAACAAATGGGAAGACCCTTAAAAAAATCACGATTTAGTACAGATATAACCAATGACGGAGATGCAGGTAAAATTGAAGTTACTGCTTATTTTCCAACTGGTGGATCATTAATAACACGTGATAATTCTTTCGTGATAGCACAAAGAGCATCACAAAGTTATCTAATACATCAGTACTCTGACTCTTCTAATGTTGTATACAAGTTAAAAGGTGTAGCACCAGCAGAACTAGTTGCAGGAGAATTCTGTGTTAAAATAACAATTAGAAACGATGACAGCTCAGTAATACAAGATGCTTATGTTACTCGATTCTATAACAATACTGTACACTACGCTTATAACAACGGCGCTAATACAGGTTGGGTAAAATACACACTTGGCACAGCAGCTGGCGAAGATTCGACAGTATCTGGCGAAGGTCAAATCGACGTTATCTAATAACGGTATTAACAATGCAAGGGAGGGTTTTAGCTCTCCCTTGTGCAGTTATAAATACAGATAGCATATGGCAAAAACATTACGCACATCAGGAGATTACACAATAAAAGCAGGCCCTAGTGGATCAGCTGGAGATAAAATCATTACATTAGATGCAGCCGATGTAAGAATACCTGGCAATTTAATTGTTGACGGTGCAACCACATATGTAGAAACTACCAATTTAAAAATAGAAGATTCAATAATAATTTTAAACAAAAATAATTCGGGAGCAGTAGATATTGATGCTGGTATAATGATAGAGCGAGGAACCAGCGGAAATAATGCTGCAATATATTGGAATGAAGGAGATGACGTATTCAAAGCAGTTCTCACAACATCAGGACACGACACAACATCTATTTCTGATACCACTTTAGCAAAAATTAGAGTAGGAGCTCCTGCAGGAGACGATGATGCAGCCACAAAAGGTTATGTGGACACAGCAATATCTGGTTCAGGGTCAATGAGCGATTTCTCTCTTGCAGGTGACACCGGCACCACACAGACAGTGGTAGATGCAGACACAGTAACCATAGCAGGCAGCACGAACATCAGCACAGTGGCGTCAACTGCAGATACCATAACAATTAATCTAAATCAAAATTTAAACAATATTAACTCAATCAGCAACGGCTCTACCAACGGAGCTCTAACATTAACTGCCAACGGCACCGGCAGTGTGGTTGTTAACAACATACTAACTTTCAGCAGCAATGCTTCCACACCCACAGCAACAGCAATTACTAAACTGTACAGCAAGACAACCAGCGATCAAGTAACCGGCGTATTTTTTGTTAATTCGGCAGTTGATTCCGGCACAGAAGGAGAACTGATAAGTAAGAAGAAAGCAAGAGCACTAGCAATTGCATTGGGCGGATAACATATGATAACAAATTTTTCAGTAGGAACCAGTACAGCAACAGCAGCATACACAGCAGCAGCAGATGTTGCAGTAACCGTAATTTATATCTGTAACACATCTGCCACAGATGGCGATGTGGATGTGTATCTAGTACCCAACGGTCAGAGCGTGGGATCACAACATTTAATTTACAAAAATCTTATAATTAGATCCAACGATACCTATATCATTGATTCAGAAAAATTGATATTAGGTACCGGTGATAAAATTTATATCGCTGCTCCAGATTCTGCAGGCGAATTTACTGCCACAATATCAACAATAGGAATTTAATCCATGGGTAGATCTGCAAAACATATCTCTCTTAATGGTAGTAGAAATTCTGTTGCTCTTCCAAAAGGAACCACACCAGCTCAGCCCACAACAGCAGTGGCAGGTATGTTGAGATACAACACCACTTTAAACAATTTAGAATATTACAATGGCACCACTTTCCTACAAGTTGGAGGAGGGGTTGGAGGAATTTCGGAAATTACTGCGGATACAATAACCATCGATGGCATCACTCCCACGTTGGCCTACACCATGTCGCTGCCTGTGAGTGCTCCATCATCAGAAAAAAATATTTTAGTTTTCCTTGAAGGAGTTTATCAAAAGCCCAGCTCTTACACTGTGTCTGGAACCACAATTACACTGTCTGCTGTATTGGCCGGAGACAACGGAAAGACGTTGACCGTATTACACGGATTTGACTCAGTTTAATTTTATTCTATAGCAACAAAATCAGCCCAGGTGCCTGGAGATCCTGCATTTACACATACCCATCCTAAAAAAGAACCTTTAGCAGGCTGAGTATTCCACACAATGTCACCTTGACTGTATGTACCTGCCACAGGAGGTTTATTATCATACTGATGTATCTGTCCTTGGAATCGTATAGGACCAGCCACATCTAGGTCGGCTTTGGGTTTTCTAACTTTGATACCAACTCGATTGTCATGAGAAACGAACAGAGTGGGTTCTCCGCCGGAGCCTATACTAAAATCATCTGAATTGGCTGTGCCCACATAGGCCACAGATCCTTTTACATCTGTGATTATTTCTATACTGCCATTGGATATTGTAAGAATTCCTGTAGAATTAGTGGTATTAATACTAACTCTATTTTTGATAGTATGCAGGGTATCTGCCACATTTAATTCATTTAACACACCCACTTCTTGTAATTTAGATTTGGTTACAGAATTGCCCAATCGATCTTTCCATAACACCTCGTTGCTGTCAATTCTCACAGAATTTAATACGTCTAGATTGTCTGCTTTGGCACTGTAGTAATAGATTGTTTTACAATGCACTGTGCCTTTGACTTCTAAATCGTTTTCAATCACAAGTCGATCATCATTGATAGTTACTCGTTTCTCTGATGCTTGATCTTGTATGCCTGTGCTGGCAAAATTTGTAATAGTTCCACCAGTTATCTTATCTCCTGATAATTCTCGATCTGCTATGATGTTATTATGACTGGCTAATTTTTTTAGTGCTTCATTTAACTTGTCTTCAGCATATTTTAATTTGTCGTTAATGGCTCGATTATCACTGTTTAATCTATCTATGTAGGCACGAGTAATCTTTTGTACCTGTTCGTCTATTACCTGTTTTATGCTGAGTTCTATGGACATATATCTGTGTATTTATAGGTATAATTTAATCTTAAAAAACTTATAAATACTTGGTAAAATTATGGCTATACAACGAATTCCAGGACAGATGCTTGAGTCAAACTTGACTCGTAGTACGGATCTAGCATTTCAAACCAGTCTACTATACCTTGATGTAAGCAACAATCGAGTGGGTATTAAGACTGCTGCTCCGGGTAACTTTGCTCTGGACGTCAACGGCACAGCAAGATTTCAAGATTCAGTTCAAATCACAGGAGACTTAACAGTCACAGGACAGACCACAGTGGTCAATACTACCAACATGGAAATTGAAGACAACATGTTGCTGTTGAACAGTGGTGGCAGCGTGGGCAATGACGCAGGTATCATGATAAAAAGACAGGGTGCTGGAAACGATGCGGTGTTCTATTGGGACGAGGGCTCAGACAAATTTAAAATAGTGTTGTCTACATCAGATGGCAGCACAGTGACCAATATCACAGATACAGAATACGCAAGAATGGCCGGTGCCGATCCTGTAGATGCACAAGACTTTATAACATTAAATTATCTAGCCACAGCAGCTACAGTAACACTGGGAGATTTTTCCTTTTCAACTAACAGAATTACTCTACAAAATACCAATGCTGATTTTGAATTAGATTCTTCTGGCACAGGAAATTTTGTATTATTGGGCACATCAGGGTTGGTTCTACCATTAGGCAACACAGCATCTAGACCCGCTGCTCAGGCAGGTATAATAAGATACAATACACAAACTGGCAAATATGAAGTTTCACAAGATGGCAGCACTTGGACTAATCTTAGAACTGAACAGACTTCTAGAGAAGTTATTAAAGATGTGTTTACAGGAGATGGCAGCACCAGAACATTTATATCTCCTCATGTTTCTACAGCACCAGAAAATTTAATAGTTTATATCGATGGTGTGATGCAAGAACCAGATTACAGTTATACCACAGATGGTTCAACTTCTACAGTAACTATCACAGATGAAGCTCCACACCTAGGAGCAAGAATAGTTGTTATCAGCGGGTTTGCTGACGCACAAGTTTAATAAACAAATATATCGTCTTTATTAGATTGGAATCTAAACATCATTGTTCGACCAGTTAATTGATTAACCACAGCCAATTCTGGTATAACTTTTAATTTATTTTGTTCTTGAGTCATAAGAAAATGATACAGTTCTGGACCATCCTGCCACCATGTTCTAAGACCAGTCATGTTATAATTTTGATCAATCTTTATAGGATTTTTATAAGTTTTACAAATGTCAATTATACGAGTGGTATGTTCATTTATTTTGTACACCAAATCTGGCCTGTCTTTTAAAGTTTGTGTTGATCTATTACGGCACATGGGAGGCCACTCTATCATTATATGATATTTCAAAGAATCTATTTTAAAGTTTTCCGACATATTTTTTATAAAAATCTACAAATTGTATTTGATCTATCTGTTTAACATTGGGCATGTCATCAAATATGCCAACTTTGTTGCTCTTTTTTCCTCTTATGAGAAAAAATTGTGTGTTAGGATATATTTTTATAATAGCTTTAAGTGCTGGATTTTCTTTCTTTGATTCTAACAAATAATCGAATAGAGCTATCACAGGACTGCCAATCCAGCATGCTGTGGCCAATGCTAATACCTGTTGAGAACAATCTAGAGGATCAAAATTGTAAGGTTTAAGATCTTCAAATGCAGGCACACATTCTATTTTGTTATAGAACACATATTTGGCATACTGATCGCGAGGCGCTAGCACAACAGTTTTTTCTGCTTTATTTTTTACAAGAAAATCCAACTGTTCAGCATTGTTGGTACAGGCATAATTGGCCTGCTGATACAGTGCATGCTGCCCTGCCACTATCATGGTGCCTATGTTTTGACTCAGCTCTGTATCCAGTTTTTCAGGCTTAAATTCGCCTAGATCGCCCATGATAGATATAATGTGATTGGTCATAATGTACCCTGATATTTAACAGTTTGTTTTGGTGATTCTATATAAATAGTGCGTAGAGTAATTAAAAAGGACACACATGGCAATCGGACGTATATCAGGGCAGATGCTTAAAGCCAACCTATTAAGGTCGGGCACAGATTTAGCATTCGAAACAAATTTATTAGTATTAGATGTTACCAATTCACGCATAGGTATTGGCACAGCGTCACCAGCAAGAAAATTACACATCAGCGACACAGGAGCAATAAGATTACCATCAGGGTCAGATGCTCAAAGAGGAGCAAGTGCCAACGGAGATATTCGATACAACAGTGACCGAAGTATTGTAGAAGCTTATGTGGGAGGTGCCTGGGTCAACTTATCATCAGCATCGGAATTGTTGGATGCGGACGGAAACACAGGTATACAAGTAGAAAGAACCGCAGATGAAAATCAAATTCATTTCTTTGTAGAAGGTCAAGGTGACGTTGCTCATATCAGAAGCACCGGTAATATAGAATTAAACAATTTAAACATAGCCAGCCAAACAGTAACAGGATTGGTTACCAACGCAGATATCGTGATAACTCCAAATGGTACTGGTTCAGTTACTATGTCTAAAGTTGATATCAATGGCGGAACCGTTGATGGAACCAACATTGGTGTTACTGCACAAGGTACAGGAAAGTTTACGACAGTAGAATCTACAGGCAACGTGACAGTGGGCGGTAACTTAATAGTGAATGGTAACACCACAACAATCGAATCCACAACATTAAGCATCGAAGATCCATTATTAATTCTAGCAAAAAATAATTCAGGTGGAAATGCCAACACCTATGATCAAGGTATATTATTCAACCGAGGATCATTCTCCAACGTGGCTTTCTTCTGGGATGAATCAGCAGATGAGTTTGCATTTGCAACCACATCAGCAGAAACAGGAGCCACTGCAGGTAACATCACTATTGATTCATATCAAAAATTTCATGCAGGCATCATAGTAGCAGGCACATCTCTAGACACAGGTGCAATCAAAGCAGTGGATGGCACAGCAGCAATCACTATTGCTTCTTCAACTGGTGTTATCACAGCTTCTACAAATTTAAATGCCAATGCAGGATTAGACATTGCTGCAGACTCACAATCATTCACGGTGGGTGCTTCTGCAGATTTCACTATTGCCCATGATGGCACAGACACCACGTTAGACAACAACACAGGAATATTAAAAATAGAAGGTGCTGCTTCTAGTTCAATTCAAATTAATGCTGCAGGTGCAGATGTAGACACACAAATTTCTGGAGATAACTCAGCTGCTCTATTCTATGTGGACGCAGGCAATGATAGAATTGGTATCAAAGACAGCACACCAAGCTACACACTAGATATTGGTTCTGCCACAGATGCTGTGTTATTACCTCAAGGCAACACAGGTGCAAGACCCACAGTTGCCTCGGGTGTTATAAGATTCAACACACAAACTGGATTATATGAAGGATCTGAAGATGGATCCACATGGGTTAGTTTCGTAACCACAGATGGCACCACTCCAGCAATATCTAAATTATCAGCCACAGGTGATGGTTCTACTTCTATATTCACAGGTTTCTTTGCAAGTACTCCAGTATCAGCTGCCAACGTATTGGTATTCATTGATAACGTGCATCAAGAACCCACAGAAAACTACACAATTTCTGGTACAACTTTAACTTTTACATCAGCTCCACATCCTGCTGCTAGAATATATGCATTGATAGGATTTGACAGCAGCAACGGTGGATCTGGATCAGGTAAACTGGACATATCAACTTTAAAAACTATAGCTGCTGCATCAGGCACATACGCAGCATTCCAATCAGCCATAGCTGCACTATAATAGGCTAACACCTTAAATTTAAGTATGTTCAATAAATATCCATGTAATAGAATTCTATTGCATAAAATTAACAATCATGCGGGAGATATGGAACCATGACAACAAGAAACTTTAGAGTCAATAACGGATTATCAGTAGGTGATGTCGTAATTGATGCTACAACAAATAAAATCACAGGATTATCAGTAACACCACCGGTACAAGACGGTGATGTATCCACTAAAAAATATGTGGATGATCAAATTGGTGCAATCAACGCCACATCAATATCACAAGGTAACACCAGTGTCACTGTGGTGGATTCAGGCACAGGCACAATCACAACAGTGGTAGATGGAGCCACCAAAGTAACTCAAACATCTGCACAAACAGTATTTGATCACAATGTAAGAATCAACGGAGATTTAACATTGACTGGTACCAACACCATTATTAATACCACCACACTGTCTGTGGAAGACAACATTATAGAATGTAACAGAAACGTTTCTGCTAATGCCGGTATGCCAAATTTATCAGGATTAAAAGTAAACCGAGGCGAAACATCCACTGCCACAGAGCAAGATATCTATTGGGTGTGGGATGAAACATTTACAGAAGATGCTTCAACTATATATGCAACTCCTGCGGGCGGTGCATGGACTGCTATGAGAGCACAAGGTACTGCAGATCCTCTTTTTATTAACTCTACTGATGGAACACTAGTGGACATAAGATGCAGAGTAGTAAACGCTACGGCAACTTCAGCTCAGTACGCGGATATCGCGGAGAGATTTGCAGCAGATGCTCCAATGACCGAAGGTGCAGTGGTTATGTTGGGTGGTGCACAAGAAATTACAGAAACAGCAGAAGAACTTTGTGAACAGGTTTTTGGTGTTATTTCTTCAAAACCAGCCTACATGATGAATGCAGGTGCTGGTAACAACGAATCACATCCTTTTGTGGCCATGACTGGTAGAACTCACGTGAGAGTTACTGGTTTAGTAAACAAAGGTGACAGATTAGTATCATCTAGCGTAAAAGGCACAGCTAGAGCTGCTAAAACTGGCGAATCAATTAACCCTTTCCACGTTATTGGAAGAGCTCTTGAGAGCAAATCTGATGCAGGTATTGGAATGGTAAATTGTTTCGTTCAAGCCAAGAACTAATAAGTAAAACACTTCCTAAGTAGTTGAAAAGGGCCGCAAGGCCCTTTTCTCGTCTATAGCATAAATACCTATACTGCGGTCCACCGGCAATGTAATCAGGTGGTGTAGGGATATCCCTACTAACATAGAACAAGGAACAAGGAGCTCGGTATGGCTATAGGCCGTATATCTGGTTCAATGTTGAAATCTAACCTGACCAGAAACGGGGTAGATCTAGCATTTGAAACCAACATTCTTTATCTGGACGTGACTAACTCACGAGTTGGAATTGGGACTTCTTCACCATCAACAGCATTACAAGTCAACGGCACAACCACTACCACAGGATTGGTGGCGGGTGGCATAACCTATCCCACAGCAGATGGCAGCAACGGACAGGTATTAACCACAAACGGCTCTGGCACACTGAACTTTGTTAGTCCAAGCGCATTTGGTAGCATGACCTTTGTGGGTGATGACAGCACCGGCAGCACTATCAACACAGCAGAGACACTAAAATTTACAGGCAGCAATAATATCACAACCACTGTAGTTGATGACACTGTTACCATCACAGGACCTAATTTAACATCATATGCACAGAAGACAGATACTGCATTAAACATTGTGGGAGATGATTCCACAGGCACATCAATCACCATTGGAGAAACATTTAAAATTGCTGGAGGAACAGGAATAACCACTGCTGTGAGTGGAGATACAATTACAATAACTGGACCAAATTTAAGTGCATACCTAACCAATTCTCCAATCACAGTGGTAGGTGACGACAGCACAGGCACTACATTAAACACAGGTGAAACAATTAAAATTGCAGGTGCTGGAGGAATCACCACAGCAGTGTCGGGAGATGTATTAACTATCACTGGTGCTAATCAAGCACAGGGTATAACAGTAGTTGGAGATGACAGCACAGGCACAAGAATAGCAGATGGTGAAACTGTTAAAATTGCTGGCACAAGCAACATCACAACTGCCATGTCAGGAGACACGTTAACCATCACAGGCAGCAAAGATATCAACGTTAATTCAATATCTTCTGGAGATTCATCTGCCATACAGATCAACGATAACGTAAATGTATCTGGCACTTTTAATGCCAAAACCATTGTGACCAATGATTTAATATCTGAAGATTCCACTGCTATCAATGTGTTGGATGGCATGAATGTGTCCGGCACACTGAGTGTAGATGTGTTGGATGTCAATGAAATATCGTCTTCTGATTCATCAGCTATTCAAATCAATGATGCTATTAACGTGTCGGGTGTTATAACCGGTGGAAGTAATGTTGTTGCATCTCAGAATCTTATTAGCAATAATAGCTCTGGAGATGAGGGTGGAGAAATATTATTGGCCAAACCACAAACCAACTCCACGATTGCAGGCACTGGTGTAACCATTGATATTTGGCAAAATAGATTAAGATTTTTTGAACAAGGTGGTAGTGCTAGAGGATATTTTATTGATATTACTAATGGTGGTGCTGGTGTATCAACTCTATTAAGTGGTGGTGGTGGTGGATCGGGCACCGTAACATCAATCACAGCAGGTACAGGACTTACAGCCTCTCCTTCGAATCCTATAACCACTACAGGTACCATATCACTGGATTTCAGCACTGTGGTTGCTAGAATAGTAGGTGATGACAGCACCGGCACAGATCTTCAAGTGGGCGAAACTATCAAGATAGCTGGTGGCAACAACATCACCACTGCGGTGTCAGGAGATACCCTAACCATTACAGGTAGCAAAGACATTGATGTCAATTCAATCAGTTCCACAGATTCCACTGCCGTTCAGATCGCAGATGGATTGAATGTTTCTGGCACACTGACTGCTAACACATTCGTTACCAATAACATTTCATCTTCTGAATCTTCAGCAGTTGAGGTGAACGATGGATTGAATGTTTCTGGCACACTGACTGCAAATACAATACAAACCAATCAATTATCCAGCACAGAATCCACTGCCATTCAGATCGCAGATGGATTGAACGTGTCTGGCACACTGACTGCTAACACATTCGTTACCAATAACATTTCATCTTCTGAATCTTCAGCAGTTGAGGTGAACGATGGATTGAACGTGTCTGGCACACTGACTGCCAATACTTTTGTAACCAATGAAATATCTTCTTCTGAATCCACTGCTATACAAGTGAATGACAGTTTGAATGCCAGCGGTACCATCACAGCCACAAGTTTTGTCACTCACGGCACATCTGGCAACATTACCGGTGTTAATAACATTGAAGTTAATCAAATTTCCAGCAACGATTCCACTGCTGTGCAGGTTGCAGACAGCATGAATGTATCTGGTACATTGACTGCCAACACATTTGTTACTAATAACATTTCTTCAGCTGAATCCACAGCCATTGAAGTGAATGATGCATTAAACGTACAAGGCACATTGACTGCCAATGTTATACAGACCAACGAATTATCCAGCACAGAATCATCAGCCATACAGGTCAACGATGGACTGAATGTAAGAGGTAACTTAACTGCCACAGGTTTAGTGGCAAATGGCATCACTTATCCTACCATCGATGGTTCAGCTAACCAAGTATTGGTTACCAATGGATCAGGAGTATTAAGTTTCACGAGTTTAAGTGGTTTTACAGGTATCACTTTCGTAGGCGATGACTCCTCTGGTTCTACCATCAACACAGCAGAGACTCTAAAATTTGCAGGCGGAACAAATATCACCACTGCAGTGGTCAATGACACTGTTACCATCACTGGCAGCAAAGATATTAATATTAATTCAATCTCATCAGATGACAGCACTGCTATACAGATCAATGACGCTATTAACGTGTCAGGCCAAGGAACATTCAATAACACAACAAAATTCAATGCAGGTATAACCATCGGTGCTAATGTCGAACCTGATGGCACTTATTCGCGACAACTTGGTACTGACAGTAAGAGATGGGTTGTTGTAAACTCATTGAATTTAAATTTAATGGGTAGTATTAGTGTTAACGGTACTGAAGGTACAGCAGGACAGTTAATTCAATCTAATGGACCTGCATACGCTGCTTCTTGGACTTCAGATATAACTGTAAATTCAATTGCTTCTACAGATTCTACAGCAATTCAGATCAATGACGGATTGAATGTATCAGGTACATTAAACACCACCGGTTTGGTAGCAAATGGTATCACTTATCCTACCACAGATGGATCTATAGGTCAAGTATTGGTTACCAATGGATCAGGAGTTTTAAGTTTCACAAGTTTAAGTGGTTTCACAGGTATCACTTTCGTAGGCGATGACAGCACAGGTTCTACCATTAACACAGCAGAAACACTAAAATTCA
>Ga0209500_10002608_pt1 | contig 12629 bp, 12 predicted proteins | sample S_140212_EF_Meta_FD_187323 | JGI IMG/M metagenome (GOLD analysis project Ga0209500, IMG submission 187323) | Freshwater microbial communities from Lake Simoncouche, Canada to study carbon cycling - S_140212_EF_MetaG (SPAdes) (version 2) | ecosystem: Environmental > Aquatic > Freshwater > Lake ...
AGATAAAACTGTAGGTGCCTTTGCATAAATAACCTGAACAGTTCTTCCGGGATCAATACCATCAAAGATATTAATTGATTTGCCATTAGCAAATGCTGTTGTATTGGCTGTTTTATCTGTGTCATATCTACGGACATTGAGCCATTCCTTGGTTGAGCCAAGGGTCTGCCATTTGACATTAAGAACATAGTCACAAGCAGATGGTAGGGAGTATGTGGTTACGGCTGAATTGAATGTAAATGTATGTGTGCCTACCCCAAAGAGTTCTGGATAGACGGACTGGATTGTGTCATTAATGGCTTGCTTGACCATGAATCGTGGGTAGGTAGGTGCAATCACAACCTTGGTCTGGTTGGCTGCTGTAGAGGCTGTGGTGCCTCTAAATGCCCTACCCCAAGGGGCAAGGTAAACCTGCTTAGTAAGGTTATCTGTGCGGTCTACATACATAAGCTCATCGCCTACCTCAATAAGACCTCTGCCCATCTGGGCAGTCTCATTGACGATAAAGTCTGTAGCTGAGGTAGAGGCGATACCACCAGTCTGATTAATCCATGTGGCAGTTTCTTGCTGAGATCCATAGTTCTGGATCTGGCCAAGGACTCGTTCTACTAAACCATTAAATGTAGTTGTCATGAAGTCCTCGCTCTTAGGGCTGCGGCAGCAGCCTTATCAGTAGTGCTACCAAGTTGATTACAAACACCACGAAGGTCTTTGTATGCAGATCTAGCATTCCCAGCTTTAGAATTTAAGGCACCAACAACGCTAAGTCCTGTAGTTCCAGCCCAAGTATTTGCAGCTTTAGCTGCACCAACATATGACTGAATGGCAGGATAGGTGCCACCATTAGCGAGGCGATTGAGTTCTGCGTGGAGTGTGCTTCCATTGGTGCCAGTTGCCATTACTTAGCCTTCCTCTTTGCTGCTGCGTTATCTACTAAATTTGGATATGGTCTTCCAGCCTTCTTTGCAGCAGCCTTAGCTTTTGTTTTCTGTGTTGGAGTTAATGGAGTAGATTTTTTATTAGGATTCTTTTTATCCCAGAATGCTGTTTTCTTTTTCACCACTTCACCTTATCTGCCCAATAGGCTGCTGACATTTTGCCTTTAGCAATGTTCTTAGCATGACGAGCTTTGAATGATTTGTTACGAGCAGATCCATCAGGTGAACCCTGAACTCCTTGCTGTCCAAATCTAATTGTTTTAATTTTATCTCCATCTTTTGCAACAACAACATGAGACTTTGTTGGATGAGAAGGAGTTTTCTTTGGCTTATTAAAGCCAGATACTCCAGCCGCTTTTAATCGAGAGTCTTTTTTCTCAGCCATTATTTTTTCTTTTTGGCCATTCCTGCTTCAGACATCGCAATAGCAACTGCTTGCTTGCGAGACTTAACAACCGGGCCTTTTTTAGATCCTGAGTGAAGAGTTCCTGATTTGAACTCTTTCATAACTTTCTTTACTTTAGCTGGTTTCTTCATTACTTCTTCTTGCCCATTTTCTTTGGCATTGACTTTGCTTTCATGCCACCAGTCTTTGAGCCATATTCCTTCTTACGAGCAGCAGGGCTTTCTTTCATTTCATGCTTCTTCATTGCTGATCCTGACTTATACTTCTCGCCTTTTACTGACATTTGATTCTCCCTTTGAGTGATTACTTTGGCTTTCCCACCTGTGTTTATATCAAACGAGATGGAAATCTCTATTGCTTTGCGAGCCTCATTGGCTGCTGTTCTTGTATTCGTTGGGGATATAGATGATCTGGCTAATGCACCAAGTGCATATGAACTACCAGATCCAACTCCATAAATACCACGATCATCTCTTACCCAAGAAAAGTCATTATCAATTTGATAAATCTTTCCTCGAAGGCAGATCAATGCATCAAAACCTGCACCATCTTTAGGATCATTATCAGCAGACTTTGGCGATGGATCGTATCCATAATCTACATAAGCTTGCTTAAGTGATGGCAGCAAATCTGTCATCATAAATTTATCTAGGTTTACACCTCGTGGAATCTTTGGTGCATTCCAACTGTGTAGGGCTATATCCCCGGCGATTGCATCGCCAGCAAAGGCAATTACATACTCGCCTTTTTCTACTACCTTGTCCATGCCAGAGGCTATGAACTTCTGTTCTCCTCCTACTATCAAAGAATCTGCTGCAATCAATCCCCAACCCTTACCTTGGATTCCGATAATGGTTGTCATGCTTATTCCTTAAATGAGTTAGTAGTTGAGTCGAATGCCTTACCGGCAATGTTACTTAACTCAACAGCTCCACGAATATCCTTCATGTTAGTTGTTGCTGGTTCTATGCCTTGGTCTATCGCTGACTTGTAGGCATTTAATTCTGCATCCCATTTTTTCTGAGGCATCTGCTTTGAACTACCGGCATCACCAACAGATAGTTGTAATCCCGATGCTCTTAGGCAATCTCCCCAATTTTCATGATCTTGGGTAGGGCATCCAGTTCTGCACCCCATTAGACAACCTGTACTAAAAATCCGTCATGTGCAGCATTAGATGCTGTATCTGCCTGTGCTTGTGTCTTAATGACAAAGCCTTGCCCAACAAGAATATTCTTTATTGTTTCGCTAACAATGTGATTGCGACCACCAAGGAACACATAATCATATTCATCCATTTCATCCTCCGTTACTGCACGAGATAAGGATAAAACACCATTGTCAATAATAACTGCTACACCACGCTGAGAGACAACTCTTTTCCACCATCTGTCGGCTAATGGATAGCCTTCCATAACCTGTGGTGTATAAAAAGTATATGTAGCCATTTCTCTCCTTTAGTAGAGAGGGGGCAGGTTGCCCCACCCCCTCAACTAATTAGCTCCTATTAGAGAGCTGAACCGCCTGTTTCCAAGCGAACTACTGATGCATCGCGGAAGATGCCCCAGCCGCCGAAGTACTTCCAGCCAAGGGCTGACTTGCGGCGAAGGATGTCGATCTGAGGTGCTACGACAGTTTGTACATCGTAAACATTAGCCTCAAGAAGAGCTTCCTTACCAACTGCGATTGCCTTGTAGACAGAAGCAGATGATGCACCTTCAGTTGTTGAAGGTACACGAGATGTCTGAACAACTTGGAAGCCTTCAAGAACACCAATGGTGCCTGTCAATAGGTTTCCAACATTTTCAGTTGTGTACTTGTGGATGTCCACAAATCCGCCTGAACCAGTCTCTGCCCGTAGGTCATAAGCTTGGCGTGGGTGGATGAAGATGGTGTAGAGATCTCCAACGCGAGGTTGTGAGTTAGCCTCTAGAAGTGCTGTCTGTGCCTTGCGAAGCATAGCTGTCGATAGGACATCTGTTGCTGTCAAGGTAGCAGTTGTTGTACGGCTTCCGCCGTACTTAACTACAGTTCCGCCGATTAGAGCAGAAGCGACAAGCTGATCCAATGTATCTGCTGCGTTGTAAGCAATCGCATCACCGATCATTGTGTCGATAGAAGAGAATGTGGCCATATTGACCTTCTCTGTCTGCTCAACAGCATTACCGTATTCAGTAACTGTGACTGAAACTTGTGATGGGTTTGCTAATGCAACAGGAGTTACATCAGATGTTTCTGTTAAAGCTGTGGTTGCTGCTGTTAGGTTTGCATACAATGCGAACTTAAGAGTAGTTCCCGGGTTGGTTAGAGCGACTGGTCGTAAATCAGCAACTGAACGCATGACAGGTAGGGAGCGGAGTGCAGCTCTTACATATGTGTCATATGCATTGACTACTAAGTTGCCAACACCAGAGATTTGAGTGGTTGCCATTTAAGGTAACCGCCTTTCTGAGTTAGTACCCAGCCTTACCAAGATCTGCAAATAACGCCTTTAATGCATCTGGCCCTTTAGTAGCGGCCTCATCCATCTGAGCCTGAATCATCTGTTCACGATCGGCACTAATGCCGCCATCAATAGTTGCTTGGGCTTTCTTGTAGTTATCTGCGAAACCATCAGGTAAACCTGAGTTAGGTTGGTTGGATGACACACCAAATACATCACCGTATTCTGTGAGCCATGACGACAACGAATCCTCCGTGAGGTCGATGTCCTGCGGTATGAACGCCGAAATCTTTGGGTTCACACCTCGAGCCGTGAGGACTTCCGAAATAGTCCGGTCTCTTTTATCTTTACGCAAACTTAAAAGCTCTTCCTGAATTTCCTTCAGTTGCTTTTCTTTTGCCTTATTGGCCTTGCGTAGTTGACCGAGAACATCATTCGATTCTGTATCGAAATCATCCTCATCGTCTTCGTAATTGGACATTTGTCCTACTCCCTTTTCTATGTTAGTCGCTGGCCACAATGCAATCGGGGAAATGCATCGGCTCCAACTTCCGGTCTTATACTCATCTCAAGTTCCGGCGATCCAAGAGACGGAGTGGGTGTTCAGGTCTTGAACCTGAATGACTGCCAGTCACCCTATTTATTAAATTAAGCCTGTGGTCTTTGTTCCTAGTGCTGAACGACCGATGGCACTTGTGCCACCAAAGGCTGCTGCACCAGTTGCCTGAATACGAGCTGCCTTCATCTGTGCTGCTACATCTCCACCGAACTCAGCAGAGATGGCCTCTTGGGCCCCATAACTCTCGCCATAAATCTGTGCCAATGCACCAGTAGTTTGTAGATCCTTTTGAACCTTTGAATAGGCTTGGCGTTGTTGACCATAGGTCAAGTTACCTGCACCGTATTGCTGACCAATGCCAGCTTGTTCTTTACTTAGCCCTGAAATAAGGGCTGCTGCTGTATTCATATTCTTACCAGCAATAGATTCAAGGATTGGTTGACCCTTAGTTGGATCAGCAAAGTATGCTGTCAAAGCTTCATCGCCAATACCGTATAGGTCTTTAAGTTGACCACGAATCCCCGGATCTGTTGATTTAACAAAATCGCTATAAGCTTGCATGGTATTAGCAACATCTGTCACATTGTAATTATTCTTTAAGAATGTTTGGAAATCTGTTGTTTGGTCATAGAAACCTTTTGGAGCATTATATGCTTGCATTGTCTTCTGGTACTCATCTTCCATACCAACAATGGTCTTCTCATCTAATGCCTTAAATCCATTGGCTAAACGATCTTCATTGACTTTACCAAAGCGATCATAGTAAGACTTGGTATTGATAAGTGCTAAATAAAATCCTTCTGATGAGGTAGGAATTTCATCAAATGCTTTACCAAATCTATCTTTACCTGTGCCATTATAGATGTTAACAATTTCTTGTCCAAGCTCGGCCATACCTGCTTGGGCAAAGCGTTCTTTAGTAATCTCAAATGCTGACTTACGCTGGGCATTAAGGGCATCAGTTTTGGCTTGGTTCTGTTGATCTTGAAGTTGCTTGAGAAGAGCTGCATTGTTATCAGAAATTAACTTATTTATATCTTCTGTAGTAGGGCCAGCAACGCTCTTAGTTCCACTAATCTCAGATGTTCCATCTGAATAAAATGTTGTAAATGTACCGTCACCATTAGATACAACTCGAGTTACAGTCTTTGTAGTTGATGTTTTGGTTCCGGTAATCTCTTTAGTGCCATCGCTATATGTAACAGTAAATGTGCCATCACCATTAGGAACTGTTGATACAATAGTTTTTCCTGTTTTAGTTCCGGTAATTTTTGTGCTTCCATCACTATATGTAACAGTAAAAGTTCCATCTTTATTATCTACTCTAGATACTTCAGTTACTCCAGCAGGTGGTTTATCTGTAGTATCGCCTCCATCTACAGGCATTGCCCCAGATGCTTTAGCAATACCAGAAAGAGTTGTTGTATCTACCGTAGAGATTGGAACTGCTTTAGTTCCAAGTCCAGCACCTTGACCTGTTGTGGTTGGCCCATAAGGATTGGTTGATGTTTGTGGTGAAGTAATTGCTACTTTTGTGCCACTAAAAAGAACTGTTGTTCCTGCTGCTGCACGAGCAGCAAGTGTTGGGTTATCAGAAAGGATCTGTGCAACAGTAGTGCCATTGGCTTTTGCAATACCGGAAAGCGTATCTCCAGATTTAGCCGTTACTTTTTCTGCCATTACCCGATTACTCCGAATCTGCTAAATACATCTAGCGTTTTTGAATCTAAGTTTTGTCTAGCGTTAGATGTATATTGCCAACGACTATCTTTGTATAGATTTTGTTCAAACTCCCACAACGGTGTTACTGCTGTGCTTGTCTTATCTCCTACTGTTGTAGTTCTGCCCATCATTGCCTTGCGGATAGTTGGATCCTCAAGATCCAATGACCCTTCAGGAATCTCAAGGATTCTTTGAACTGCTCCGATATAAGGACTTGCGATAGATAGAACTGACTCACCATTCATAATACGATCTTTGAATGCTGGGAATAGTTTGACTGCTTCATTGCGAAGATTCTCATCAATAGCCTCAGTAGAGGTATCTCCTAGATAAGCCATTTGACCAAGGTTTGCAGCAGCTTCAGCAGTAAGGCTTAGGCCATATTGCTTATACTTTGTCTTGACCATTGTGATGTTAGAAGCAATAGCCATCTGAACATCTGGTTGTGCAAGGTATTGTGGGCTATGCTTTATCTTCTTATCAAAGTCTCCAAGGCTTGTTGCTGCCTTAAACATTGTCTGAAAGCTTTGATCTGAAATCTGGAACTGAGAATTAGATAACTTCAAAGCCTTCTTGTAAGTATCAATAAAATCTGAAGCAGCAGTTTGGAAATCTTGACCTGCTCGCATAAGCCTTGCTACATCTGGCTTAGTGGTATCTAACTGATAATCAGAGATAGCCTTTAAGCGAAGATCATATGAGACTTCTTCGATTGTTTTTACCTTGCCAAGGATTTGGTCACGGTATGAATCGGTAGTTGCTTGATCTAGTTTAAGACCATTGCCAATAGCGGCTGCACCAATGAGTGAATATGTGCGTTGGTTTACATCTTTATACCAAGCAGTATCACGAAGGTATGGTGCAACTACTGTATCAAAATCTGCATTCTGTTGAGCAAAAGTTATTAACTTATCGTAGATAAGAGTCTTGTATTTGCCATTCTCTGCTGTCTTAAAGTAATCAAGTAAGAACTTACTTCCATATGTTCCAAGTGCTTCTTGTTGTTTTGGGGTAAGTGTTCCGGCTTTAGCTGCTGCGGCATCGGCCTTTGCCTTAGCGGCTGCATCTGACTTTACTTTAGCTGCTGCAATCTGTTCTGGAGTTTGTGCTACTTTTCCAGTATCTCCAACTTTGGCTCCAGCTCCAGTATCTCCAACAACTGTTTCTGCAACAACTTTCTTGCCAGTAGAATCCCATGTGCCTGTAGAAGATGTCCACTTTCCAGTAGGAGTACTAAATGTGGCATCTAATGGAACGCCCTTAGGGCGAGGTGTTGTGGTTGGATTAGCACCAGCTTGATACTGGTAATCAAATACATTACCGCTTGGAGTTCCTCCATTAGCAGCAGTTGCTTGCTTTGGTTTCAACTTTCCAGAGTTATCTACTTCATACTTTCCGGCAGATAAATCTTTTACTTCTTGGTATGCAGTTGTTTGTGCAGTAAGAGTTGAGTTGTAACGCTTTGAGTAGTATTGAATATCACGCTCTTGAGCCGGGGTAGTTCTTCCACCAGCATCAGTAATATCTCTTACTATCTGTTTGATTCTTACTAGATCATCATCTAATGATGTCTGTAATCCTTCAGCATATTTAGTCCTGCTTTGAGCAGTAAGTTTAATTCTTTGTTCAGCAGCATTACTTGCTTTTAATTTATCTGCTGCTGCTTTTGCAGCAGCTTGTGAAGCCTTAGCGGCAGCAGCATTAGCTGCGGCATCTTTGAGTAGTTGACTTACATCGATTGGTTTGTTTTCAGCCATTATTGTCCAGCCGCCAATCTAGCAATGCCATCTGCATAAGAGTTGAATTTAATGTTAGTTGCTTCTGTATTAAGTGCCTCATCAGATCGAATAGCCTGTTCCACTACTTCTCCTCTACCACCCAATGTTGCACCACCGGTTGAAGATACATTGTATGAATTATTGCCAGTCTGTGTCTGAGTTGTTATCGAAGGATTTGCCTTCTCATATTTTGTAATAGCAGCAGTTAGATAGTTCATATCTGACTCAGATGGATCTCTACCAAGTAAAGCTCTGGCTCCGGCTCGTGCAGCATTTCGTGCAGTTGCTGGATCAGATAGGTTTACAGAACGAGTTGTAGTTGATGTTCCTGCTCCGCCACCGCCAGATGCAATGTCTCTTACAACTTCTTGCCAAGTAATACCACCGGCATTAGCATTTTTGAGTAGTTTAATCATTGCTTGATTATCTGCATCACTCCAACTGGCTGTTTGATAATCAGACTTTGATAGGTAATTGCCCTGTACTAATAATGCCTTAAAAGAATTTTGATCTGGAAGTGTTGCAAATTGTGTTGCTTGAGAGCGAATAGCTCCAATAGTCTTTAGCGTTGGATCGTAGAGTGCTGTCTGGAATGCACCAGTAATTGTAACTTTTTTACCAGCAGTATCTGTGTATGTTTGTCCGGGTCTCCATACTTGTGTTCCCGGAAGAGTATATCCAGAACCCATAGATCCAGTTGTTGGCAAAGAAGCAACGATGGCATCTTGACGAGCCTTAACTTCTTCTCGAGCCTTCTTTTCTGCTGCTGTTTCTGCCATTATTGGTTTCCTGTTTCTGTTGCAAATATACGCCAGTACATAACACTAAACTCTGGATAAGCAGCAATTACTTGATACGCTGCATTATCTAGCCATTCTGCTATAGGTCTAACTGATATACCCGTAAGGGTCTTATATCCAGATTGTGCTGCTGCATCTGTAGCAGCCTTGCGATACTGCAAGAACTCTGCAAGACCTTTACCTGATTCAGTCGCTGCAAACTTCTCATTACCCAAAGCTGCTGTTACTTCCTTAAGTAATGTCTCACGAGGAACACCTGCTGATCGATAATCTGGTTGACCACCAAAATCACTATCTAACGCTTCCTTACGACTTTGATACACAACATGGGCATCTTTAGGATCTGCACCTTGCATGATTGCAGTTGCTTCATCTGACTGAAGCTTTGCCTTACGGGCTGAGTAAACATAACGAGCTGCTTCAGCCATCATGTCAGCAGGGGATAACTTAAAACGCTGTCCTGTCTGCTCTTGCCATTTAGCAAACTCTTGTGAGTATTGACCACCGGGGAAGAACAAGGAGAATGCATTCTTGTATTGAAGTGCATCATCTCTATTGTTTAGATAGAAATTCCATGCTTCGCTAGTCGGTTGAACTCCACCACGAGATCCAGATACCAAAGCAAAGAGGGCTGAATCGCCATACTTCTCTGCCCACTTAGCAATAGATACTGCGTAGTTATCTGGGTTGTTTGCACGAATCTGTAAGAAGTCATTCATCATCAATGCTTGAACATGGAAGTCACCAGTCTTATCCTTAGCAAGGATATTCGGTGCAATAGCACCGGGTGATAAGTTGGCAAAGATTCCACGCCATAGAGCAAGGACTCGATTGAGTTTTCCTGAGTCTTCAAGAAGTTTCTGTTGGCTAGGGCCATCAAGTGGGAACTCACCATACTTACCAGTAGTAGCAAGGTAAGTCATAATTGGTCGAAGGGTTGAAAGGTTCTTCGCCTCGTATGAGTTAACACCTAAACCATAAAGAAGTCTCTGGGCCCAAGCTGGAGTAAATGATTCTACTATTCCAGTCTTTTGATCTGGGGCCCCAAATGGATAGATGATGTTACGGAGCTGATCCGCAATCCAACCATTTTGATTCTGAACAACTTTACCAACGGTAAGTTGAATACCCGGCCCAACACCCGGTAACAATTCGTTACTGAATGCAAGGTTCAAAGATGGAATTGAAATTGATGTAGGCATACCGGGAACTTTTTCACCAGCAACAGTTCCAAGCATTCCACCAAGGATGTCACCAACAAATGGCAAAATCATGCGAGGATCTCCATATGTTGGATCCTTATAGATAAACCCTTGACCCGGATCATTCCAGTTATCGTTAGTCCACTCGTAGATAACGCCAGTTTCTGGATGAGTTAAGAACTCAAAAGCATTAGTTGCCTTATAGGTACGGGCTTTACCTTGAAGCTTAAATGTATTGGCTACATCCTTAGCAACTAGTTTGCCCCATACATCCATAGTATTAGCAAATGCTCCAATGAATGGTGCAACCATACGCAATGCAACAGCATATTGCCTTTGTCGCATAGCATCGTAATAAAGTTTTTGAATCTTATCTGCTGCTAGATTGCTGGCAACACCATGCATATCATCAACAGATAGACCACGATCATCTAATGTCTTAATTGCTTCACGCATCTTAGATAAGGCTGGGTTAGTAAAGTTTGCAGGAACTCCAAAAATCTTAGTTCCGGAAAGCTCTTTCTCTGCAATGGCTAGAACCTTTTCAGCTTCTGCCTTGGACATAAGGTTGATGTGTTCACCAACTGAGTTCCAATATTGCTGACGATACTCTGGGCCAAGTGCCATACGCTTTTCAACAGTTGCTGAGAAGCGGAAGAACTTTGCTGCTGCTTTATCCCATGTGCCTTTTAATGCACCTGCTGTTTCATATGATTCGGCAGGAAGCTTGAGTTGACCAATAGCATTATCCACATTGACAGCATCTGCACCACGATAATCTTTAAGGATACGAGATAGCCATACATCTTTAGCAGTATTACCCTTAGGGTCAAAACCATTCTTACCCTTAAGTCTTTGTCCTTTAATGTCAACCATATGTTTTCCAGCAATGAAGTCACGGATCTCTTGGCGACCACCAGCAAGGTTATCAACACCCTTAACTATGATGTCCATATATTGAGATACTGCATCTTTAGCAACATTAAGATCTTCTGCATTAAAAATTGCATTATGTTGTTGTGAGATTCCACCAAGTTGCTTGCGTAGCAAGTTGCCTTGTTCTGTCTCAAACATAAAGTCTGTAATAATTTGCTTTTCATTGTTAGCCAATGTCAAACCTTGTGCTTCTTTGTTAGCAAGAAATGCTTTAGCTTCTGGGAACCAAGGCTTTAATTTACCTGCGGCATCTCTAGATCCACCATTGATTCCACCAGCCACTAAACGGGCTATAGTAGATTCACGATATTGCAAGATAGCACCAGCCCATGCACGGTTGAATTGCTTCTCGTCTTTGCCAATAAATCGCATTCCAGTAGGAAGCATTCTTTGACCTTGACCAACACCCATGCCATAGCTGCGAGACATCATAACTGCATACTTATCTGCATCAGATAAAGCTGCACCCTTGAAGCCATCAACATCTACTTGCTTGACTAGATCATCAAAACGATTACCAAAAACTGTGTTATCAAATCTACTCATACGAGTTAGATACTTAGCCATTGCATTACCCTCTGGGTTACCCATTGACATAGCAATGAATCTCAAAGGATGATTGAATAAAGTTGTTGATCCGGCAAAGAATGAACGAATCTGCATATCCATAATGTTTCGCTCAATATAGGATAGGCGACCTACAAGAACAGACTGCTTGAAGAATGTATCAAATAGTTCTGTGCTTACAGTTCTAAACTGTTGGGCCCCTTCAGATCTTGACAAGATGTTTCTTGTCTTACCTGTGAGCTGTCGTATGGCATTGGTGTCAGGCCACTTGATATAATTTGCAAGTTGTGAGTCAAGGAGTGGATCCAACTCTGAGACCGTGATTTTCTTTCCTGCGCTAATAACCGATTGAACATCGGTTCCGCCACCAGCAACTTGAGCAAGAAATCTACGGTTTGCATCCTGTTCTTTCTTAAATACTCTTGCTGCATCCTCAAGCATCTTGCCTTGTTCTTCTGAAAGTTTAGGCAGTTGTTCTTTGACTACAGATTTAATGGTGTCGATAAAGACATTGAATCGTTCAGTAGATGTCTCAGTCTTCATCATGGCTTTGACTGCACTTGTACGAAGAGCCTCTGAAGCACCAATGAATGGAAGAACATCGTGCATTTGACGGACTAACTTATCTACATCATCAAGATGGATAAGATCCTTGGTAGGTGCCATGCGAGTAAAGATTGAATCATTTACTTTAGTAAGACCCTTTTCAACAAAAGAGTTGAGAAGGAATTTTTCTTTTGCTGCTCGAGCAAGTTGCAGACTATTAGGATTATAGAGTCCTGACTCAATCTTCAAAGCACGAGACTGTGCAGATAAACTTAATCTTGCTCCGGTTCCAAGGTCTAGACCAATCTGACCTGCAAGGATCTGTAGAACTTCTTTTTCTGTTCCGGCAGCAGCTAGTTCCTTGGCAACAGCAACAGTTACCTTGCCATTCATTGCTTTCCATAGATCATAGTATTGATCTGGTGCATAGTGAGTAGCAATCATCTTAGATACATTGCGACCTAATGGGCCAAAGAATGCATCTGATGCTTTCTGATAATCAAGTATCTGCTTGCCAGCAATAGTGGTTAGACCAAAGTGTGATTCAGTTGCTAACTGACGGCGACCCATTGCCTCTTCAAGTGCAGACTTTGCTTCTACTTGAGTAGCTGCATGATCTTGAACAAACTTAAGATTAGATTGATAAATAGAATCATACTTATCAAATTCTTTTTGTGCTGCTGAAACAATCTTACCCTTTTCAGCAATCTGCTTATCGAGTTGAGCAATCTG
>Ga0209500_10002610_pt1 | contig 12627 bp, 32 predicted proteins | sample S_140212_EF_Meta_FD_187323 | JGI IMG/M metagenome (GOLD analysis project Ga0209500, IMG submission 187323) | Freshwater microbial communities from Lake Simoncouche, Canada to study carbon cycling - S_140212_EF_MetaG (SPAdes) (version 2) | ecosystem: Environmental > Aquatic > Freshwater > Lake ...
CCGTCGGTGTAAACTGCTGTTACACTTTTTGAGACTAGTGTGTTTCTATATGGTGTCGTTAGTTTAGTGGTAAAACTACGGGTTGTGATTCCGTCATCATGAGTTCAATTCTCATACGATACCCCAAATATTATGCCAAGGTAGCTCATCAGGTAGAGCACTAGTTTGAAGCACTAGGTGTGGTTGGTTCGAGTCCAACTCTTGGTACCAAATATTCCCAATTAGCTCAGCGGTAGAGCACTCGCTTGATAAGCGATAGGTCAGTGATTCGAATTCACTATTGGGAACCAAAGATATGGAAGATAATGCAGCGGGGTTGGTCCTGCGACCAGCCTTGAAAACTGGGTTCTGAGAAATCGGATGGGGTTCGACTCCTCTGTCTTCCGCCATATTATGTGCCTCGTTATTTCAGTGGTAGAATGTCTCTTTTACACGGAGAAGGTCGGCAGTTCGAATCTGTCACGAGGTACCAAGTTTTGCGTCTTTAGTAAAATGGAGATTACATATCGCTACGAACGATAGAGTGGGAGTTCGATTCTCTCAGGACGCACCAGAATTTAGAGAGTGGGCTGGATGGTAAGGCATCGGATTGCTAATCCGACGTTCAGAAATGGGCGAGTGGGTTCGACTCCCACACTCTCTGCCAGTATTGGGCTGGTAGCTTAATGGTAAAGCAGTGAACTCATAATTCATTGAGTCTGTGTTCAATTCACAGTCAGCCCACCAATGCCCAGATGGACAAATTGGAAAAGTCATCTCTCTCAAAAGGAGAAATTCTGTGAGTTCGAATCTCACTCTGGGTACCAAGATGTTGACTTGCAAGATTGTTTGAGGTATAATAGAGTTAATGCGAGTGTGGTGGAATGGTATACACATCAGACTTAAAATCTGACGCTTAATTGATTGAGGGTTCAAGTCCCTCCACTCGTACCAATACGGCATTAGTATAATGGATAATACAGTAGGCTTCTACCCTACGAATGTGGGTTCGATTCCTGCATGCCGTGCCAGAATTATGTGAGTGGAGCCAGTTGGACAGGCACTGGATTGCAAACCCATGGAAGTAGGTTCGATTCCTATCACTCACTCCAGTTAGTTGTTGACTTGCAAGATTATTTGATGTATAATAGTTGTTCTTCAAAAGTCCACTCTGAGTCTGCGGTAAATACGCAGCATGTGGCAAGGATGGCTTGATTGTTGCAACTCGCCTACAATCTCCCATGCAAGCAAGTTTGGTAGTTCTTGATAAAAACTACCACTGTGCTCGATTCGTCTATCGGTTAGGACACTGCCCTTTCACGGCAGGAAGGAGGGGTTCGATTCCCCCATCGAGTACCAGATTTAATTACATTGGTTACCAATGCCAGTAGGTAGTTTGGGAGTTTAGGATACTTGACGGAGTATCGCTCGCTAAACTACAAGAACGATGGAAACGAAACCGAAATCAGTAGGTGGATACGGTGGTCACGCTGGAAGAAGTTGGACAGTAATGTGGTTGACGACCAGTCGCTAGACGATAGCGTGGTTAATCCCGAGTGGGATTGTTGTCAAACACCCAGTGTAATTAAATGTGGTATTAGTTTTGCTGATGTAAGCGATGGGCTTGATCATGCCTGACTAACTAGATCAATAAACCGTAATCAATTGTAAAGCGTGTTGAGGTTTAGCAAACAGTGCGTCAGCAAAACTAATATCATGGAGAATGAGCAGCATTGGCGACTGCAGCAGACTGTAAATCTGTGTCCTCTGGAAACTTGGTTCGACTCCAAGATTCTCCACCAAATTTTAGGCTCGTTAGTATAATGGTCATTACAGCGGATTGTCTATCCGCTTATGGGAGTTCGATTCTCCCACGAGTCGCCAAGTTTGCGGAGTATGGAAGTGGTCATCCGTCTGGTCTCATAAGCCATGAAATCGTTGGTTCGAATCCAACCTCCGCTACCAAGCCATGCAGCGTCACAACTGCTACTCTGACCCAGAGGAAATGAAACTGAGTTGTCCTCAGTAGGGTGGTTCTTTTCTATTAAATTAGAAGGCATCGAAACTGTTATAGAAGACAGATAAGATGGGGTCGACCAAACCAGCGTTAGCAACACGAGAGTTCTTTGCGTGGCGAGTGGGTGGAGGGCATGCTTGATGGAGAAACTGGTGCGATGATCACAAACCAGAAGTAAACTGATGTGCTATAATTACCACGACGTAAAGAAAGCATTTAGCGCAAGTGGTGGAATGGTATACACGCTGGTCTTAGAAGCCAGTGCCGAAAGGATTGAGAGTTCGAGTCTCTCCTTGCGCACCAAATTTCGGTGATGTAGCACAACGGTAGTGCATCTGCTTCATACGCAGAAGGTTAGTGGCTCGATTCCACTCATCACCACCAAAGTTTTCTCGGGTTAGTTTAATGGTAAAATTCGTGCTTTGGGAGCATGTGTCGGAAGTTCGATTCTTCCACTCGAGACCAGATAAGTAGAAATGTATGAAACGAATGGCATTATACTTACGTCATCCTGAGTGCTCAGAAGATTGTGCATTTGCGATGGTACATTCGTTATCGTCAGAGTATCAGATAAGAATTTTTACTGAGAAGGAATTAGACGATGATAATTTCTTTGACAATATTGATGTTATTGCTTTTCCTGGTGGTATTGGGGATAGTGACCGCTATGCTGATTTCTTCACTAGAACAAGAGCGAATCGAATCGCCAGATTCTTGGATGGTGGTGGTCACTATCTTGGCATCTGCATGGGTGCTTATTGGGCTGGAAGTCGTTATTTCGATATACTTACTGATGTCAGTCCAGTTCAGTACATAAAGAGACCAAATGCCACTGTTCGCAGAAGTTATGGAACAGTGACTGAGATAGAATGGAATGGTGCAAAAGAACAAATGTACTTTTATGATGGTTGTGCATTGATTGGAGACGAGACAAAGTTTAAAACAATCGCAAGATATGCTAATGGTGATCCAATGGCAATCATACAAGGAAGAATAGGATTAATAGGTTGCCATCCAGAAGCACCTTTGTATTGGTATGAAAAACCATGGCAATACATAAACAAACACTGGAATGATGGAAGACACCACACACTGTTATTAGATTTTGTAAATGAGTTATGCCCTGTTAGTTAAATGGTAGAACACCTGTTTTGTAATCAGGGGACGGCAGTTCGATTCTGTCACGGGGCACCAAATGGAGAACGTCGTGTCATCAAGAGAAATATTAGATAAAGCGTATGGAAACATACCAAAAGAAGTTGGAGTGTATCATGATTGGGGTGTCCCAACATGGAGAGGATTTAAGTATTACTGGTACAAGTTTACCAGAAAAGTAACAAGATAAATTATTCCACAGTAGCACAGCGGTAGTGCAGTTGACTGTTAATCAATTGGTCGTAGGTTCGATCCCTGCCTGTGGAGCCAATATTGAGAAGAGAGAACTATGAAAGCAATAGAGTTTCACAAATTATTTTATACACCTGTGTGGCGATTTGAATATCCAGACTTTAATGAAGATCAAGACTTTCTTGTTGATTATTTAAGTAAAGATGAACATTATCTTACAGATAGAGAAAAGAATGGACTTCAAATTACTAGAGCAAATTTACACAAGGATGTGAAGTTAAAGAAACTCAAAGACTTCTTTGTGTCATGTTGCGAGACAACGATGGATGAGATGGGATATGAGCCAAAGTGTGGTCTTACAAGTATGTGGGCGACACGACAACGTGCAGGTGGATTTCATCACCAGCATCATCATATGAATAGTTTTCTTGGTGGTTCGTTTCATCTGTTCGATGTAGACAAAAATGCCAGTGGGACTGTTATTGCTAATATGGATACAGCAAAGTATGTGATCCAACCAGCATATAATGGTAAAGAGAAGATGTTAAAGAATGTTGAAATGCTTCCATTTGTTCCAGGAACACTTATATTGTTTCCTGCATGGGCATCACACTACACGCAACCCACAACATGTAGATACAGAATAATCGTGGCACTAAATGCTATGCCAATTGGTAAAACAAATGGTGACCACTTTGATAGATATAACTTTCCAGATCCAGAGTCACTGGTCTTGAAAGAGTACGGAGAATAATCGGGGGATTAGTATAATGGGATTACGGCAGCTTTGCAAGCTGTTTATGAGAGTTCGATTCTCTCATCCTCCACCAAAATGCTCTGTTAGTTAAATGGTATAACAGTTGATTAGTAATCATCAATTGGGAGTTCGATTCTCTCACGGAGCACCAAATTTATTAGGAGAAAGTATGAGTGATGGTGGTAAGGGTAGCAAACCAAGACCATTCAGTGTAACACAAGATGAATATGAAAATCGTTGGAATGCAATCTTTCAACGAGATGATGTTGTGAGTAAGTCACAAGCAAAAAGATTAGCCACTATGGAAATGGCTAATGAAGATAACACTGGTGTGACACAGAATGAGTATCAGGATATCCTCTCAACAGAGGATTGTTTGAGTGACAGCGATAGTAAATAATATCTCTCTGGTGTAATGGCAGCACGATGGTCTCCAAAACCATTAGTCGGGGTTCGAGTCCCTGGAGGGGTGCCAAGTGCGGGGTTAGTTTAATGGTAAAACTGTAGATTTCCAATCTTCCGTTGAGAGTTCGATTCTCTCACTCCGCTCCATTTTAAGATAGAGGTGTATAATGCGTAAAGCGATCAACATCGATGAAGTAAAAGCATTCATCGAGGCACAGAGTCCTGAATCTAAGATTTACATTGGTGGCGACTCTGAACGATTTAATATCGGTGATGATTTCTACGCTGATTATATCTTAGTGATTGTTGTTCATATCAATGGTAACAATGGTTGCAAAATTTTCGGTGAAGTATCTCGTGAGAGAGACTATGACCAGAAGAAAAACAAACCACGTATGCGTCTTATGAATGAAGTTTATAAGATTGCAGACTTGTACCTAAAGTTACATGATGTGTTGGAGGACAGAGAAGTTCAAGTGCATCTGGATATTAATCCAGACGAAATGCATGGATCATCTTGCGTAATCAACGAAGCAGTCGGTTACATTAAGGGTATGTGTAATGTTATCCCTCTTGTAAAGCCAAATGCCTTTGCAGCATCTTACGCTGCAGACAGATACAAATCATACATGCGTGCAGCATAATTTGACATGCAGGGTATTTTATTGTATAATAAGTAGTAAGAGTGCGGGAATAATTCAGTTGGTAGAATACCTGCTTGCCAAGCAGAATGTCGTCGGTTCGAACCCGATTTCCCGCTCCAATAACATGGAGATATTATGACAGAAATTACAGACGTAGAAGCCAAACCGATTCCACTAACCTTTAAAGAGCAGTGGGAACAGAAGAAACTACTGAAGCGAACCAAGAAGAAAGCCAAGCATAATTTGCAGAAGCAAGGATTCGGTCGCAGAGAAGCAGGTAAAGAGGTCAACAAGGCAATCAATAGGATTGCTTCCAACAAACCAATGCAACGTGCCGCAGGTCGTGGCGCATAAAATCAATCCCACTCTGTGGGATTTTTCACATTAGGGATTTATTATGTTTGAATGTATCATAGCAGGAGATTCAATAGGAGTTGGAATTGCCAATGTACGTAAAGAATGCGTGGCATATGTGCAAGGGGGAATTAACTCTTATCAGTGGTTAAACAAGAACATCAAGAACACACCGATGATTGCCAATCATGTGATCATCTCGCTTGGATCGAATGACCACAAATATGTAAAGACTGAGGAAGAACTACGAGTCATCCGTAAACTAACCAAAGCCGATCGAGTGTATTGGGTAATGCCCAGCGATAAGTTTCCTGCAGCACAATCAGCAGTCTGGCATGTGGCGAATGAGAACAACGATATGATTCTTGGAACGAAACGAATGCAAACAGATGGTGTTCATCCAAGTTGGGCAGGGTATAAAGAACTAGCGGAGAAGGCACGATGAATATTAAAGACTATCAAATAGAACCAAAGAAGCCACTATCATTCGAGGAGTGGAAGGGTAATATTGCTCCACAATATCAAGGAGATAAGTTAAAGGCATATGATAGACTGCATAATGTGGACTATCAAAAGGAATTCGATGATATGTTGAAAAGAGAGTATGCGGAGTACTGTGATAATCTAAATGGGAGTTGGCTACTAAGATGAATACTGCAAAGGAACTTACAGATAAACTAATAACTCGTGCAATGAACATGAAGGATTTTGTAGTTCTGCGAGACTTTGATAGACTACCACTCGGTGTGGTGAAATATGATATCCAACATACCAACGGAGAGCCAGCGAGAATCTTTGTTCCTGCACTGACACAGGAAGAAGCAGAAAGAATGGTGGACGACTGGTTCGGAGAAGATGAATGATTACAAAAGAGAAATTAGAACACCACATGAAGGCACTCCAAGAGAAGCATGACATTCTCGATAAAGAGATTAAAGATGCCTACATGGACAATGTTGGTGATGTGGAAGTCGAAAAGATGAAGAAGCAAAAGCTGAAACTGAAAGACGAGATTGAATTATGCAAGAGAAAGATCGAAGCACTATGAGTCGTGAAGAGCGAGAGCAACAAGAACGCTATCGTTATACACATACAAGACCACCTGAACCTAAGGTGAAGGAAGAAAGACAAGAGAAAGAAAGCAATGACTAATATAAGACAATGGTTATTGGGAATGATAATCATATTCGTAGTGCTCCCGATTAAGGCGACTCTAGAATTCTTCAAGTTTGTATTGATCGATATTCCCATGATGGCAGGTGAGAAAGATGACCACATTCACAAGTGATGATAGGGAAAACTCCTATCCAATACTCAATAGCTGTAGGGATACAGGAATGTCTACCTATACATACTTCTGGACTGTCAATAAGAAGGTAGTTAGCCCATACTTCGACTCTGAAGCAGAAGCCAACGACTGGATGGAACTAAAGAAATACCAAGCCGAAGCACAATCGCTCTGGTCTGATTCATGTACAACTCAAAGGAAACTATGAAAACAAATCAACAACTGGAAACCGAAGCAATCCTATCAATGGTAGAGAATATGAAGGCACTGGAGCAACAACTCCTAGATGCCAAGAATCGAATCGAAGCACTGGAAACCATCGTGGCTAATCAACGAAACATGATCAAGGAATTGCAGTGATATCAGATCCAATCTTTACTAGCTACGACTATGCAATCGGTGGAAAGATGGTAGTGGGTCGAGCAGAAATGACTGAAGACTTCCGTATGATGATGAAAGATGGAGATGCCACTGCCATAATGCAAGTGAAAGAGAAACTCACAAGAGATATGGTACACTTCATAATGGAGAATAAACTCGTGGAATTCACACAGTATGATGATCCAATAACACTCCGTAGACAACTGGCAGTAAGAGCATATCTGGCTCTAAACGACCAAATTAAAATCCTAAGACTGGCAAAGCAACTATGAACCAAATACATCTACACAGAGACAATATACAAGAAATCCTAGACTTTATCAACAAGTATCCTGATTCCGACTATATTACAATCTCTGTTGATTCTTCCTCGGGAATCGGATCTATCGTAAAAGCATCACTGCCAACACAAATCAATGGTGATCATGTGGTAATAGAGAAAACACTGGTGGACGAGTCATCATGGTAAAAGAATGTAATCCTCATCCGAATGCTCCACATGGTTACCTAAGAGATGCCAGTCATGATGCAGGTAGGTATGTATGTGAGTGTGAATGGTGGTCTGAAAAGGACTATGAACTGAGTACACTGGAAGAAGCAGAGGAATTCGATAAGAAACGAAACTATACCTATGAGTGGAATGGAGTAAGTCCAGCTGTGAATAAGCAATATACCATAGAGAAATGCCCATGGGATGACTGGAAAGCAACAAAGGATATTGTATGAACCAAGAAGAATACATTAAGTTTCTAGAAGAGAGACTGAAACACTCGGATGAACAACTAACGAAAGCCATGGAAATGCTGGCTAAACTAATGAGTAAGATGAAGGATGCTATTTAGTCGTGTGTGGTGGACGTATATTAGGAAAAACAGGGGTTTGCGAGAATACAAAGGCGAGTGATGGCATACAAAGAAAAAACATGTCCTAAGTGTAACATCAAGCACAACAAGCGTGGTGAGTTCTGCAGTCGCTCGTGTGGCAACTCTCGTCCACTAACCAGAGAACAGAAGCGAAAGATTGGTGAGGCTAAGTCGGCATGGCTCACCAGTGGCAGTGAAGAAGCGGATGTGGCTGTGCATAACTTTGTCTCTGGTGGGAATAATAAGACTCCAGATCCAGTGGCACCAATGAAGCCAGTGGACATCGGACATAAGCGATTCGTTCAGGATGGAGACGTGTGGGAGGAAGTGTAGTTTGCAACTTGCAATTTATATTTGATTATTACTTGACTTTAGGGCATAATCACTGTGTTAGGGTTGATCGAGAGTAGTAAGTAACCACTAACTTAGAGAGAGAAATAACCCCATTCGCTATGGGGTTTTTGTCCATTTAGTGGTTGTCGTTAATTCGCAATTATGGAATAATAGTCTTTATTGAATTGATTAGGATTATTATGATTACTAGAAAGTTTCTCTCTGCTTTAGAATTCCGTGTTATGGATAAACATGAATTAATGGGTTTTGCTGGGGTTCAATCTCCTGTTCCACTTATCGCTGAAGTTGATAATTTGTTGGTTATTATTGATGGTGATCGTTGTGAAGTTTACGGAGAAGACTCGGATTTTGGACCAGAATCGATCTGTGAATCGATCTCGGAATTACCCTACTAAGAGTGGGGTTATCCAGAAAGTTGTTGCCGTAAATTCGCCATTACTGTAAGATTATGGTATTGAAATTGATTATGAAAGGTTTTTTATGAATGTATCCGCTGTCTCCTTCGACGCTAAATCTGGCAACTACATGGCCAAAGTTGGTTCTAAAGTTATCAAGTCTTACTCCAAAGCGTATGTTGAACGTCGTGTAAAAGCCATGGTCGGTGACGTGGAAGTTGCCATGGCTGCAGCTGTTGAAAAATCCAACAAGTACGACATCAATACTCGTTTCGGTTTCGTTGAGAAGTTGGTCACGATGGTTGCCACTGGTGTTCAGCCATCCGCTGTTATCACTGGTGAAGGTGGACTCGGTAAGACTTATACAGTCACTAAGACTTTGGCTGAACATGGTTTCAAAGACATCTCTGATTTGGCTGAATTCCAAGTTGGTTCTGTTATTAATACACGCAAGTGTTTCACCATGGTTAAGGGTTATAGCACTGCCAAGGGTTTGTATCGTACCCTTTTCGAAAACAACAAGTCCATCATTGTGTTTGATGATTGTGATGCTGTTCTCAAGGATCCAGTTGCCCTTAATCTGCTTAAAGGTGCTCTTGACTCTTACGGCAAACGCATCATCTCTTGGAATGCTGACATGAAGGACGATGACCTGCCGAGATCTTTCGAGTTTACTGGTCGTGTTATCTTTATTAGCAACATGGACCAAGATCGTATCGACCAAGCCATTCGTAGTCGTTCAATGATGATCGACTTGTCCATGACTCTGGACCAAAAGATCGACCGCATGGAGTTTATTGCAAAGTCTGATGAGTTTCTCCCTGAGTACGATGCCACCATTAAGAGTGACGCATTAGCTCTGATTCGTAAGATTAAGAGTGAGTGCAAGGAAATCTCTCTGCGTACTCTTATTGCTGTTGCCAAGATTCGTGCCAGCAACAAAGAATGGAAAGACCTTGCTACATACATGTTGACTGCTTAATATGTTAAAGTGGATACTCGTGATTGTAATAGTAGTAGCATTCCCAGCAGAGGTCGGTCGTCTACTGGCAGACTTAGTTGTAATAGCAAGAGATACATTTACTGTATTGATTGCATCATTTAACAATAAAGGAATATAAGATGATTCGATTTGTATTAGGACTAGTAATAGTATTGGGTGCTGTTGGTGGCATGGATGAACCAGAGAATTCACTGTTGGTGCTTATGGGTATCGCAGGTGTAGGACTGGCACTGATGTACTTCGGTGCTGAGAAGATGAAACAGTTGTAATCTGTATTCGGCTTAGGTGACATATCTGTATTGAACGGGACTCCTACCCAGCCACACAATGGAGGGTATAAGGGTCATCATAATTACATCCTTGTCTTGCAATCATTCTTAGGGTATAATCATATCTGTATAGGGTTGCAAGGATTGGATTCCATTGTTTGCAAAAAATTCCCCGAGAAAATTTTCACGCTAAAAGGTTGCATATGAACGAACGAATTAGAGAACTAATGATAAAGGCAGACTATCCTGCACCAGAACTTGCATTACGTGCTCAAGCACTAGTGGAGTTGATTGTGCAGGAGTGTTTAGATGCTTGTAGCAGAGCAAATGAGATTAGACATTTTGTGCCACCAACGCAAGAACAAGTGGTTTTGAGTTGTATGCGTGAGATTGAACAACATTTTGGAGTTAGTAATGATTAAATCAAACGAGATGGCTTCCACTGTGGGTCACTGCGAGAACTGTCTATACGACATTAAGATAGAGATTGAAAAGCGTGGTTCAGCAGACCAGAAAGTGGCATTAGCTGAAGCCATGGAAACATTGGAACGATTGTATTTTCTATTACAGGAAGAAGAATGAACGATAAGAGACAATTGTATGTTACACTAGTCTGTTCTGTATTAATCATCGGAGCATTGGTATTACTATGACTGCAGCACTTGCAATGGCTATAATTATTATCATGGAGTTACTATGGCGAACGTAAAGAAAGGTACTCTTACATCTCCTCCCCAATGGTGGAAACACCTAAGAGATTGGAAGAGAGTGTTTTGGAAGTCTGAACGACAGGCACAGAAGAAGGATATTAAGAATGAAAAAGATTAATCAAATGGCTTCTCGTGCAGGTCTAGACATTTTTGGTCTAGGCACAGATCGAGTCAAGTGGAATAGAAGTTTAGAAGCATACACTCAATTGATTGTTGAAGAGTGTATCAACAAATTTGGTCAGACTCGTACTGAACCGAATCTTAGTAAGTATATCATGGATGGATTAAAAGATGAGAACAGCTGATGCAATTGTAATAGTGTTATTGTTTATTTTATTGTATATACATCTTGCATACTAATGCTTGTCTTGCAAGATTGATTGGAGTATAATAGTATTATGAAAAATTTAGAAATCCCATGGGAAGTTGCAGACGGCATCGTTGTTGCTGCATTGAAGAATCATGTTAGTTACCTGAAGGAAGAGATTCGTCTTCATACGGAAGAAGGTAAGTATCTTCATCCAGAGGACTATCATAACTCTATGGTGAATTTAATTCCAGCAATGGAAAAGATAATTGGTTACTATGGTGGCTAAATTTTGGATCCCCATCATACTTGCGATTGGACTAACAGGGTGCTCCATGACAAAGATGGAACACGTCTATGTTGATAACAGTGCACACAATAACTTTGTTGGTAATCCTTGTAATTTCTATCTAAGATTTCAAGGTGGTTCGGCACAGTGTCTTTCTGTAAAACCAAAACCCACTAATCCAGATAACCCTTATAAGAAATGACAGACGAACAGATTGAAGCAGCATACAATGAGATGGTCAAGATGTGGGGAGACAAATTACCGAATCCTGAACAAGAGCCACTTCGTTTTGCGTATTATGTAAGAATGTACAAATACTTTAAGGAAAAGAATAATGTTGAATGATGAAAAACTAATTGAGATCTCTCGTGGTGTTGATAACTATCTGTATAAACTAATGGAAGATTATGAAGTAACTCCACTGTCTCTTGCAGCAGTATTGCTTGCAAGGGCTATGGTATTAAACAAAGAAGTAGGATCCGCTGAAGACTTTACAAAGTTATTGGTCAGCGTTGTGCAGAATCCTCCTGAAAGAAATGAAAAGGTACACTAATGAAAATCGCAATTTGTTCAGACGTCCATCTAGAATTCGGACAACTAGAACTGGAGAACACACACAATGCTGAAGTCCTTGTTTTATCTGGTGATATTTGCACTGCTGTTGATCTTCGTGTTACCGATAGCATTCTTTCTTCTGCTAAAACTGATCGGTATCTTGATTTTTTTACTGCTTGTAGTAGGAACTTTCCTCATGTCGTTTATGTTATGGGGAATCACGAGCATTATCATGGTGACTATGCTACTTCTGCAGGCATTCTAAAAGATGCACTAAAGCATCTACCAAATATTCATGTTCTTGATAAAGAAGTATTCACTCTTGGAGATTATGTATTTCTGGGTGGTACTCTTTGGACTGACATGAATGGCGAAGATGAAATGACCATGAACCATGTTTCTCGTCGTATGAATGATTTTCAGATCTGTAAAAATAGTCTTAGGACTGTAAACTTCAGAACACAGGAACCAACTCTTGACGAGAATGGTGATCACAAGAAAGATGAGAATGGTGCTGGATTGTATCATGCAGTCTTTAAGACTCGTGAGGCATATCTGTCTCCGCAAGATGCCGTGGAAGACCACAAAGCAATGTTAAGGTTCATTGAGACCAATTACAATATGACTCCTCCATGGATGACTACCATTGTAGTTGGGCATCATGCTCCAAGCAAACTTTCAGAGCATCCACGTTATAAAAAAGATCAACT